>ENA-OPDD01001123-OPDD01001123.1-human-gut-metagenome-genome-assembly--contig:-NODE-1123-length-18825-cov-6.180394_pt1 | contig 18825 bp, 16 predicted proteins | sample MGYA00241574_ERZ501499 | MGnify/ENA primary metagenome ERZ501499 (study PRJEB25962, sample SAMEA2042576) | human gut metagenome | biome: human gut; feature: human-associated habitat; material: faeces...
CCAGCGCCAGCGCGCCTACCGCGCTGACCGTGGCGGGCAGCAATTACACGCTGGGCAGCTCTGCCGTGGCGTCCAAGATCTCCTCCCTGAACGGCGGCGGCGTGGGCGAAGTGGTCACCCTGCTGCTGGGCATGGACAACGAGGTAGCCGATGTGATCACCGGCGAGGAAGCCGACAGCGTGTTCTACGGCGTGGTGCAGACCGCTACCCGCAGCCTTGTAGAGGATAACGGCGCAGACGTGCTGCAAAAGATCTCGGTGATGTGCACCGACGGCATTACCCGCACTGTGAATATCGACAAAAGCCTGAACTACCCCACCGGCTGGCTGGTGGAGATCAACGTGACCCCCGAAGGGGAGCAGGTGACTGCCATCGAGTCCAAATCGGTCAGCGGCACCATCAACGACACCGCCACCGCGCTGGGGGACTATGCTCTGGCCGATGACGTACAAATTCTGGATACGACATCGGAGGGGTTGGCTGGGACGGTTCGTCCCAGCCGAATAGCGGGGACAAAGCTGAACGCACTGGCCGTGCGTTACTATACGCTGAATGAGCAGGGACAAATCGACCGCCTGATCCTGAACGATGTCACCGGTGATCTGTGGAAATACGGCGTGCTGGACGATGTGAAGAATCTGGCCTTCAACGCCAGTTCCATTCTGGGCACCCTGACCGGCAGCGGCTCCTCCGGCTCGGGGGATAGCTCTTCCGGGGACAGTTCTTCCGGCTCCGGCAGCGGTTCCACCGGGGACGGCTCTTCCGGTTCCGGCTCTACCGGCGGCACCACCAACACCACCACCGTGGTGGACGATCTGCGCAGTGTGCTGGTGCCCACCACCAGCGAGATCCTGTGGGGCGTGATCGACGGCTCGCTGCTGAGCACGGTCTGGAACCGCATCACCAGCAGTTCCGGCTCACTGCTGAGTATCGGCCTCAAGCAGCTGGCCAACATTACCGGCCAGCCTATGAGCACCATCCTCAATTTTGTGGGCGGCGGCGCTACCTACATCTGCTACGTCAACGGCAGTCAGGCCAGCTTTTCCACCTCCATCAAGTATCCGGTGCTGGCGGGCGGTCTGGCAGTGCGGCAAAACGTGAACGGCACGGTAAAGGCCATGATCCAGCTGATGCCTATGAAGATCGATCAGGTGGGTGCAGCCTCGGTGATGAGCAACGGCACCCGCTACGAGACGGCTGACGATATGCAGGTGTACCTGTGGTACAAGGGGCAGTATTACGCCACCAAGCTCTCTGAGGTGAACTCTGAGGGCTACTACCTGACCGGCTGGTACGATAACTTTGGCTGCGCAGCAGGCAAGCGCGTGCGGGTGATCGTGGCGGTCAAAAAGGACTGATGGACTACTATGACCCCCGGCGCAGGGCGCTGCGGGCGGTACGGCAGCTGCTCTACCCGCGCGAGTGCCCTTTCTGCGGCCGGGTGCTGGGAGATATACGGGATTGCCCGGACTGTGCAGAGCAGCTGGAAACGCTGCGTCGCAAGCCGGGCATCCGGCTGGACCCGGCGCAGCACTATATCAGCAATCTGGCCGGTGCGGCTGCGCCCTACCGTTACAACGGCTGTGTGCGGCGCGGCATCCTGAACGCGAAGTATCAGGGCAAGCCGTGGCGGGCTGTGGAGATGGGCAACCGTCTGGTACAGCTGGCCTTTGGCGGTGAACTGACCGTGCAGTACGGCGCGCTGCTCCCGCAGCCGGTGCCGTGGGCGGCCATCGGGTACGACCTGATCGTACCGGTGCCGGCCTCCGGTAAAAGGCGCGGCTACAATGTGCCGGAATTGATGGCGCTGCCGCTGGCCAAGGCTATGGAGGTGCCGTTGGCACCGCAGGCACTGGAGCGCACCCGCGCCAAACGGCATCAGGCCGGTCTGCCGCTGGAACAGCGCATAGCCAACGTGGCAGGTGCTTTCCGGGCGGCACAGCCGCAGCAGCTGGAGGGCAAGCGCATCCTGTTGGTGGATGACGTCATCACCACCGGCACAACAGCTGCCGCCTGCGCGCAGGCACTGCTTCACGCCGGGGCAGACAGCGTATTCGCGCTGGCCTTTGCCACGGTGGAGTTTAACGCACCGCCGGACGACACCACCCCCATCCATGAGGACGATGAGGAAGATGTGTATCGCGATTTTTGAAAATAACGCTCTTTCGCGCATCCTTTTGGCGTGCAAAAGCCGGGACAGTAAAATGTAAAAACTACACCAGAAATTTGGAAAAAGCGCTTGACAAAACGGACAAAGTCGGGTATACTAATCAAGCTGTGAGCGGCAAACGCAAACAGATATCCGGGTGTAGCGCAGTTTTGGTAGCGCGCTTGAATGGGGTTCAAGAGGCCGTGAGTTCGATTCTCGCCACTCGGACCATTTAAATCCAACGATTTCACGTTAGAAATCGTTGGATTTTTTTTGTTTATAAGCTGGCCTCATTTGGTTTTGACCACAATTTTGACCACAATGCCAAAGATTTTATCTGGTCCCATTAGTGCCGTTCCGTCCAATTTTCAGGCCGAAAATGCCTCGCTGAACAACTGGACCGCACTCTGCCGAATGGATTCCTGAACATGGAGATCATGCTCAGTCATTTCGGTATCGGCATGGCCTACGATGCTCTGGATGGTCTGAATATCCACGCCCAACGCCTGCATCGGCGATACAATTCCTTTTGTTTAATGGGCCTGTTTGACGGAGCATACAATCAAATGGTCAGGTTTTTGACAATACTGTCGATTGCGTCAAACAATTTTTTTCCCCTCCCCAAAAAATTGGATTTTGGAGTGTTTTTCATTGACCGATTGCGGAATTAGCTGTAAAATCTAAAAAAGAATAGTGGCTGTAGAGTGGGGTACTCTACGATCTGCTCGATCTTTAAGTATTATGATAAGGATTACGCCAACGCGGTGCTGGAACTGCAGGCGGCCGTCCGGTTACAGGGAGCAGGTACTGAAAGCTATCGGGGGTCTTGCTATTGCACTTGCCAATGATGGAAAGCTGGAAGAGGCACAACAGGAGCTGGATACATTGCAGAAAAAAGGCGCTTCCTTCGGTGACTGTGATCTGGTTGCGGCAGAGATTCTGTCCTTGCAAAAGAACTATGATCAGGCGCTTGCGCTTTACATAAAAGTGTTCAATGAGGTGGAGGACCCGCAGCTCCTGAGCCATGCTTACCTGTCAGCCGCAAATGCAGCGCTGAATCAGGATGATATGGAAAAGGCTGTGCGCATTCTGAAACAGGGATGCCAGAACCTTCCGGAAGGTCAGGCTGTGCTTCAAAAGGAGATGCTTGCGGATCTTATGATGCAGCAGGCAGCATCTGACAAAGAAAATGCAGAAGAATACTATGCTGAAGCGCAGCAGCTGCTGGAGGAACTGGTGGACAGCGGCTACGATACTATTGCCACCCGGTTGAATCTGGCAACTGTACTGCAGGCATTGGATCAGTACAGTGAAGCTGAAAAGGTTTTGAAAGATCTGCAGGAGTAGTATCCATCGGATTATCGTTTTGATATGCAGATGGCCTATCTTCTGATCGACCAGCTCCGCACCAGCGGATGGCTCAAATAAGGAGGGAATACCTGCGTCTACCGGACAAATCTTTTGTGTGGTTGGAATCGTTGATATGATCGTTTCGGCTGTTGCGGCAGTCGTTTCAGCATGGATCCTGCGCAGGCAGGAAAAAAAGCTGAAGGAACAGATCTGGAACGAGTATCAATAAAAATCAATCGATTAAGGGGTATGAAAAAATGCTGAAAAAACTTAGTGTAACGGCTGTTATTCTTGCAATGTCGGCCATGCTTCTGGTGCCGACTGCATACGCGGTGCAGTCAGTAGACGCACCGGCACAGGTGGCTTTGTGACGATTGACGGCAAGCTGTATCATGTTTCGAAGAATGGCTATGCCATCGATCGGTACGCCAAGGGTTTGCACGAGATCGACGGAGGAATGTACTATGTCAAAGAGGATGGCTCGTTCCTGACGAACAGCGCGGTAGAATACCTTACTTTTGATGCGAATGGCCGCTATACCTCTGGCAATGCAACGCTGGACAGCTATGTGGATCAGGCACTGGCTGCGTGCACAAACTCTGGCATGACGAAGGCGCAAAAGCTGCGCGCCGCCTATTTGTATGTCCGGGATCACGGCGCATACCTTGCCCGTCCGCATCAGGCAAGAGGCACAACGGCTTGGGCAGAAGAGAGCGCTTTGTTCATGTTTGAACACAAAAAGGGCAACTGCTACTGCTTTGCAGGCCAGTTCCTTTATATGGCCCGGCGGCTGGGCTACAATGCCTATGTAGTGTCTGGCGGTGTGGGCCGCAAGGACTCGGACCATGCATGGGTCATGATCTGCGAGAACGGAGTTCCCTATATCTATGATGTGGAACTGGAGTGGGGCTATCGTGCCGGCAGATACGGCCATGCAGAATATAATATGTATAAAATGCCGCTGAATAAAACGGTGTTCAGCTACCAGTTTCCGTGATTGCTGAGGTAGCCGAAAAATGGTGCTGAAACATTTGTACACCCTGCTTGTGGTGCTGGTTGGCTTTGTGATCTTCCGTGCAGACAACATGGGGCAGGCCTTCTCAATGATAGGAGCCATGTTTTCCGGGGGCTCTGCCTCTGCGCAGACAGGGCTGCTGCTGGCGCAGTGTCTGACCCCGCTGACCCTGTTTGCACTGGCGGTTGGCCTTGTGGGCAGTATGCCGGTTTTGCCGCTGGTCTGCCGTAAAGCAGAGCAGCAGACCGGAAGCGTGTATGCATGCCTTCAGGCACTGAGTTATGCAGGGGCGCTGGCGCTTTTGCTGGTGGATATTCTGCATCTGTCGGCTGCATCCTATGTGCCTTTTATCTATTTCCAGTTCTGAGGTGGAAAAATGCAAGTGAAAAAATTAGGATATATCCTGTTTGTGGGGGTCATTGCCACAATTTGCATTTTGCCTGTGGCTGTGATGCCTTGGCAGACGGAAAAAGCGGTGGGCAATGAGCAGCTTGCATCCTTTCCTGAATTACGGAAAGAGGATGGCAGCTTCAATACCGGTATCCTGAATGAGTTTTCAGATTATTTTGCGGATCATTTCGGGCTCCGTCATGAGATGATTACCTTGAACGATCAGCTTACCGGAACCGTGCTCAAAACGCTGGACAGCAGCAGTGTGCTGTTGGGAAAAGACGATTGGCTGTTCTATAAAAGCACCCTTGCGGACTATACCGGCGCAGAACTCTTTACAGCCCAGCAGAGTTATGCGGCCGCTTATGTACTGGGTCTGATGCAGGAATACTGCGAAGAGAACGGCATTGGGTTCTGCTTTACCATCGCACCCAATAAAAATTCCCTGTATGGCGGTCAGATGCCGGCACGGTATACGGCAGCCTCCGTACGGAACGCCCAACTGCTTCAGCAGCAGATGGAACAGCAGAATGTCCGGTATGTGGATCTGTTCAAAACACTGTCTGACCACGAAGAGCAGCTGTATTACCGTCGGGACAGCCACTGGAATATGCGGGGCGCACAGCTGGCAGCACAGACTTTGCTGAAAGAACTGAAAGGCTCTGAAGCGGAGTTTGATTCCTGCATCAATGGAAAAACATCCCCGCATACCGGCGACCTGTATGAGATGGTGTACCCTGCCGGAAACGAGACGGAACAGGATACGACATACGACTTTACCTATCAGTATGACGAAAAATTCCACTCGGCAGATGATATCACGATCCACACGGAAAATTCGGCGGCAGACGGAAGCATTTTTGTATACCGCGATTCCTTTGGCATCAATCTGCATCCTTTTCTGGCACAGAGCTACGGCAACGCCTGTTTCTCCCGGAATATGCCCTACCTTTTGACGGCTGTTACAGAAGAGCAGCCCGATGTGCTGCTGGTGGAACTGGTGGAACGCAACCTGAACTGGCTGCTGGAACGCGCCCCGGAAATGCCTGCTCCGGAACGCACGGCAGTCCCGGCGGCAGATACCGGTACAAGCGCGAAGGCACAACGGAAGGACAGCCGAATGGAGGGGACTTTCTGCCTGACAGGCGATCTGAGCGGGCAGCGTGTGGATGACGACTCTCCAATCTACATTCTGGCAGAGACCGGAACCTACGAAGCTTCCCCCTGCGGAGAGGGAACACAGCCGTTTACGGCGTATCTTCCGCAGAATGTGCGGGAGCAGCAACTAAAAGCAGCATTTCTGTCGGACGGTGAATGGGTCTTCTGCGCCCTGGCCGACTGACTGAAAGAATAGAAAGAAGGAACAAACAAAATGAATGTAAACTATAAGATGATGGGTGTAGTGCTCTGCGGTGCGATGCTTCTGGCATCGGGATGCGGGGCAAAAGCAGAAACGACCGCTTCCTCGGCTGTGGAATCCGAATCGGTTTCCGTTGTGGCATTGGAGGCTGCTTCGTTGGAGGCTGTGCCGGAAAGCGAGGCTGTCTCGGAGGCAGTTTCCGAAGCTTCTTCTGCGGTAAGCGAGGCGGCATCGGAGAAACCGGCAGAATCCAAGGCGGAATCCAAGGAAGAATCCAAGGCCGAGACCGCGGCAAAATCTAAGCCTGCAAAGCAGGAGACGGCTGCTTCCTCCAAAGAAGAAATGACGGAGTCTGTGGAAAGCAAGCCCGTTACAGAGACTGCTCCGGCAGAAACTGTCAGCCTGGAAACTGCCCTGAAGTATGTGGGCAAAGACGTTTCCAAGCTGTATGCCGCTATTGGCAAGCCGAACAGTTCGGAGTATGCTTCCAGCTGCATCGGTGATGGCGAGGATGGCCTGCTGTATTACAACGGCTTTACTGTGACGACCTACCGTGAAAACGGTAAAGAGACGGTACAGGACGCCTATTAAACATGAAATTCGGCCTCTGGCATTCCATCGGGGGCTGAATCTTTATATGGGAAGATGAGAATGAAACGCCAGAAGATCAAACGATATCGGTTTAGCGTGACGCAGAATACGCGCAGAAGAAGGGCGGCAACGCCGCTGAAAGCCGTCGGTGTAGTACTGGTGTGCCTGTGTCTGCTCACAGGGGCCGCTTTTGGAGTTTACAATGCGATCCAGAGTAAGACTACGGGGTGGCACGGCGAAGGACTGCATCGCTACTATATCTCGCCGACTACCGGCACCCGTGCGCAGGGGCTGTATGAGATCAACTATAAGCTCTACTATTTTGGCAGCAACAACTTTTTGAAGACCGGCTGGATCGAAGAGAACGGCTATGTCGGCTATGCCAACGCAGATGGAGCGCTCACCCAGGGCGAAGCGAAGATAGACGGAAAATACTACTATTTCCAACCGGAGACCGGCCAGTTGTACACCGGCTGGATCATGCTGGACGGAGTGCAGTACTGCTTTGACGAAACCGGACATCCGCGCACCGGTACTTATCAGGAGGACGGAAAGGTCTGGGAACTGGATAGCGATGGACGGGTCAAAAACCGACTGAACGGTTGGAAAAAAACGGACGGCGTCCTGAAATACTACAACAACAGCGGCGCACCGGCACAGGGCTGGACAGAGATCGATGGAAAGGATTATTTCTTTGTGGACGGTGTCAGTCAGGCCGGCTGGGTTGAAACGGATGCGGGCACGCGCTATTTGGACGGCAACGGAAATCAGATGACCGGGTGGTGTGTGATCGACGGCCAGCCCTATGCTTTTGGGACAAATGGTGAACTGAAGCAGGGATGGGATCATTCCCATGAAAAAAGCTACTATTTTATCAACGGCGTCAGTCAGTCGGGCACATTCGGGGAGGGCGCACTTAGCAGCAACCTGAACGGCAGCGGCAGTGTTCAGCCGGTTGGGGATCAGGCACCGGAGGACGATCTTGCAGAGGATGCCGAGGGCGAACCGCCGGAGGAAGAACTGCTGGAAGCGCAGCCGACACAGACCGAAACAACGGAAGCGGGGCAGACTGCCCCGGCGGCACAACAGCCGACGCAGTCGCCGGAGGAATCGGCGGCAGAGCAGGAGACCACATCGAAGGCACCGACAGCGCCGGAAACTCCGGCACAGGAACAGCAGGAAGAAGGGACGGAAAATACATGAAAACAACAAGACGTGATTTTCTGTGCCTTTCGGCCATGGCATGCGCATGGCTTCTGACGGGCTGCCAGAACCCCACAGTGGAAGAGCGGGCTGTCAGCTGGCAGCAGCAGGAAGTCAGTGATCCGGTCTCTGAAACCGGACCGATGTGGAATGCAGCACTGGACGACAATGCAGTTCTGCGGGATGGCATCCGCGTTCCCCAGAACTTCGAACTGCCGTTGGAAGGTTCAACAGGCTTTGCAGGGGCGGCTGTGATGCTGCTGTACGAGAGACCGGATGGGACCAGTACGGTACTGCGCAGACTTGCAGCGGGAGATATGTTTTATATCCGGCAGGAGTCTGGCGCATATTGGCAGGTCTGCCTGCTGGACGGCACCGTGGGCTGGTTGGAAAATGAACTGTGTATGATCAATCTGCCCGATGTTCTGCCTTCCATCGTATACGAAAACCCCAATGCCAAGGCATCAATCTTTAAAACCTGCGGAAAGGATATTGAAGGCATTACGGGACAGAAACTGTATGACGGCCTGTTCTACAACCAGCGCCTTGGGCGGGATGAGTATCTAATGCCTATCAATTACGCTATGGCAAAAAAGGTTGGTGCAGCGCAGAAAGATGCTTTGAAGGCGGGCGATTGCCTGAAGATCGTAGAGACATTCCGGCCCTATGAGGTGCAGATGCTGGTAAAGGATGCAGTGTACGCCAAGGCAAGGACGGACAAGGAACTGATGACGGCGCTGAACAAGGGCGCGTGGAATATCGGCTGGTTTATTGCAACGTCTCTTTCCAACCATCAGCGCGGTGTGGCAATGGACACGACCCTGCTGCGCATCACTGAGCAGACAGAGCACAGCATGGCGGGGTGTCCCTTTGTACAGGTGACCGGTGAGGAATACGCCATGCCCTCTGCCATGCACGAGCTGAGCAGTGCGGCGGCCTGCTTTACCGGCCCGGTAACTTCTAATTCGGCCACCGCATGGAAGCGGGCCACTGCATCGGCATCCATGACAGACGGTGCGCGGCGGCTGCAGGGGTACTGTACCAATGCAGGCATGACACCGCTAGCCTCGGAGTGGTGGCACTTTAACGATCTGGATGCACAGAATAAGGTGCGCATGACCTCTGGAAACGGAAAATTCTGGCTGGACGGCTGTGTCAGCTGGAAAATGTTTGAAGCATAACCTTGGGGTTGCGCTTTGGAGGAATACAAAATGTAGCAACTGAAAAAAGCAAAAAAGCGGTTACGGCAGCGGATAAGATCGAGTTGGGACGGAAATACCTGACCGAGCTGAACTACACCGAGGCTGTGGCGTCTTTTACCGAGGCTATCGGCCTTGACCCGGAACATATTCCGGCATACATGGGCCGTGCAGAGGTGAACGAACTGACGACTGCCAACGAGACCGCATGGGCAGACGTGAGCGAAGCCGAGAACGGCGCAGTCACCGCCGAAGCCCTGACTGCCGCCGCCCCCACTGCGGAAGAGATCGGTGCGGTATCCCTGAGCAAACTCTATGTCTACTATGGCAGCCACGAAAACCGCAGCCGTGAAGGTGAGGGCGTGTGGCTCGTCCTGAACCCCGGCAAAAAAGACCTGACCGCGTAAAGCCCTGCATCACCCGGAAATTGCGCAGCAGGTCATTCGGATCGAGAATGGGCAAACTCTGTTAGGAGGGCTTTATTATGAATACTACATTGCGGCGGGATGCGGATGAGATCATCTGTTCCAGCATTCAGGCGGTTCTGCCGGATAAAGCCGTGTGCCGCGCGCTGGAGGACTTTCAGCCTGGAGGCGGCAGAGTGCTGCTGGTGGCGGCAGGCAAGGCCGCATGGCAGATGGCGCATGCCGCCGTGCAGGCACTAGGGCGCGTGGACGGCGGCGTGGTGGTGACCAAGTACGGCCATGTAAAAGGCAGAATCCCCGGTGTAAATTGTTATGAGGCAGGTCATCCCGTACCGGATGCCAACGGCTTTGCAGCCACCGAAAAAGCTTTGGCGCTGGTACAGGGGCTGACCGCAGAGGACACGGTGCTGTTTTTGCTTTCCGGCGGCGGCAGCGCCCTGTTTGAAAAGCCGCTTGTCCCCGGCGGAGAATTGCAGGACATTACAAATCAGCTCCTTGCCAGCGGAGCCGATATCGTGGAGATGAATACCATCCGCAAGCGGCTGTCCGGGGTCAAGGGCGGGCGGTTCGCGCAGCACTGCGTGCCTGCAAGGGTGTTCAGCGTCGTGCTCAGCGATATTCTGGGCGATCCGCTGGATATGATCGCCAGCGGCCCGGCGGTGCCGGATAGCTCCACCTGTGCGCAGGCTTTTGCCATTGCGGAAAAATACCACCTGGACCTGTCAGAACAGGCAAAGGCGCTGCTGGCGCAGGAAACGCCGAAAGCCCTTGATAACGTGACCACACAGATCACCGGCAGCGTCCGAGAGCTGTGCACCGCTGCCGCTAAAGCCTGCCGGGAGCTGGGATATGAGCCCATCCTCCTCACCGACCGGCTCTGCTGCGAGGCGCGGGAGGCAGGCAGCTTTCTGGGTGCCATCGCCCGCACCCATGCGGGACAAGGAAAAAAGCTGGCCTTTATCGCGGGCGGGGAAACCGTGGTGCACCTGACCGGCAAAGGGCTGGGCGGACGCAATCAGGAACTGGCGCTGGCCGCAGCCCCGGCGCTGGCGGGACAGAACGCCGCAGTGTTCTCCGTGGGCAGTGACGGCACCGACGGCCCCACCGATGCCGCCGGCGGCTATGTGGACGGCGAGACGGAAGCCGCCCTTCGCGCAGCCGGGCGGGACGTGTACCGCACCCTCGCCGACAACGACGCCTACCATGCTTTGCAGGCGGTGGGCGGGCTCATCCGCACAGGCGCTACCGGCACGAACGTCAACGACGTGGCCGTGGCGCTGGTGGAGTGAACACCGGGGTCACGCCTGGTTCCGCAGGGCATTTTTGTGCTGGACGCACTGCGTCTGTGCGCGGTATAATCAGAAAAAAGCGGACAGCATGAAAGGAAGAAAACCCATGGAAGAACATCACATTCCGCAGGCGGTGCAGATCCGCAATGCCCATGTCCACAACCTCAAGAACATTGATGTGGACATCCCACTGCACCAGATCGTGGGCATTGCGGGCGTGTCCGGCTCCGGTAAATCCTCGCTGGCACTGGGCGTGCTGTATGCGGAGGGCTCCCGGCGCTACCTGGATGCCCTGTCCACCTACACCCGCCGCCGGATGACTCAGGCCGCCCGGGCGGGCGTGGACGAGGTGCTGTACGTTCCGGCTGCGCTGGCCCTGCACCAGCGGCCCGGCGTCCCGGGCATCCGCAGCACCTTTGGCACCGGGACCGAGCTGCTCAACAACCTGCGGCTCATGTACTCCCGTCTGGCCAGCCACCGCTGCCCCAATGGGCATTATCTGGCCCCGTCGCTGCGGGTGGCGGCCGGGAAAGAGCTGCTCTGCCCGGAATGCGGGGCGCAGTTTCTGGCCCCGTCGGCCGAAGAGCTGGCCTTCAACTCGCAGGGAGCCTGCCCGCAGTGCGGCGGCATCGGCACGGTGCGCACGGTGGACCCTGCTACGCTGGTGCCGGATGATTCCCTGACCATCGACGAGGGTGCCGTGGCCCCGTGGAACAGCCTGATGTGGTCGCTGATGACCGACATCTGCCGGGAGATGGGCGTGCGCACCAATGTGCCCTTCCGGGACCTGACCGCGCAGGAAAAGGAGATCGTGTTCCACGGTCCGGCGGAGAAAAAGCACATTTTCTATCACAACAAGAATTCCAATCAGGCAGGGGAACTGGACTTTACCTATTTCAATGCGACCTACACCGTGGAAAACGCGCTGGCCAAGGTCAAGGACGAAAAAGGCATGAAGCGGGTAGAAAAGTTCCTGAAAGAGGACATTTGCCCTGCGTGCCATGGCACCCGCCTTTCGGCAGCGGCCCGCGCCCCCAAGCTGCGGGGCCTCTCGCTGGATGAGGCCTGCCGGATGCCCCTTTCGGAGCTGGTCGGCTGGGTGCAGGGCGTGCCGGACAGCCTGCCCGCAGAGATGCGCCCGATGGCGGAAAACATTGTGGAATCCTTCACCGGCCCGGCAAAACGGCTGATGGACCTGGGGCTGGGCTACCTCACGCTGGACCGTGCGGCCTCGACCCTTTCCACCGGAGAGCGCCAGCGCATGCAGCTGGCCCGCGCCGTGCGCAACCGCACCACCGGGGTGCTCTATGTGCTGGACGAACCCAGCATCGGCCTGCATCCCTCCAACATCGTGGGCCTGACCGGCGTGATGCACGACCTGATCGCGGACGGCAATTCGGTGATCCTGGTGGATCACGACACGCAGATTTTAAAGGAAGCAGACTGGATCGTGGAAATGGGGCCGGAAGCCGGGGCAAAGGGCGGCCATGTGATCGCACAGGGCACCATCCCGGCCATCGAGGCGGACCCGGCGTCCCAGATCGGGCCCTTCCTCTCCGGAAAGGCGGACACCCTGCGGCGAAAGCGCGCATTGGCGGACGCCCTGTTTGCACAGGGAACACTCCATCTTTCCACCGCGCAGCTCCACACGGTGAAGCCGCTGGAAGTAGACCTGCCCAAGGGGCGGCTGACCGTCGTGACCGGCGTGTCCGGCTCCGGCAAGACCACGTTGGTGCTGGAGAGCCTTGTTCCGGCACTGGAAGCCCGCATCGACGGCAAGACACTGCCGCCGCATGTCCGCGCCCTTGACGCGGAGGGCATCGCCCACGTCAAGCTCATTGATGCGACCCCCATCGGGATCAACGTCCGCTCCACCGTTGCCACCTACGCAGGCGTCCACGATGACCTGCGCAGGCTCTTTGCGCGGTCGCCGGACGCAAAGGCACACGGTTACAAAGCCGGAGATTTTTCCTACAACACCGGGTCCCTGCGCTGTCCCGGCTGCGACGGCACCGGCGAGGTGAGCCTGGACGTGCAGTTCCTGCCGGATGTGGATGTGCCCTGCCCGGAGTGCGGTGGTTCCCGCTATGCCAGAGAAGCATGGGACATCTGCTATGAGAACAAACGGGGGAAACGTTATTCTCTGCCGCAGATGATGGAGATGGATGTCACGACGGCGCTGCAGGCAACACAAGAATGGAAAGTGGTCCATCAGCGGCTGGAAGTCCTGAAAAATCTGGGACTGGGATATTTAACATTAGGCGAAGAGACACCAAGCCTCTCCGGTGGAGAGGCCCAGCGGCTGAAGCTGGCCAGTGAAATGGGCAGAGGACAATCAGATTCCGTATTTGTATTCGACGAACCGACGATCGGACTGCATCCGTTAGATGTACAGACCCTGTTGCAGGTATTTCAGACGCTGGTAGACAATGGGGCAACGGTACTTGTCATTGAACATGATCTGGATGTGATCCGCAATGCCGATTACATCATTGATATGGGACCCGGTGGCGGAGAAGACGGCGGCAGAGTCGTTGCTGTGGGAACTCTGGAGCAGATCAAGGCAGATGCCGACAGCATTACGGGAAAATATCTGTAAAAAATCAAAAACCCAGATACGGCAGAGGCATCCGCTCACCGTACCCGGGTTTTAAAAAACTGATTTTTACAGAATCACCTGCTCCAGCTTCTCACGGAAGTCTGCTTCGGACATGGCGCCGACGAAGTTGGCCACGGGTTGTCCGTCTCTGAAGATCACAAAATTCGGAATGCTTGCCACGCGGTACTTCTGGGCGATGGTCATGTTCTCATCCACATTGATCTTGCCGACCTTTACTTTTCCCTCGTAAGCTTCTGCCAGCTTTGCCACGGTAGGAGCCATCATCTTGCAGGGATTGCACCAGTCTGCGTAGAAATCTACCAGAACGGGCAGAGGGGAGTTCAGAACTTCTTCCTCAAAATTAGCAACGGTAAACGTATATTCCATAAGTATCCTTCCTTTCTGTTATCTGTTGTTGATAGTATCTCAAAAATAAGATTCTATATTCGGGGCCTTATCTGTAAATAATATATTTGCAGATGGGATTGCCAACGGAGGAAAACTTTTCCTCGTATTCGGTCATGACGTTCCCCTCCATCAGCGCGGCATCGTTATGCAGATCGTAGGTGATCACCTGCGCTTTCCATCCGGCGGGCTCCAGTTCCTCTACTGCAAAATCAAACAACGGGCGGTTGTCTGTCTTGAATTCCAGCGTACCCTCTTTTTTCAGGATCACATCATAGCGGGCCAGAAACTGTCTCGAAGGAAGTCTTCTCTTCGCATGACGGTCCTTGGGCCAGGGATCGGAGAAATTCAGATAAATGCGGTCCACTTCACCTTTTCCGAACACCTTATCGATGTCTTCTGCATCCATACGGATGAATTTCAGGTTGGGAAGCTCGTCCTCTTCCATTTTCTGGATCGCGCGGAGCAATACGCTGGAATATTTTTCAATTCCCACATAATTGATCTGCGGATTCTGCTTTGCAAGGATATGCAGGAAACGTCCCTTTCCCATACCAATCTCAATATGGATCGGATGATCGTTTCCGAAAATCTCATGCCAGGTTCCGGGGCATGCTTCCAGGGTATCTTCCGGTACGACATAGGGACTTTCCGCAATGACTTCCCGGGAACCGGTAATATTTCGTAACCTCATGGTAATCTCAGCCTTTCTTATAGTAATCTGTATTGTCAATGTACTTTATCTGAGAAAGCTTGTCAAGTCACAGGCCGGGGGATTATACTGGCAGTAGGAGGAGAAAATTTATGAAATGGATGATTGCATCGGATATTCACGGATCGGCATATTACTGTCGAAAACTGTTGGAAGCATATATGGAGGAAGGGGCCGACAGGCTGCTTTTACTGGGGGATATTTTATACCACGGCCCCAGAAATGATCTGCCCAGAGATTATGCGCCCAAGGAAGTGATCGCTTTATTGAACGAGCGGAAAAATGATATCTACTGTGTACGCGGTAATTGCGATACGGAGGTGGATCAGATGGTGCTGGAATTTCCGGTGCTGAGTGATTATTGTGTACTTGCGGAAGGGACGCAGGCAATCTATGCCACCCATGGACATATCTATAATGAGCAGAAACTGCCGCCATTGCATTCCGGAGATATTTTACTGCACGGTCATACTCATGTGCCGAAATGCGTTGTTCATGAGACAGAGCAGTATATCTGCATGAATCCGGGGTCCGTGTCGATTCCCAAGGAAGAAAGCTGGCACGGATACATGATCTGGGAAGGCAAAAATTTTGTGTGGAAAGACTTCGACGGACAGGAACATTTACGGTATTCCGTATAGAGAATGACAGCGTTCGCAGAAGGTCTTAAAAAGAATTAAAAAATAGAGATAAGACTTTGGTTTTTAGGTAAAATGGTGTATGATAAAGAATGCGCATTATCATACACCATTTTATTTTGAAGATATCAGGAAGGATTTATACATGCAGTTTTTCAGGCATTTTTCATATAGAAGTTTTTTAACCAGGGCAGTGATGGGAATCAGCGCTCTCTGCCTTTTTGCATCTCAGGGGCTTAGTGTCTCTGCTGCAACGATCAAAGAAGAGAACATCGCCCGCAATCAGGCACTGGCCATTCAGTCCAATGAAGTGGCAAACTGGCCTACGGGACCGGTAGTCAGCGCAGAATCCGCCATTTTGATGGATGCGGATACCGGAGCGATCCTTTATGCCAAAAATATCCATCAGCAGGAATCCCCTGCCAGTACCACCAAAATTCTGACAACATTGATCGCATCCGAGCGCTGCAGCATGGATGAGATCGTGGATTTCTCCTATGATGCGGTACACGATATTGATCCCGGAAGCAACCATATCGCTATTGACCCCGGCGAGCAGCTGACCATGGAGGAATGTCTGAATGCCATTCTGATCCGCTCCGCCAATGAAGTTTCTTTCGCGGTAGCAGAGCATATTTCCGGAACGACCTGGCAGGACTTTGCACCGATCATGAATGAAAGAGCCAAGGAACTGGGGTGTGTTGATTCCAATTTCGTCAATCCCAACGGACTTCCCAATGAGGATCATTACACCAGTGCCTATGACCTGGCGATGATCGGAAGAGCTCTTTTGCCAACGAAGCGCTGTGTAAAATGACAATGACACATATGCTGCACATTTTGCCGTCGGAACGCCAACCAGATGATATTATGGAAGTCAACAAGATGGAACTGATCCCCGGCGGTAAATATGCATATCCGTATCTGGTAGGCTGTAAGACCGGTTACACCGATGTTGCCCGCAGTACACTGGTGTCCTGTGCGGAAAAAGACGGCATGAAGCTGATCTGTGTGGTCATGAAAGACGAAAATCCGAATTACTATGAAGATACAATCACTCTGTTTGATTATGGTTTCAGCAATTTTCAGAGAGTGAACATTTCTCAGACAGAGACCAAGTATAATATCGAGAATGCAGGATCTTTTTACAGTGGGAATGATATTTTCGGCAACTCCAAACCGATTTTGGAACTGAACCAGACGGACAGCATCACTTTGCCGAACACCATCACCTTTCAGGATGCGGTGTCCAGTATTTCCTATGATAATACAGAACCAGGACAGGTGGCTGTGATCACTTATACTTACAATGATGTGGTACTGGGAACGGCATCCCTGGACTTTACGGCAGCGGAAAAGGGCAGTAGTGTCTTCCGGGAAAATACGGCAGAGACCACGGAGTCTGCAGAGGAAAGCGGTGCAACCGATGAAACGCAGTCAGGCACAACGACCACAGAGGCAGACAATACAGAGACAACCGAAACAGCAGGAGATAACACCGGAAACAATGGTGGAATTCCAACGGTTGCACAGGAGACATCCCCGGAGGAGGAAAACAGCACTTCCGGCGGTCCTGCGGTTATTTTCATTAATGTGGTAAAAGTATTTTTCTGTATCGTGGGAATTGCGGTATTGATCTTCCTTGCACTGTTATTACGTACGTTTTTCAAGAATTATCATTTTGCCCACCGCAGTACCCGCCTGACCTGGAGATTTAACCGCAGAAGAAATCGTTCCAGATCCCGGTATCGTTCGGTGGATCAGGACCTTCGGAACCGACGCAAAGAAGCAATCCGACAGGCGAAAAAACGTCAAAAGCCCAAGAAGTCATCCCACTTTCGTGGGTAGTATTCCGAAGGGGAGATTTCCATACATTTTACCCAGTTTGATTTTGACATATCAATGGGTACTATGGTACACTGAATAAGAAAAAAGTGGGGTAGTATACCCGGGGAAATGAGAAGCTTAGGATAAGAAAAGGTTAAGGGAGCGAAATACCTTGGATAAGAGTGAATATAAATTAAGAGCGGAAGAAATCAAAGACTTGATCAGCCGTGGGGAGTATGCGCAGGCTGCGGAGATTGCGGATACCATTGACTGGCGCAGAGTCAAAAGTGTTATGATGCTGTGCACCATCAGTGACCTTTACAAGATCAATCGAAGATACGAGGATGCCAGAGATATGCTGCTTCTGGCATATGAACGCCGTCCGGGAGGAAGGACGATCTGCTATTCTCTGTGCGAACTTTCCATTAAAATGGAAGAGTATGTACAGGCTATCGAGTATTACAAAGAGTTTGTGCAGGTAGCGCCCAAGGATCCCGGCAGATATATTTTGCAGTACAAATTATATGAGGCGCAGGATGTCAGTCTGGAAGAGCGCATTGCTGTTCTGGAAGAACTGAAAAAGAGAGATTACAGAGAAAAATGGGCATATGAGTTGGCTTATCTATATCATAGAGTAGGACTTGCTGCCAGATGTGTAGAGGAATGTGATGAGCTGATCCTTTGGTTTGGCGAGGGCAAATACGTTATCAAGGCAATGGAGCTGAAAATGCTCCATCAGCCGCTAACACCGGAACAGCAGGAAAAATACGATCATCGTTTTGACGCGCCCGGTACGCAGCAGTATTCTCAGAATTATGCGCAGGATCCCGGTTATGGACAGAACGAAACTTATGATCCGAATCAGGGCTATGCACAGGGCGGAAGTTATGACCCGAACCAGGGCTATGCACAGGATGGAAGTTATGACCCTAATCAGGGCTATGCACAGGATGGAAGTTATGACCCGAATCAGGGTTATGTACAGGACGGAGGCTATGATCCTAATCAGGGTTATGTACAGGAGGAAACCTACGAGCAGGTGACCGGTGACACCAGAGTCTATGAACCGGTGCAGCCGGTACAGCCCCAGCAGGCACCCGCGCAGCCGGCGGAAGATGATTTCGACATTCATGTGAAGACCATGGATGTGGGACAATATAATACGATCAATCTACAGGCAGAACTGGCAGCAGGCCTGCGGGAGGTACTGAGTGAGGACCATACGAAGGAGACTTCGGATTCCATTACCCGTTCTATCGTGGCACCCATGATCGATCCCGGGGATTCCGATACGGAGTCTCTGGACTATCCGGAGATCGCAGATGTCAGTGAAGACGATCTGGAGCCGGAGACGGAGCAGATGGAGAGCTCGGAAGTATTCTTTGGGGAGACCGGAGAAATCGGCGATCTGTCACAGGCGCCCCAGGTAGAGACGGAAGAGATTCTGCCGGAAGAGCCTGTTGTTGCAAGAAGAACCGATGTAGTACCGGAGCTATCCGAAGTACAGAAGACACCGGAAGTACAGGAAATCGTGAAGGAACCGGAAACACAGAAAGTACCGGAAGCTTCCCAAACGCAGGAGATTCATGAAGTTACGGCATCGGCGCCGGCAGCTCCTGTAGCACCGGTAACCCCGGCAGCTCCCGTAGAGCCGCCCAAGGAACTGGCCGATG
>ENA-OPDD01001132-OPDD01001132.1-human-gut-metagenome-genome-assembly--contig:-NODE-1132-length-18762-cov-2.326455_pt1 | contig 18762 bp, 18 predicted proteins | sample MGYA00241574_ERZ501499 | MGnify/ENA primary metagenome ERZ501499 (study PRJEB25962, sample SAMEA2042576) | human gut metagenome | biome: human gut; feature: human-associated habitat; material: faeces...
GCGCTGCAAAAATTGCAGCGCTCTTTTTTTGCAGAAAAACAGAAGCTAAATCAGAACTTATGTTCTGGTTTAGCTTCTTTTGCTATTAAAAGATTTGTAACAATTTTTGAATGTTTACAGTCAGTGATATTGTGTTAGTTTCTAATTCGGATCAGATATGACTTTATGCAAAAATCATTGGTTAGATTTTAAATAATAAAAATAATACTTTACAGAAATAAAACAAGTACAGAATTTCTAAAAAATTAATTTAAAATCAGGTAGAAAATAGTAGTATCGTCGAATAGCATCTTTTAAAAAAGATAATGAATAGAAAAAAAGAAATTTTAGACAAAAATAGCAGTATTTTCAGAATAATCAGGAAAAAGGATAGATAAGCAAGAATTTAGATGATATAATGCGCCGGAAGTCACAAAATAAAAATATAAAAAATTACTTTTGCAAATCGGAATCGGAAAAACCGGAAGATTGCAATCGGAACTTGTGACAGATATCCTCCAAATGGGAAACAGGGGGAAAACGCTTAGGGATCGATCAATGTGTATCCCGGAAAGAGAGGAAACTATTTACAGCAAAGTATTGGAACTGAGCAGTGTCAGATTTCCACAGGTTGTCACACAGGAAAAGCCGTTGTACGAAAAAGTAAAACGAAGCTTTGATCTGTGTATGAGTCTTTGTGCGCTGATCGTTTTGTGGCCGCTTTTTCTGCTGATTGCCGTTTTGGTATACAGCGAAGATAAAGGCCCGGCTATTTATAAGCACAAACGAATCGGCAGAGATGGCCAGGAAATCTACCTGTACGAATTCCGCACCATGAAAAACAACTGCCCGCCGATTGAGGAGATCTTTACAGAAGAACAGATGAAGCAGTGGAAAGAAAACTTTAAAGTTGACAATGATCCACGCATCACCAAAGTCGGCAATTTCCTAAGAAAGACAAGCCTGGATGAACTGCCGCAGCTTCTCAACATCATTCGCGGTGATATGAGCATCGTTGGTCCACGTCCGGTAACGCAGGAAGAAACCGAAAAATATGGTGTTCACCGCGCATTGTTTTTAAGCGTGATGCCGGGACTGACCGGATACTGGCAGGCAAACGGACGCAGCGCGACAACCTATGAGCAGAGAATGGAGATGGAGCTGTACTATGTAAGAAACTGCAAGTTTACAATGGATCTTCAGATCATCTTCCAGACCGTGGCAGCCGTATTAAAACGGGAAGGCGCAATCTAAAGCTCTAAGGAAAATTTCGTTAAAACAGGCTAAAATATTCTTTTTCATGGAAAAACAGAAAACCAATATACAAAGGAGGACGATATCCATGCGCAAAATTACTTCCGGTATGGCAGCTTTGGCACTGTGTGTCTCCCTTTCTGTTCCAACTTTCGCAGCAACAGGTTATGCGAGTGGCACTGTTAACAGAAATGACTACACTCCAAGCACCACAACAACAACCACCACAACCAACAAAACCCAGACTTCCACCACAAATAGCACAACAGCAGAAACCCAGCTGAGCACTTCTGCTGTTAGCAAGAACATTGCAGATGCAGTAAAATCCGGCAGCACCACAGCAACCGTAAAGGTAAAGAATGCAAAGACCATCGATGCTGCAACCATCAAAAATGTAGCGGCTGAAGCTGCAAAAGCAGGTGTAAACAGCAAAATCCACGCAGACCAGGTAGTAGGCGGCAAGGTAGTTGCCCGTATGTAGCTGGACCCTGCAAAGGCAGCAAACCTCAAAGGTGAGATTAACCTGAGCGTTAATACAGATGCAGAAAGCACAAAAGTTGCTACTGACACCTTCAAAAAATATTTTAACAATGAGATTGCAGCGGTAAACCTTGGTCAGAAAGGCTCCTATGGAATGGATGTCAGAATCACAGTTAAGGTAGACCTGAGCAAGCTCAATACCGAAAATCTCAACTTCTTTGCTTATGACAAAGAAAGCAACACCTATGTAAAACTGACAGAACCAAAATATCAGATCGACGCAAACGGCTACCTGCACTTTGACACATCGGTAGGCGGCGATGTTATCATCACAGACCAGGCACTGACCGCAAAATAAAAAAAGAATCATTGCGGTTTTCTGATCTACCATGAAAAGGAATATTTTAGTCTGTTTTAAACGAAAAAAGGAGCGTTTTTAGTGTTAACATATGATCTTTTACTGGGAGGGATGCTGCTGCTTGCCGGTCTGTTCCAGATTGGAGGCAAAGGGAAAAATCGAAAACGAGAACTGACATTTCTTTTGATTGTTTTTGTGATTTTAGGTGTGACCTCCGCAATACGCTATTCCACCGGAATCGATTACAGCTACACCTATGCACCGGGATATGAACAGGTGCTGCAAAATCCGGACATTTCACTGTTTGGACATCACTATGAGCCGGGATATATGCTGCTGCAAAAGATTGTTGCGTTTTTCAGCAGCAATTATCAGATGATCTTTGTGGTGACAAGCCTGCTAATTATCGGACTGTTCTGTATCTGCTATGCAAAATATTCCAGCAACGTTTATTTGAGCGTTATGCTGTTTTTGCTGCTCAGCGAATACTACTGCACAATGAACTTTATTCGTCAGAGCATTGCCGGAATCATCGCACTTTTTGCACTGGAATTTTTAAAGAAGAAAAAGTTCCTGCCGTATCTGATGATTATTCTGGTGGCGTCCACCTTCCACAAGTCGGCGTTGATTCTGATTCCGTTAAACAAGTGGGTGCTTGCAGTTTATTCGGCTGTGACAGCGTTGATTTACTTTAACACCGATAAGATTATGGGACTGGTTACCCAGTACTGGTATAAGGGCTATCACATGGAGAGCGTCCATGTACAGGGCACCTTTGAATGGCCGTTTGCTCTGGCGATGTTTGTCCAGTTCCTGATTGTATTTTTAGGAAGCGCCAGACTGCGCAAGAAGGACAAGAGCAACTATGTTTATGTAAACTATGCCTTCTTTGCTTTCTTCTTTACTCTGATGGGAACAAGACATTCTATCTTGGACCGCTTTTCTATCTACTTTGAATTTGCCTTCCCACTTTCCATTCCACTGCTCTATACCTGCCTGAGAGAAAGCTTTACAAGCTGGTGGGCTTTGAATGGACGGGGAGAAGGAGAAAAACAGGAAAAGAAAAGTGCCTGGTTTGCAACCGGATTGCTCACGGTTATCTTCTGCGGCGGATTTGCAATCCATCAGTACGCACTGATGATGGATCACCATGGTGTGGTTCCTTACCGAACCGTGCTGAATCAGCCGTTTTATCAGGAATATCTGCAGCAGCTCAAGCAGGATGAGCAGGAGTTTGAAGAGCAGATTTTAACTGAAGAACAGGAACCGGTAGAGCAGCCGATCGATGAACCAATTGATGATGAACCGATAGAAGAACCAAGTATCCAGCAGGATGAGCAGAGCTCATCGGAAAAACAAGAACAGCAAAACTCCTCCGACACGTCTTCCCAAGTTACGGAAGAAATTCCTCCTGAAATTCCAGAAGGAATGCCGGTCGAGGTATTTTTGGAGTAAAAGATGAAACACAAATCCTATCTCTTATTTGTATTTTTGGTAGCGGCATGGCTGGGAATCATCTTTCTGTTTTCAGCACAGCCGTGGCCCAATTCATTTCATACCAGCAGCGCAGTGGAACAAAAAATTATCAGTTTTGCCGCACAGTTTGCCGGTGGTGAGGCAGTGGCAGAGCAGCTGCTGAAGCTGTTCCCGCTGCGCAAGATCGCCCACTTTACCGAGTATATGATTTTGGGTTGTTTCAGTACAGCAGGATATTGGTATTATCAACGGGAAAAAAGAAAAACAGAGCACCGCAGTGTACTTCCAGTGATGGGATTTTGTGCCCTGCTGGCAGCACTGGATGAATTTCATCAGACATTTGTTCCGGGCAGGACCAGCTCACTTTGGGATGTCCTGCTGGACAGTGTCGGTGCTTTTACGGGAATTTTCTTATCTGCCTGTGTGATCAAAAAGATAAGAGGAATGAAGAAACAAGGATAGCAAGGAGGTCTATCAATGCAAAATACTCCGATGGAAACTCCCATGGAAACTTCCATGCAGGAAGGAATCAGATTTGATCTGATGGAGCTGACTCAGATTCTGTTTCAGCACTGGATTTGGATTGCAGCAACAACAGTATTATGTGCAGCAGCAGGGCTGCTGTTTACCATCTTCGGGATGACCCCGCAATATCAGGCGGAGGCAACCATGATTGTCAACAACCATCAGGATCAGACGGTAAGTATCACCAATGACCAGCTGGTTTCGGCACAGAAACTGGTTGATACCTATTCTCATTACAAACCGCGGTGTCATTGAACCGATCATGAAAAACCTCAATATTGAGGAAGATTACGAGGATTTTATCGAGAATATTTCGGTCAAAGCGCTCAACAACACACAGGTTATGAGCATCAAGGTGAAAAATCCGGACCCACAGGTTGCATTGGAAATTGTGACTCAGATTGTACAGAGGGTTCCAGAAGTGATTACCAGTACCATTGAAGCCGGTTCGGTTAATATTGTTTCTGCACCTTATGTCAATGCAGAACGTCCGGTTTCTCCGAGCAAGGTCAAAAATACGATTTTTGCAGCCGGTGCAGGATTTGTCTTTTCTGTGGCTGCGATCTTCCTGATTGCCTTGCTGGACAATACCTTTAAGTCGGAAGAAGATATTGAAAAACAGCTGGGACTGGTTACCATTGGCATTATTCCTACCACAGAAAGCTGCAGAAAGAAAGGATAGTTTATGGCAAAATTCTTTCAGAAAAATAAAACGATACATGACGAAAATAAGTTGGAGATCGTTTCGGACAAATCTCCCTTTGCATATGTAGAAGCGTATAAGACGCTGAGAACCAATATGAATTTTCTTTCCCGCAACAGCCAGTACAAAAAGCTGCTGCTCACAAGCTCTATTCCGGGAGAGGGAAAAAGTAGCGTGTCGATTAATCTGGCACGGGTACTTGCAGAAAACGGAAAGCGTGTTCTGCTCATCGACTGCGATATGAGAAAGCCGATGCTGCACCGTTACCTTCGCGCACAGCGTTTTCGTTCCAGAGGATTGAGCACCGTACTTAGCGGGAACAGCACGCTGGAAGAAAGCATCGCGACCTTCAGTGATCTTCAGTTTGATCTGATGACAGCGGGACCGATTCCCCCAAATCCAACCGAACTGCTTGCATCTGCTGAGATGGGCAACCTTCTAGAATTGCTGGAAACACGATATGATTACATCATCTGTGATACACCGCCGGTTTCGCTGGTCACCGATGCAGCAATCCTGAGCGAATATTGTGATGGGGTGCTGCTGGTAGTTCGCCAGAAATATGCGACCTTCCAGCAGGTCAAGCGGGCAAAGCAGAATCTTCAGAATGTGCATGCGCAGATTCTTGGCTGTGTACTCAACCAGTACGATGTTTCCAAAAATGTCAGAGAGTCGGCAGGTCGGCTTATTATCATTATCAATACGGCGACACAAAACTTGCTTCGGACGGGATGATGCAATGATTGATTTTCACACACATATTCTGCCGGGAATCGATGATGGCGCAAAGTCTTTGGAGGAATCCTTGTCTCTGCTGAAAATGGAGCAGGAACAGGGAGTTGACACCATTGTGCTGACACCACACTATTTCCACGAACGGCAAAGCCTTGATGAGTTTTTACAACAACGGAATACGGCGTATGAACAGCTGCGGCATGCAGCCGAGCAGGAAAAAATTTCCATAAACTTTCATCTGGGAGCAGAGGTCCGTTTTAGCCCATGGCTGGAGAGCAAAGAGGCAAGACAGCTTTGCTTTAGCCGCGATGGGCTGATTCTGGTGGAACTGCCGTTTCAGATCTGTCCACCTAACGTGGAGCAGACCCTGACACTGATGCAGATGAACGGGATGATTCCGGTGCTGGCCCATGTGGAGCGGTATCCATATCTGCGGCAGAATCCGGAACTATTATACCGCTGGATCAGCAAAGGTGCGTTTGCTCAGGCAAATGCAGACAGCCTCCTAGCCGAAAGGGAAGGAGCACTGTTTATTCTGGCAGGCATCCGGCATGGACTGATTCATCTTCTGGGAAGTGATACCCATTCGGTTGACAAGCGCCCGCCAAGACTTCGGGAAGCAATGGAGCTTTTGCAGAAGAGCAAGAAGCTGCCATCCAGGGAAGAACTGGAACGGCTTGCGGAAGATATTTTGCAGGGTGAGATTCTGGAACCTGCACCATGTACGCCGATGAAAAAGTTTCTGGGATTTCGGTAAATACAAAAAAATATGAGGAAAAAGAGCAAATCATGTCAAGAATACATTTTGTCATTTTAACATGGAACTCCGAAAAGGTGATTGGGCAGTGTCTTGCCTCGATGATGAAATTTCGGGAGTTCGAAGTCAATGTCTGCATCGTCGACAACGGTTCGCAGGACAAAACAGTGGATGTGGTGGAACAGATGATACGGGAAGGCATTCCCGGACACTGCTCCATTCAGATCATACGGCTTTTGGAAAATATGGGAACAACCATCAGCCGCAATATAGGGATCAAACAGGTAATAACGCAGGCTGGTCCAGAGGATTTTGTCTGCATCCTTGATTCGGATACCGAAGTAAACGAACAGGCGATGCAGACACTGGCCAGCGTCCTGAGGGATGATCCCAGCAACGGGATTGTGGGTCCCAAAATGCACAGTCTGGATGGAAGTATCCAGACTTCGGGAAGAAGAATTCCAACCGTCACCGAAAAGATTTTGAAGGTGCTGCCCAGCAAAGCACTTCAGGAAAAAGGCAACCAGATGCAGCAGATGAACCATACCGACAGTTTGTGCCCGGTGGGATATCTGATGTCGGCATGCTGGATGATGCGTCCGACCCTCTTTGATGAGGTGGGACTATTAGACGAAAATATTTTCTATGCGCCGGAAGATGTCGAATTCTGCATCCGCGTGTGGAAAAAAGGAAAACGGGTACTTTATTGTCCGCAGGCGCAGATTCTGCACCATTGGCAGAGACTGTCCCGCAAAAAGCTTTTGAGCAAGCACAACTGGGAGCACCTCAAGGGACTTGGGTACATGTACCACAAACACAATTTTTTACTTTCAAACAAAAAGATCGAACAGTTAATCTATTAAAAATAAAGGTAAGAAAGAGGAAGGTTTATGCAGCGCACAGCAAAGGTTTATTTTGTCAATCCACCGTTTAAATCAGAATATGGAAAATTTTCCAGGGAAAACAGAAGCCCTGCGGTCACCCGCAGCAGCACTCTGTATTATCCGCTCTGGCTGATTTATGCGGCGGCACTTTGTGAGCAGGAGGGATTTCCTATCTGCTTTCTGGATGCTCCGGCAAAGCCGATGAGCCACAGGGAAGCCTTTGATGTGATCGCGGCAAACGGCAAGGATACTGCACTTTTTGTGGTCAGCACCAGCACTCCTTCCATCTATAATGATGTGGAGTTTGCAGCTTCCCTGAAAAAGAGTTATCCGGACAGCAAGGTGCTGCTGGTCGGCACCCATCCTTCTGCATTGCCGCATGAGACGTTGCGGTTAAATGAAGCAATCGACTTTGTGGCAAGAAAAGAATTTGACGATATCGTGCTCGAGCTTGCAGTCGCACTGGATGAAGGAAAAGACCCGTATCAGGTAAAAGGCATCACCTACCGGAAAGATGGGGAGATTATCTCCAATCCGGATATGCCCTATATCACCGATCTTGACAGAATTCCTTATGCAGCAAAGTTTATCCATGAGCACTTAAACCACAAAGATTATTTCTTTGCAGCGGCGTCCTATCCGGAAATTCAGATCTTCACCGGACGCGGCTGCATGGCAAGATGCAACTTCTGCGTCTATCCGCAGACCATGCACGGCCATGCATACCGACTGAGAAGCCCGGAAAATGTGGTGGGAGAATTTGAATATATCGCAGAACATTTCCCAGATGTTAAAGAGGTCGTGATTGAGGACGATACCTTTACCGCAAGAAAGGAGCGGGTGCTGGAAATCTGCCGCCTGCTCAAAGAAAAAGGACTGCACAAGCGTCTCAAATGGCTGTGTAACGCCAGAGTGAACCTTGACTATGACACCATGAAGGCGATGAAGGAAGCGGGCTGCCGCCTGATCATCCCGGGCATCGAAAGCGGTTCCCAGGAAATCTTGAACAACATCAAAAAGGGGACCACCATCGCACAGATTGAGACCTATATGAAGAGTGCGAAGAAGGCGGGACTTCTGGTGCACGCCTGCTATATGGTAGGAAACCTCGGGGAAACAAAGGAAACCATGGAACAGACCTTCCAGCTTGCACGCAGACTGGGAAGCGATACTGCCCAGTTTTATCCGCTGCTTCCGTTCCCGGGAACAGAGGCCTATGCCTGGGCAAAAAGCAACGACTATATCCGGGGCGGATATGCCGATTATGTCAAGGAGGACGGCACCATAAATTGTGTGCTGGAGCTTCCGAACATCTCATCTCAGGAGATGGTGGAATTTTGTGACAGGGCAAGAAAGCGCTATTATTTCCGACCAGGCTACATCATGCACCGTCTGTGGATGGGACTGCACGATCCGGATGACCTCAAACGTTCGCTCAAAGCGTTTGGCAGCATCAAACACTACCTGTTTCAAAAATAAGATGATTGGAAAGGGGAAAGAGACTTGGTTTCCATTATCGTAGCGGTTTACAACGTCGAGGAATATCTCAAACGCTGTATCGACAGTTTGCTTGAGCAGACCTGCCGGGATATCGAGATTTTTCTGGTGGATGATGGCTCCAAAGATCAGAGTGGTGCAATCTGCGACAGGGCAAAGGAACAGGACAGCAGGGTCCATGTGATCCACAAGTCGAACGGTGGACTTTCCAGCGCCAGAAACGCAGCGCTTCCTCTGGTTCGAGGAGAATATGTGATGTTCGTGGACGGAGATGACCGACTCGAGCCGGAATGTGTCGAGGTGATGCTCGATTTGGTCAACAAGCATGGAGCGGACGTCTCGGTCTGCAACGAGCTGCGTTTTTGTTATCGTGAGGATCAGTCCATCGAAATCCTGCCGGACCAGTATCGGGAAGTGGAGGACGAAAAGGAATACACCGCCCAGCAGGCACTGGAAACGATTTTATATCAGAAGGACTTCGATGCCTCCGCCTGCGGGAAACTGTATCGCACAGAGCTGTTCTGCGGGGTGGAATATCCGGTGGGACGCATTTTTGAAGATATCGGGACGACCTATCGGGTCATTGCAAAGTGCAGCAAGGTGGTTTTTACCAATCGAAAGCTTTATTGCTATTTGCAGCGTCCGGACAGTCTGGCGCACAGCGTTTCATTAAAGCATGTGCTGGATGGAGTGGATATGGTACAGCAGCAGGAGCAGGACTTGAATCAAGTATTTCCTGAGCTCAAAAAAGCCTGCCGCTGCCGTTGTCTGAGCATGTATTTTCACGGAATCCTCTCCGGAGAACAGCCGGAAGAAATACAAAAGACACTTTGGAACAAGATAAGACAAAACCGCTTTGCCGTTTTGACAGACAGCAAAGCAAGAAGAAAAACAAGGTTTGCGGCAATGCTTTCCTATCTGGGAAAAGCGCCGCTTCAAAAGATCTATCAGCTTAAAGTATCGTGCAGATAAAACGATGAGGAGGGAAAAGCGGATTGCTGATTTATTATCTTTTAATTTTGGGAGAGCTGATGCTTTCGGCAGTCTATCTGTTTTTCCCTCAGAAAAAGGCAAAGAAAGTTTATCTCATAGCAGTTTTTGTGCTGCTTACTTTGGTGATGGCGTTTCGTTCGCAGCAGGTCGGAGTGGATGCCGCCGCTTATTGCAGCTACTATATGCGAATCGGTATCAGCGATCAATTTATGAACATCGTCAATGCCGCTCCGCTTTACAGCATCTATAACCGGCTGTTATATTATCTGTTTCCTTATGAACAGGCGATATTGGTGTTTAATGCGATTATAGTCAACAGCTGCTTTGGGTATTTTATTTATAAAAGGTCGGAGTATCCGGTCTTTTCCAGCGTCTGTTATCTCTTGCTGTATACCTACATGAATACCTTTAACGGAACCAGACAATATATTGCCTGCGGATTGTTCCTGGTGGGAATTATCTTTTTGCAGGAGAAAAAGACGGTTCGTGCCGTTCTCTGGATGATTGCGGCGCTGGGAGTGCACCAGATGGTGTTTGTCATGCTGCCGATTGTCCTCTTTGTCCTGATGCAGAGATGGACGAAGGGAAAATCCCTCTTTTGGGGGGCTGGTATCATTTTTGGAGGCAGTTTGATTCTTTCCCGCTTCTATCAGCAGATTCTGCTTCTGGTGGCAAGGATGCTGCCGGCTTACCGAAAATATGTGGAGGGTCTGATTCCCTTCTTTAACGAAGAAGCACAGGGAAGAAACATCTATCTGACCATCTTTTTAAGCATCTTTGTAATACTTGGATATTTTAAATTTTATGAGGACATCAAAACAGGAAGATTCCGCGATGAAAAAGTACAGAGCGGAGAGTTTTATATCATGCTGATGGCAACTACCGTGTCGATAAGCCTTGGACTTTTGTTTGCGTCCAATACAGGCATGGCGCGAATCCGCGAGTTTTATTCTCCGTACTTTCTAATCTTCCTGCCTTACCTGCTTTACCGGATGGTCAAGCAGTATAAAGTTGCCTGTTTTGCGGTGGGTTCGGTGCTGATGGTGGTTATGACCATCCAGCTGCTGGATAACTATGCCGGCGTTGTCCCTTATGTTTTCTGGAGGTAATCAGGATGAAAAATCAATTGCTGCGCAAGCTGTTTGTCCGGGATTACAGCAGAATATCCACAGCTTTTTACCACCTGACCGATCGACTGTTTCAGGGAAAACACAGGTGGATTGAACTAAAAAATGCCCATGATTTTCCGTTTGTTGGGCAAAAAGGTGGTTTTGAGCGTATCGACCCTGATATGCTTTTTGGATGCAGCAAAGGGGTTTGTGCTGCTGCAAAAGCATCGGCAGGCGGAGTGATAGAGTTTATGAACGATGGGTCTGTCATCGAGCTTTCGGTGGTGATGAAACAGTATCTGTCTGCCTTCGATCAGCCGCAGATGCCGCTGAGCAGCTATGCGGGAATTGACATCTACGTAAAAAATCAGGAAGGCTATTTCTGGAAAGGAAATTTTACCCCCAACCGATGGCTTGGGGCAGAGATGCGGTATACAGTCCGACTTTGTGAGGATAAAGAGAAAAAGATGCATCAGGTGATGCTTTACCTTCCGATTATGACGCCGGTTTCCTCGGTTCGTATCGGTATTTTACCATAGGACAGGCTCCTTCCTGTCCAGTCGTCCCAATTAAAGATTGGAGTTTATGGCTCCTCAATTACTCAGGGCTGCGCGTGCAGCCGACCGGGAATGAGCTATGTTTCTCAGCTTGGCAGGATGCTGGATGCCCGGATGATCAATCTCGGATTTTCCGGCTCGGCAAAAGGGGAACAGAAGATTGCTAACATGATTGCAGCAATCGAGCTGGATATTTTGATCATTGAATATGACCACAACGCAACTTTAGAAGAATTAAAGAAAACCCACTGGGAATTTTTTCAGACCATTCGTAAGGCGAAACCGTTTCTTCCGATGATTTTTCTCTCCCGTATTTCGGGCGGGATTTCGGCTTCGAAGGAAGAAACAGAAAATCGCCGTCAGGTAATTTTGGATACCATCCAGCGGACAAAAGAACAGGGAGATCAGCGGGTATGGTTTGTGGACGGTATGAAGATCAACAGACAGCATGAATCAGGATGTCTGCTTGCAGATGACCGTCATCCCAATGACCTGGGGATGACGATGATTGCCCGACAGCTTGCAGAAGCTGTGCGGAGTATAGTGGAAAAATAGGAAAACGGGAAAGGAAGAAACAAAGATGCAGTTAACGATGAAAAAACGGGTAATTGCTCAGGTGAAATTGCAGCTTGCACAGCCGATGTCGTTTCATCGTGTTCTGCACGCCTTAAAACAGAATCAGGGAAAGCCGCGCTGTCTTTTGGTGGGGACACCGATTCATGGAAATCTTGGTGATCATCTTCTCACCTTGTCCGCCGTGCAGTATCTGTCGCAAAATTTTGGAGTGCCGATCGAAGTGTCGATGGAATGTTTCATGCTGCATGGGGAAGAGATTGCCCGACAGCTTAGCGAACAAGATTTTGTCTTTATCTGCGGCGGCGGATGGATGGGAACTATCTGGAAGGATGACGAACTGCGACTTCAGCAGATGATTACTCTCTTTTGCAGACAGAAGATCGTGGTTTTGCCGCAGACGGCGTTTTATGACCCCAAAAATCCGGATTATGCTTCATTGCTTTCCTCGATGAAGCAGGCAATCAGCAAGGCAGAGCGAATCTGCTTTACCTTTCGGGATCAAAAATCTTATGATTTTGCGTACAGGGAATTTCCGGAGGGAAAAAGTTATCTTCTTTTGCCGAACAATGCGCTGCTCTTTGAGCCGGACCCTTTGTTTTATGGGAAATTAAAGCAGGAGAAAAAAGAAGGAATCTATCTTTGCCTGCGAGAGGATTGTGAGGGGAAGATTCTGCCCGCACAAAAACAGGCCTTTTACTCGATGTTGCGCCAACAGGGCTATGTGATCAAGCAAGGTTCGACCATTGACTGGAAGATTGTTCCGACCGCTCTGCGAAACTGGAGAATCCGGAAAAAAATTTTTGAAATTGGGAAATCCAAATTGATGATTACCGATCGTCTGCACGGAATGATCTTTGCAGTTCTGGCAGGAACACCCTGCATTGTTTTGGATAACGAGAGCAAAAAGGTGTCCGGTGTTTATGGGCTGTGGCTGAAAGACTGTCCACAGATTATGCTGGCACAGGAGCTGTCAGAGATTGGACCGCATACGATCAGCCAGATGATGGACAAAACAGCAGACAGCCAAATTCAACCGCAGCAGCGTCAATGCTACATACAATTAACGGAGGAAATCAAACGGTGGGAGAAGCAATAAAAAGACTGGTGCTGGGGTATATCCCAAGCAACCGCTGTAATTTAAGATGTAAATACTGCTATATCTCGCAGATCAAGGACTGGGGAGAAGCAAAGCCTGCTTTTCAGTACCCAATCCAGCAGATGGTAGCGGGACTGTCCAAAGAAAGATTGGGCGGTACCGCACAGATCAACCTGACCGCACAGGGCGAAACTCTGATGGTAAAGGATATTGATCAGCTGGTGGAAGGACTGCTCCGACAGGGTCATTTTGTGGAGCTTGTTACAAACGGAACAGTTGACCGTGTGATCGAACGACTGACCCGTCTCCCGGAAGAGCTGGCTTCCCATCTGATGTTCAAGATTTCCTTTCATTATGAGGAACTGGTAAATAGAAAGATGCTCGATAAGTTCTTTGCAAATGTCGATAAGATAAAAGCATCTCCCTGTTCCTTTACACTGGAGATAGTTCCGTACGACGAGCTGGAAGAAAAGATCGAAGAAATCCAGGAGCTTTGTGTCCAGCGGGCGGGAGCATACTGCCATCTGACCATCGGCAGAAAGGACGATACAGTCGGACGGGGACTGCTCACCAACCACAGCCATGAAGAATATCTGGAAAGATGGAAACCGTTTGATTCCAGAATGTTTGAGGTAAAGATGGAGCTGATGGACCAAAAGCGCAGGGAGTTTTGCTATGCCGGGGACTGGTCAATCTTCCTCAACTTCCAGACAGGGGAGATTCAGCCATGTTATGGCCAGCCGGTAGTGCAGAATATCTGGGAGGACATCAGCAAACCGATCCGCTTCCAGCCAGTCGGACACTGCTGCACCCAGCCTTACTGTATTAACGGTCATGCCCATTTGACCTTTGGTGTGATTCCATCGCTGGAGTTTGGTTCCTACGCACAGATTCGTGACAGAGTGTGTGCGGACGGGACGCATTGGCTCAAAGAAGAGGTAAGGAACTTTTATTCTGGAAAACTTGCAGAGTCTCATACCCTTTTGACCCAGCAACAGGAGAAAAAAGCGACCAGAAGATACCGGATATCCAGTGCCTGCCAGTGGATAAAAAATCCGGAAAAGATTATTGTGCAGGCAAAAAGACAAAGCCGGAAGCTGACAGGAAAATTAAGCGGAAAAACTGCAAGAGCATAATGAAACAAGGAAAAGGAGGAGACCGGTGAATCAGGGAGCAAAGCAGCTGATCAAAGATATTTTTGTGTTTTCAATGGGAACTGTGATGACCAAATTGATTCAGTTCCTCCTGATGCCGCTGTATACCAGCAGCCTCACCACCGAAGCTTATGGTGCGGCAGAACTGGTAAACAATCTGGCGGAATTTTTCTATCCGATCCTGACGCTGAGTGCCTTTGAGGCAGTGCTTCGTTTCCTGGTGGGAAAGGAATATGGGGAAAAAACGATTGCTACGTCAGGGCTCAAACTGATGATTCTTTCTGCCGGTGGAGGAATTGTTTTGTTTTCCATTATTGATTTGATTGGGAATTATCCCTATACCACCCAGCTGTTTTGGATTACCTATACCTATGCGCTTAAAACGATGCTTTCCTTTTTTGTGCGGGGAAAAGGGTATTCCAAACTCTTTGCCTCCAGCGGAATCATCAATGCGATCTGTCTGGCAGGGTTTAGCGTCCTGTTTTTGGTGATTGCAGATTTTGGAACCAATGGCTATCTTTATGCAATCGGACTTTCTTATCTGTGCACCAGTGTTTACCTGATTGCGGCAGGAAAAATCTATCGCGACATCGATTTGAGAATCCGGTGCCGTCCGGCATTGGTTGAAATGCTGCGCTTCAGTGCTCCGCTTATTCTCTATAATATCGGATACTGGCTGATCAATATGTCGGGACGTTATGTCCTGCTGTTGTTTACCAGCTATTCGGTAGTGGGAATGTATATTGCGGTGATGAAGATTTCTTCTGTCATCAACATGTTCCAGCAGGCGCTGTATGCAGCATTGCAGCTCAACAATTCCCGCATGTTCAACCACAAGGAAAGGGAAAAATATTATTCCGATATTTTTAATGCCTATGCCGTGATTGCACTGACGGCGGGAGGATGGATTTTATGTTTCTCTCCGATTTTGGTAAAATTCACCCTCAAAAATGAGTTTTACGCAGGTCATATTTATATTCCAGTCGTGCTTTTGACAGCTCTGATGGAGTGTATTTTCAGTTTCTATAAGACTCTTTATACTGCTTGCAAAAAGACCAGAAGAGCTTTGCCTAGCATGGTGATTGGCACATTGGTCAATCTGCTGCTCTGTATGATGTTTGTTCCAATGTTCGAAATCTGGGGTGTAGTGCTTGCAAGTCTGATTTCCACCCTTTTCCAGATTATTTATCGTATTTGGGATGTTCGTCATTTTGTCCGGATGAAGGTTTGCTGGGTAAGACTGATTCCAGGTTTTGTGGGAATTGGGGTGCAGACCATACTGCTCACAACAAGCTGGAACCAGACCATATTGCCGGCAGTGATTGCAATTTGTCTGACTGTTTATTTCTTCTTTGCATATTTCCGAGGCTTGTTGCAGAGCTTGATAAAGTCTGGAGCTTTGCATGTAAGATCGGGAAAACAGAATATCAAAATAAATGGTTAGATATCAAACGAGAATATATTTTGCTAAGGGGAAGGGATCCTGTGGATTTCTTCCCCTTTTATTAGGTAAGTATCGAATTGGGGGTATGTATATTTTTGAATAGAAAAAATGCCAAGAACAGCATAGAAAACAATAGATAAAAAGTACAAAAATAATTTAAAATGTTGACAAATACTATTGTTTTTGGTAAATTAAAAACATAAATAAGAGAAAATTAAAAAAATATTAAAAAAAATAAAAGTAAAAATAGTATTCCTGATATAAAATAACAGGATTTACTATATAGAATCTATTAAACTAAGGAGGAATAGGTATGAAAAAACTTTTGTCAAAAGTGTTGGCACTAACGTTGGTCAGCTCAATGGTATTGAGTGGATGTGGCAATACGGGTACAACAGACAAAACGACAGACAATCCTGAGACAACGGAGGAAAAAACTGAAGAAAACACAGAGACAGCAGAAGAGACAAAGCAGGGAGAAGAAATTACTGACCTTGTAATTCCAAAACTGGCGACAAAAGAAATATCAGGCTTTAATCTCCTCTATACACAGAAAGGTGAGGATTTTGAGGGCCTGAGCAGTTTGATGGATGGTCTTCTGGAAGTGGATCATGATGGTAAGTTGATGCCAGCGATTGCAGAAGAGTGGGGAACAGAAGACGAGGGCCATACTTGGACATTCAAGATCCGGGAAGGTGTAAAATGGGTTAATGTAAATGGTGAAGAAGTCGGTGAGTGCAACGCTCAGGATTTTGCAACCGGTTTGGAATGGGTTTTAAACTTCCATAAGAATGATTCGGTCAACACTTCAATGCCGCTGGAAATGATTGAAGGTGCGCAAGAGTACTACGAATATACCAAGACTTTGAGCAAAGAGGAAGCCTATGCCTTGACCGCAGGGGAAGGTTCCAAGTTCCGCGAAATGGTTGGACTGGATACACCAGATGATTACACTCTGGTTTATACCTGTATCGAAAAGAAACCATACTTTGATACATTGGCACCTTATGTTTCTTTGTATCCAGCTTCTCAGCAACTGATTGATCAGCTGGGTGTAGATGGATTCAGAGCAATTAATAATGAAAACATGTGGTATAATGGATGCTATACCATGACCTCTTATATTCAGGGCAATGAGAAAATTTATACAAGAAATCCATTATATTGGGATACAGATGCAAAACTTTTTAATACGGTAACTGTAAAGATGGTAGAGTCCAATGAAATTGCTTTCCAGCTGTATCAGGCGGGCGAGGTTGATTATGTCAGCTTAGGTGAGGCACAGATTACCACAATTGCTAAGGACCCTGAAAATGAATATTATGATTATATGGTTCCGGATGTTCCAGCAAAATATTGCTATCAGTTCCAGCTTAACTATCACAAACTGTTCAGTGATGGTACAGAGGACGTAAACTGGAATACTGCAGTTGCCAATGAAGCATTTCGTCTCTCCTGGTGGTATGGTCTGGATCTGAAGGAATATTACAAGAGAACCAATGCAGTTGACCCAATGGTATGCGAAAATAACTTCTATACCATGAAAGGTTTGGTATATACTTCGGATGGTACAGATTATACCGAACTGGTAAGACAGGAAATGGGTCTGCCAGAGCCAAACGGCGAGACAATGGTTCGCCTGGATGCTGAAAAAGCAGCGGCATACAAACAGCAGGCAATGGAAGAGCTAACTGCTCTGGGCGTTACCTTCCCTGTTACAGTGGATTATTACATTGCCGCTTCTAGCCAGACAGCTCTGGACAGCGCAAATGTACTCAAACAAATCTTCTCAGACTCTTTGGGCGATGATTATGTTGAGCTGAATATCAAGACCTATGTATCCAGCCTGAGAAAAGAAGTTACACAGGCACATCTGCATTCCTTCATTATTAACGGTTGGGGAGCAGATTATGGTGATCCTCAGAACTACCTGGGTCAGCAGAGATATGGTTATGATAATGCATATTATTCCACAACCTATTCTTATATCAATGATCTGACCGAAGAAACAGAAGCAAATAAGGATCTGCTGAATGCGTATAAAGAATTTACCAAGATGGTAGATGCTGCAGATGCAATCACAGACAATATGGATGAACGTTATAAAGCTTATGCAAAAGCAGAAGCATATTTCCTGGAGCATGCGCTGACCATCCCATGTTACTATGGTATTGGATGGTGTCTGACCAAGATCGACAATGACAGCAAGATGAATGCACAGTATGGTATTCAGAACGATAAAATGAAGAACTGGGATACCAATACAGAAGGATATACCAGTGAAGAAAAAGGTGTTGCAGATCAGATTGCAGCTTTTGCAGAAAGGAAATAGACAAAACTTAGACTAAATAAAATAAAAAACTCCAGAGAGTTTTCTCTCTGGAGTTTTTTATGTAAAACAAAAATTATCATGATCGACATGGGGAAAAACCATAAGAAAGGAAATAAGCTCCCACCTTCCTGCATAGAATAGGATAAGCGAAATGAAATGCAGGGGAGGCAAGAGCGTGAAAGGCTTACCGGAAGAACGTGCCGTCAAGCTGGCACAGTATATTATTGAACAGGACGCCACCGTGCGTCAGGCTGCCAAAAAGTTTGTCATTTCTAAAAGTACAGTACATAAAGACGTTACCCAGCGTTTGCAGCAGATGAATCCGCAGCTGTGGGAACAGGTGAAAAAGGTTCTGGAGCACAATAAACAGGAACGTCATATCCGCGGAGGTCTTGCGACAAAGGAAAAATATGAAATTCTCAGACAAAATAAACTGCAGAAATCTGTGAATGAATCCTTGAAACAGTAAAGTTTGTGCGGGCATAAAAATAATAAAATTTGATGGAAATAAAAGACCAAAATAGTTTATATATACAAAAAATGCAAAGTTTAGCATAAAGATTGAACAAAAACACTTGATTTTCAGGCAAAAATTGACTATAATATAAGAGTAATAACTTTTTCATACTTCTTTTTTGTGCTTCTCTTTTTGCAGCGCAGAATAAAAAATATCTGCGTGGACACCATCAAACGCTATTCATATAAGCCTGCTGATTGGAGCAGGAGTATCTACGTGATGGCCGAAACCATCTACACTATGAGTAGTATCTTTTTTTGAGAAGCAAACTTCCGAACGTCGGAATCTGAATTTGATATTTTCTTAATATTGTCTTTTTCCCGTATAAGCAAAAGG
>ENA-OPDD01001137-OPDD01001137.1-human-gut-metagenome-genome-assembly--contig:-NODE-1137-length-18663-cov-2.360114_pt1 | contig 18663 bp, 17 predicted proteins | sample MGYA00241574_ERZ501499 | MGnify/ENA primary metagenome ERZ501499 (study PRJEB25962, sample SAMEA2042576) | human gut metagenome | biome: human gut; feature: human-associated habitat; material: faeces...
CCGCCGCCATAATCGAAAACAATCCGATAGTTTTAAGCGTTACTGTTTTACCGCCCGTATTCGGACCTGTTATGACAAGCGTATCATATTCGCCGCCAAGCATTATGTCATTTGCCACGACCTTCTCTTTGTCGATAAGCGGATGACGTGCTTTTTTATATCGTATGATACCCTTGTCGTTCAGTACAGGCTCATTTGCGTTCATATCAAGCGACAGTCTGCCCTTACAGAACATAAAATCAAGCTCCGTGACATACTTATAATCCACAAAAATTGTATGACTGTTTTCTGCAACAAGTGCCGAAAGTTCCGCAAGTATTCGCTCAATTTCCTGTTGCTCTTTTGTATGCAAATCACGGATTTCGTTGTTGTTGTTTACAACGCTCATAGGCTCGATAAACAGAGTTGCACCGCTCGCGGACGTATCGTGTACAATACCGTTTACTTCACCTCTGTATTCACTCTTTACGGGTATAACGTATCTGTCCGAACGCATTGTTACAATAGGGTCTTGCAAAAACTTTTTGTAATGCGTTGAGTGAATCATAGAATTAAGATTTTCCTTAATCTTGCCGTTTAGATTTCTTATTTTTCTTCTGATTGTGTTAAGTTCAGGTGACGCATCGTCGGCAATTTCATTTTCAGAAACGATACACGAATTAATTTTGTCCTCAAGTTGTTTTGCCGTTATGATAGCCTCCTCTATACCGTGAAGAATTGTACATTCTTCGGCTGATTCGTCTATATACGACTTCATACGTCTTGCTACATACAAAAGTCTTGATATGTTCATAAGTTCCTTTGTATGAAGTACACCGTCACGCTCTGTTCTTTTTACTGCTCCAAGCACATTTTCAACAGACAGATTTACCGGCGGTGAGCCGAGCTTTAATAAGGTTGACATTGCCTCTGTCGTTTCTTTCTGTGCCGCCCTTGCGTCCTCTAATTCCGTATACGGAACTATTTCTTCAATGCGTTTTTTTACGTCTTTGCTCTCCGTATATGATGAAAGCCGTTCAAGTATCTTGTCAAATTCAAGCACCTTGAACGCTTTATTCTGTTTATCCATTTTACCTCTCCTATTTTATATAGAATATACTTTTAGATTAGAATACTCACCAATCATAGGCGCCATTTGTCTGAAACCTATTTTTCCGCCGCCTAAAACAGGACCATATTCCTTTCCGTCGTCTTGCCATGAAAATACAGGCAAATCGTCAATTATAAAATCAATCTTACCGTCTTTTTTTACAAGCTTTATATGATAGCTTTCAAATGCGTCCTCGCAATTCGGAATAGGGTCTGCACCTTGTACAACAAGATGAAAGCCCTTGCTTTTTCTTAAATTGCAGGTATGAAAACCTCTTTCCTCGTCCCACTTTCTGCGGAAATATGAAACATGGTACGCATTTATATCACCCGAATGATACAAATTATACTGTCCGTCCCTTTCCTGTAATGACGGATCAAACAAATCTTCACCGTTCACACCCTTTGCCGAAAAGAACAAAATCGCCAATCCCGGCTCTTCAATCGGTCTGAAGTCCCACTCTATCTGCACATCTGACGGGAAGTCCTCGTTGCACCAATACACAAAGTTTGACTTTTGTCCCAAATCGGCAGACAACGCATTTTTCATACGCATTTTACCGTTTTCAAAATATATCTCGGCACTGCCCTCAAGAACGAAATCTTTTACGTCATTCTCGCAGGACAATTTGTTTTCATAAACTAACTTCATTGTTTTTAATCCTCCACAAAAAACTCATCTTAACCTATATTATATCAGCAATATTTACTAAATACAACACGAAATCAAAAAAAAGGTCCCTCCGGATTTCTCCGGAAGGGCCTTGGAGCAAATTATGAAAAAGACGTATTGTCTTTTAGGCTGATTAATCTTCTTTTACATGTCCGCACTTCTTGCAAACATGCTTTGTAACTGTTTCGTAATGGAATTCTTCGTCGTGGTGGACAGTTTTGGTTTTTCTTATTGTACCAGAATTTCCAGGATGATTCTCATCGCTTGCTTCCTGATGTTCTGTTAATGCATCAACAGAATCAAATTCCTTTCCGCATCCGCACCACCAAACAGTATATTCTACTTCTTCATCGTAAGCTGCTTTATCCACAACTTTCTTCTGCTCTGTCTGATCCTCGTAGTCATGGTCTGTCTTAGAGATAGGCTGCGTCTCAGTCTTGCCACATACAGAGCATGTTCTGGTCTGTTCGCCTTCTGCTTCACATGTTGCTCTCTTTGTGACTGTCCATTCGCCAAACTTATGATCATCTGTCTTAGGGATCACTTCTGTATATGTATCGCCACATGTAGAACATGTATAGGTCTTTACGCCTTCTTTTGCACATGTTGCAGGTGTTGTAACGACACCATCATCCCATGTATGCTCTTTATGCTCCGGTTCTGCTACTCTTGCAATGTCCATCGTCTCTGTTGCACCACATTCAGAGCATGTTCTGGTCTTAGAGCCCATCTCTGTTGTCGTAGGCTCTTTAGTTACAGTCCAGTCACTCCATGTATGATCTTTATGTTCTGCTTCGCCGCAGCTGCTGCAGATCTTCTCTGTTGTGGTCTTAGTGATCTTATCACCGTTTTCAGCAGTCTCTACTGTTACTGTTGTAGACTTTGTCTCATACTTATGACCTGTTGCATGGATCTCCTTTGTTTCTTTATAATCGCATCGGGTTCCATCCGGATTCCAATTATGGCATTCATTTTCTTCGAGTCCCGGTTCTGTACAGGTTGGATCTTTTACTACACTCCAGCCCCATAAATCATGACCAGTTGCATGGGAAACTTCTGTATAGGTGTCACCACATTTTTTACATTTGTATTTAACGAAGCCGTCTTCTGTACATGTCGCATACTTGGCTGTTTCTTCTTCATATTCATGACCTGTCGCAGGGATCGAACGTGTCTGCACATCGCCACAGTCTGCACATGTTCTCTGTTCTGTACCCTTCTCGGTACATGTAGCAGCTTTGACAACTGTCCATTCGCCATAATTATGTTCAGAAATCTCATCTTCTTCTGTTTCACCACATACTTTACATGTACGGACTTTGACACCCGGCTGATCACCTGTTGCAGGTGTTTTGACTTTCCATTCGCCCCAGTCATGGCCAGTTGCAGGGATAGATTTTGCATCAGAGGAATTGCAATTGTTCTTGCAGTCTCTTAACATGATGCCGTCTTTTGTACATGTAGCTTTCCTGAGCACATACCATTCTCCCCAGTTATGGCCTTTGGCAGGGATCTCACGGGTTTCTTTCTTGCCGCATGTTTTGCAGGTACGGGTTTCTTTGCCTGCAGTTTCACATCTTGCTTCCGTTGTCACTTCCCATTCACCCCATGAATGTTTTGTTTCCTCACCTTTGGCGGGGATCTCACGGGTTTCTACTTTGCCACATGCTGAACATGTACGTGACTCCTCGCCTTTCTCTGTCGCTGTCGCTTCTTTCGTTACGACCCAGTCTCCATACTGATGTCCGACAGCCGGGATTGCTTCCGTCTTTGTCTCGCCACATACAGTACATGTATAGGTCTTTACGCCGTCCTCTGTACATGTTGCTTTCTTTGTAACATTGCCATCATCCCATGTATGGTTTTCCAGTTTCGGAATCTCTTTTGTCTCAACTTCTGTACAGCCGTCGTGTGTACACTTTCTTGTCATAAGACCGGTTTCTTTGCATGTTGCATACTTAGTGATCGTCCATTCACCGAAGCTGTGGCCTAAAGCAGGGATCTCTTCCGTTTTTGTCTCACCACAATTTTTACATGTATAGGTCTTTACGCCCTTTTCTGTACAGGTGGCTTCTTTAGTCACTGTACCCTCATCATAAACATGACCTGTTGCCTTGATGGTTTCGGTCTTTGTCTCGCCGCAGACAGTACATGTGTAAGTCTTTATACCGTCTTCTGTACATGTTGCTTCTTTTGTTACAACACCATCATCATAGCTGTGTCCCTTAGCCGGGATCTCAGATGTCTTTATATCGCCGCAGACTTCGCACTTCACTTCCTGTTTGCCAGGTGTTGTACATGTCGCTTCCTCTAAAACAACAGCTTCACCATATTTATGGCCTGTCGCTGCAATGTCTTCCAGTTTCACAAAGCTGCACTTGGAACACTTGTAAGCCTTCTGGCCTTTCTCTGTACATGTTGCTTCTTTGACAACTGTGCCGTTATCGTACTTATGGCCTGTTGAAATGATGATCGTTGTATAGCTCTTACCACATGCACACTTATGCAGCTTTTCACCGTCTTCTGTGCATGTTGCCTGCTTTGTGATAGTCTCTACATATTTATGGGTGTGTTTCTCCGGCTTCTGGTTATTGTTCTGACCATTGTTGCCGCTATTGTTTTTGTTGTCATCTTTTTTGTTGTTATCTTTATTATTGTTGTCTTTATTGTCCTTATTGGAACCATTGTTTTTATTGGAACCGGAATTTCCATTACCGGAAGATCCATTGCTGCCGGAATTGTTCTTATGAGAAGAACCATTTCCTGAAGAGCTGTTTCCTTTGTTAGAGGAATTGCTGCTGTTACCTGTATTGTTCTTATTAGAGCTGTTGCTGTTTGTTTTATTGGATGCAACGGCATTATTCTTCTTTGTATCAGAAGAACCTGTTTCTTCCTTTGCTTCATAGCCAAGGACAACCTTTTTTGCTTTTACAAGCTTTGCTGCCTCTTTCTCAGATACAAGCTGCGCTTTAAAGACAACTTTGATGACAACATCGGAACCGTCACCTGCATATTCCTCTCCGGCATGCTCTGCCAGTTCAGCAGCATCTGCTGTGATGGTATAAGTCATCTCATAAATATCTTTTGCCTTTTCATCCTTATCGGAAGATTCCTTGAAATCCACATCGACGGACTTGACCATATGGTCATCACCTTTGGCTTTCTCAAGCACCAGTTTCTTCATCTGTTTGAACAAGTCTTTCTGCTCCATCTTGTCCGCGTCCTTAATGTAGATCTTATAGTCATCAACGCCTTCCACGTAGTCTTTGACATCATCAAGGTCATACTCTTTCGCCTCGGCTGTCTCTGATTCACTTTCTGTCTCTGTGGCTTTTTCTGTTACTGCTGTTTCTGACGGTTTTGTTGTTTCTGCTGATGCGCCGCTGCATGCGGTCATAGACATCGCCATGGTGCTGGCGATCAATGCTGCTAATAACTGGTTTTTACATTTTTTCATAACTTGTGACTCCTTTTTGTGTAATCCAATTAACTAAATTAAAATAAGCAAAATAACCGTAATTCCGTATACATATATTAATTATAAGTCCTTTAATTTATTTGTCAATATTTTATGGCATCTTATGAGATGTCGTTTTTGTTTTTATCATTTATTTATTGCTATAATAATTAATTATTTTAAATCAGCACGATTAATTAAAGGAGCGCCCAATGCCTGATGACAACACTATCCGTTTTACATTTCGCACCCTAGACACTAATCTTCAAAAGATTAAATACATTGCCGGATATAATGCGACATCTATGAATTATGAAATAGATCGTCAGATCAAAAAATATATCCACCGTCACGCCTCTGACAGCCAAAATGTTCTTGGGCAAACAACCGTACGTACCAATGAAGCCGTTATGAATAGCCTAAAGCACATCGCCCAACTGCATGGTTTTACAACCACCCGCCAACTCGAATACATTATGGAAGAATACATACAGGAATTTGAAGATAAACATGGCAAAATTGATTTAGATGAATAACAAAAATACCTTCTGATGGTCACTGCCTCATATGACTATCAAAAGGTATTTTTATCTTACTTTATAAAATTCTCTCCATGCAGTTTGTATTCCATCAACATCAGCAAATACTCCGGCATCCTCCGATTTCCTAATTCCCAATCTTGTAGTGTTCTATATGGTATGCCAAAGTATTCTGCAAACTCACGCCTGTTCATCCCCGACTGTTTCCTTAAATCCAATAAAATCTCTTTGCTTTCCATGTTACCATATCCCTCCATAATTCACTCGCATTGCGTATAAATCTATTATATACCCTTTATAAAAATACTTCCACACATTCTATGAAAAACTTTCACCCCAAAAAATTTTTCCTTCATTCAAAGGAAGATATTTAATTTCCAATAAATATGACTATCTTTATATTTTTTCATTTGGTCGCCAAATGGTCGCCAAGCCCTCAAAAACGACCTGTTTTTACCCTCTTTTTCAAAACGCAAAAAAGCCGGAAACCCTCAATTCTCCAGAGTTTCCGGCTTGAAGCTAACAGCGGGAATCGAACCCGCGACCTACGCATTACGAGTCACCACTTAATCATTGTTTATCTTTTTATAAATTGCTGTAACCCTTGATTTTACTGGCTTTTTCAAAGTTAGCTTTGTCTATCTTTTTATAAATTGTGCCAGTATTTTGTAAGTTTGGTCGCCAAATGGTCGCCAAAAGAATACGCTCAAACCTTGCTTGAATATGTAACATTTATCTTTTATATGACTTTAATTCTTCCATCAGTTTCCATAAATTACAGCCGATATTATCTACCAAATCTTCTTCATCCGAAGCAAATATTTTTGCCTGTTCAACGGCTTTATCAATATTAGGCAGATAATTTTCTTCAAACTTAATGCCATGTTTACCATGATGACCAAGTTCAGAAACTTTTTCACTTACAAATGTATGATGATTCGACTTTTTAATATTTTGTTTGATATCATCCAGCTGATCTCCATACTCATTCATGATATCTGCCAGATGCATTAATAGCCAGAATTCAAAACATGGATTTGCAATATAACACCGATATTCCTTGTCGCGGCAATGCTTAATGCAGTCATACATATTCGTTTCAGAATGTGTTTCTTTATCCCGATCTATCAATACCGCAAAAACATCCCAATCTTTATTATATTTTCTCAGATATTTCCTGTACTCAATATCATATCCAATCTTTTTAAGCTCTGTTGTAAATATATTTCTTTGCTTTTTAGGTATTTGTCCTGGGTCTTTCAGATATCGTTCTATAAATTCGATTGAGTATGTCTCTTTAAATTCCTCTGATATTTCACGAAGCATATCATCTTCATTTTGCTGTCGAAGTCTGATATACTCTTCAAGCAATTCCAGCACTTGCTGCGGCGCGCTATTTGTATCTTTCTTACTTCTTCCAAGAACCTCCACATCAATCCTTGCATTGATGCCTATTTTTTCCCGGCATCTCGATACCCCATCAAAATATTCCTTTTCTGTATCATTGCCCTCCACAGATAAAAAGATTATTTTCTCCGGCAGAATCTTATCACTTTCATCCTCTCTTTTGTATGCATCGGACACTAATCTGTATTTATTAAGCATTGATAGCCTCCAGAAATTCTTCATTAAATACCGGAACCGCTTCATAACGGCCAAGTAAATATTCCTTGTCCACGCGTTTATCATACCGTTCTTTATATCGATTCAAAGAATACATCCTGGAACTTTGATCTTTAACTCTCTCTACAAACCATATTTCATCCTGTCTGATTAAATCCAAATCCAGCAAATTTGAATCATGTGTTGTTGCAATTAACTGACTATTATCCCTCTCTGTCAATTTATAAAACAGTTCTAAGAAGCGACGTGTCAGGTTTGTATGAAGGCTTCTGTCAATTTCATCAATAAAAATAACCCTATTTCCATTATGCTCATAGAATAAAGGAATCAAGTCAAATAAACGCTTTGTTCCATCAGACTCATCTGCATATTCAAATAAATCCTGACCATTACCATGATTCTGCATCATCTTTATTGTTATAATATTGCCATCATCATCCTTTTTCAAAGAATAAATTTGATTATTAACTTTACACAAAACAGACTCATTTGTTATATCGTTTGATATTTTAATCTTTAATTTCTCAGCATATTCTGCCGGAATCCCTTCAAAAATTTTATCAAAATCCATTGGCCCCTGCTTTGATTCTACAGACATAATACCGGTATCAAAATATTGCATCATCTTTGAAAAGAACTGTCTGACGTTTTCCTTTTCTATCATTTGATTCAGTCCGCTATATTGGCTCGTCGGAAATAAAATAATAATGCTTTGAAACCAATTGTAGACATCCAGAATCTCTTTAAAAATCCCTACCTGTTTACCGCTCCGTTCTGCAATGTCACTTAGAATCGTTTTTTTCTTTAAAGAGTCAGAAATATTTTTACCAAAGTCCTCCAAATAAACCTGCCATCTTATTGCCTCTTCACGATTCTCATATTTTATCTCACTCTCTGTAATGTTTTCTCCATCTTCATTAATATCTCTGTTAAAAACAAATGTCTCTGAGCCATTCTTTTCTATACGTATTAGCCACTCAGAAATAATCTCTTTTTCAGCATAGGATATAGCAATGCCATATGAATATTCCTTTCCTGACTGAGTCATCAAGCGATATTCAAAAACCCCCGGCACTTTATAATTGCTGGTGTCAATCCTAAAATATTTTTTATTCAAATCAACCTGCTCAAGGCCTTCCAATATAATATCTCTTGAAAAATCGATGGCTTTAATAAAATTACTCTTTCCTCCTGCATTTGCCCCATAAATCAATCCGGTTTTTAAAACTTTCTTCCCATTTCCCATTAAAATATGCTGCTTATGTCTCGCCACCTTAGATGCAATCATTGACATTGTCTGCGTCGTCTTAAATGACAAAAAATTACTCACTGAGAATCCTATAAACATTTCACCATCTCCATTCTCCACTATTAAGTATTATCAATTACATTATATTGTGATTTTATCTCTTATGTCAATCATAATATATCCATTTTTATTGTAGTTTATTCATCTGATTGTGATTTTATCTCTTAATTAATAAAAAATAATAATTTTATCTCACTTAAAAAGGGCACGAAAATCCAATATACATATGGATTTCCGCGCCCTTATCTTTACGCATCTGCTCTATTCGCAGTCCCATTCAGATACTCACAGAACTTTTCCCAATTGACCAGTCTCTTTGCACCGGCATAGATAAAGACAATCTTATTTTCCAAACACAGTTTTCTAATACAGTCATAGCTAAGCCCTGACCGCTCTGCACATTCTTTAATTGTTAACATTGTTGGACATGTACCGCTCATAATGCTCACCTCCTCCTGTTGTTGCTGATGTCGTTTTGCTTCTCACCTACACCCTGTCGTATGCTCTGTTCTGCTTTTGGCTCTAATCCTGCTTTTGCTAAATTCTGATTGACTTTTTGCAGGGCTTTTCTATATAAATTATCATCTGTTTGGCTGTTTTTAAGGTGCTGAACCTGTCTGCTCTCATTTGCCTCGCAAATTTGTCTGCGTTCCTTCTGAATCTCTGCAGCATATTCACCCGGCACATCTTCCAATTCCTGCATATATGCTTGCTGTGCATCTTCAACTTGTTGTAAAAACTCCCTTTGCTGTTCCTGCATCTTTATCTGATCTGCTTTATACTGCTTTTTCATTGTGTCGAAATCAACACTATCAACACCATACTTTTTAAACTCCGCCTTAACATAGCTATCCATTGTATCTATCTTATGCTGCTCTGCCTCTATCTGTTTCAGATATGTCCGCTTCTTAGCAAATTCTATGAAGGATAGCTGATCTATCTGCTTCTGAAGGCTTTGAATATTTCTCTCAGATACATTCTTTTGATGTTTGACATCTTCCATTAGTCCTTCCAAATAACTTATTTTCTCTTCATCGGATTCATATTTCAACATATCAACACTGCGCTCATTATCAAATTGCATTGATTCATAGACTGCTGAAATAATTCTGTTTCTTAATGACTCTAAATGTTTTGCCATCTGGCCGACATATTCTTTTGTCTGTGCTTTAATTGCCACTACAGCTTGTTCAAATTTTTCTTTTAATTCATTTACCAGACGATTGTGTTCTTTAATCTTCTCATTGATATACCATTTTTCAGGCCGAACCACCTTATCTGAATCATACCCTTCGGCGATTAGACGTTCTGCCCGTCGATTCATATGTACAGCTTCCGGCCCCAGATGAATAGTTGGTATCTCTTCTTCGCGTCCCTGGTCTTTAAATGATCTGCTGTCAATACGGACTTCTAGCTGCTTTTCCTGAAACTTCTGATTAACAACTTCCTCCCAGCTTTTACGCCATTGAATGATACTCTCCTCGCTATTCCATTGTTTACAGATGGGATTCTCCCTACCAAAACGAATTGTCTTCGGCATTTTGCTGACTCTCTCTAATCCCAGTTCTTTCCCAGCAGATGCCGGAAGCCATACTTTCTTCCCGTTGCTGATAAAGTGATATTGTTTTTCCCATCCATCATCCTTTACCTGCTTAAACTCAGCAGCTGTCATTCCCTTCTCTTCGCCATCCTTTATACATACATATTCAATCTGGCTTTTAGGCTGCCACATTCCTTTTTCATCCATCGGGCGAACAGTGAGCAAAATATGTGCATGAGGATTATGAAACTGCATTTCATTTAGTTTCTTTGTTGGGTGTCCGTTTTTATCAACAGGCTGGTGCCTGTCATTTGTTTTAGGCGGACTATGAATGGCGATATCTGCACACATTCCCTGACTGACAAAATTCTTCTGGACATATTGCTGCACCAGAGCAATATTTTCTTCCATGGTTAATTCCAACGGTAGGGCCACCTGTACTTCTCTGGCTAATCGACATACACTTGAACGTTCCGCCATCTCAACAGCATTCCATAACGCCCCCCTGTCTTTATAACTGACCGGAGCCTGTTTTGGCAGCATAATCTCCTGATGAATGATCCAACGTTTTTTTGTATAATCATGTGTTATCCCATCATAACAATTAGTTAGCCGCTCTCCACTTCGATATGCTGCAGCCGCGACGACGCTTCGTCCTTCTACACGTGTCAAGCATTGGACACTACAATGATAAATTGCCATAGCCCCTCTCCCTTCAAAAACAACAACAGCGGATACGCTGAATAATTGCCAACAGGCTGGATACAGCCACATCCCTATGCCCCGTAGGGGCTAAGGGCGCACTTACTCATACCACAAGTGGTAATGGTGCGCTCTGCCGAGGGCTCCCGCAGGGTTCTACTGAAAGTCTCTTCCGAGGGAATCCTGCGGATGGCAGGCAACATGTTAATCTCTCATTACCATACTGCGTATGACCCTGGCAAATTCATCATTGGTCATTTTTGCCGCACCGTCAATCATGCTCTCCGCAATAGCGCCTCTCTCAATCAACCGTCGGGTTCTGGCTTTTCTCTCTTTCACCTTGTCACGATTGTCCGCCATCTGTCTGCGATGCTTTTCCTGTAATTCGCTGATTGCTTTCTTCTCATCCATATCCCTATCTCCCATCTCGAATAATTCTCAAGCCATATGTATAATGACCAATATCTTCTTCCACAATCCCAAAAACCATTTCTGTTTTATAATCAACCGGTTCTGATATTGCCAGTGCAGCTGCCGAACATGCAAGCTCACAATTTTCATCGGTTAATCCCTTTGAATCTGTGAGAAAGACAACGTACTCTGCAGTATCCCGACCAAGATACAATACACCTGCCTGATCGGCATCTCTAAGTTTACAAGTGGTCACACATATTGCACCTTTCGGGATCTGTAATGTACCTGTTTTTAACGGAATCTCTGTCATGCCATCTGTCGGTAACACCCTATTCTTTCTTTCCACCATCAGATATGCTCTGAATTTCTCCAACATTCTCTTATCCTTTTTTGAAATCTTACCCATATAAAAATCTCCTTTCTATCTGCTTTTGCCATGAAATTTTGTGACTTTATTATCAAAAGCTTTTACCTTTTCTATACCATCGACCCTTTCAATCTGTCTGCCGTCAAAATGATACACATGATCTGACAACACATCTTTTTCATCGACCACCTGCCTGTTAACGTCTTTGACCATCTCAGCCAAATCTGCTGTCTCCAAACCACACCTATCAGGCAAAAGGATCACTTCATGCCGACTGCTTGGCAAAATATAAAACGGCTCACCAATTTTCTCATAAAAATCGTGCATCGCTTCTCGGGAAGCGATTACAGCAGCACCTTCCATGTGATTTGCGGTTGATGCAACATACATCATTGAAGATTGAGTCTTCATCATACCCTCTTCTATTTCCCTATCAGCTACACCTTGCTCTTTTAATATCCTTTTGATCTCTAAATCTAGCGGTTCACATTGATAGCCATTTTTAACCATGTTACGTTCTCCGATTGCTAATACCTCCTCAGCCGTCAATCTGAACTGTCTGCAAAGTGTTTCATTTACCACTACTGATGCCTCTGCATCCAGACGAAACTTCGCAATGCACGCTAAATCTTCAATTTTTCTATACGGAACAGAATTTAGAAGCTCTTCATTCTTCTCCGCATTAATCACGGATAAATACAATCTCTCCTTTGCCATTTCTGCTGTGAAGTCCAACATATCCGGCTGATGCTTTCTGGCCTCCTGTACATCCCTAGCAATATCCTTTACAATTTCGCTCATTTCTCTTCCAGACAGATAGTCTTCGTAGCGTCCAGACATATACACAACCGGTGCGATTTGATCGCCTTTATATCTCACCAATAATGCTTCTTCCTGAAAATTAATTTTTCTCACAGAATGATACATAACATCTACCTGTTCTCCCTGTGATTTCAAATAATCCTGCAATCTATCTTTACACTCATCTACAAATTCATCATACAACATCTTTCTTCTCCTCCTTCTTACACTCATGTAATTCTTCAACTGTCTTGTTATATTCAGCCACTTCATCGGCCAGTTTCTTTAAAATCTTATCTTTATAATAAGGTGTCTTCTGAATACGAAAATACCCATATGGACAGACCAAAATGGCTTCTCCAGTTTGTGCCAGCGTTATCAAATCACTGCCCTCCACAATCGGTTTTTCCTCAAAGGAAATACCAGTCTTTTGCTTTGTACCGGCTTCATTCCATATTTTCTTCTTTTCTTTATAATTGCCGCACCATTCACTTATTGTGTGCTGAGTCTTCTGGCTGCTGGCATCCAGGATAATTTTGTAATTACAGTTACTGATTAAATCAACCACTTCATTCTCAGAATAGACGGTCATCAACGCCTCGACACTTTGTGTAACTAATATTAATCTGACGTTTCGACTTCTCAATGTTCTGCTGGCATCCAAAAGCCTCTCAATCTTTCCGGCCGATAAAATCCTCGGCAGCTCGTCAATCAAAAATAAAATAGGTTCTGATTTTTCGGGTCGTTTCTCTAATGCATTCAGTGTCTGATTAATGATCAGCTGCAGCACCTGATTATAAGCTGTCAGTTTATCTTCACTGATTACAACATAAATGCTATTGCCATTTTCCAGATCAACCGGCGAACATTTCAACGAATTGTGTTTTAACGCATATCTTATATCCTGATCATTGGCAAACACAATGATGTTGCTGGCCATTTCTGCATATACACCACTTATAGTCTCATCAGCCATATCAGAGAACTGGACCAGATAGCGATATTCCGCCGATGTCGGATCTGAGCCAGTCATAACCTCCTGGATAGACGTTTTGATTGACTGCCCCAAAATGGCATCCATGATATCCACCAGATTGTTCTTTCCCAGTTTGAAATGATAAATCATTAAACCGCAAAGCATATTTCTGGCGGATGTTTTCCAAAAGGGGTCTTTCACATTCGCTGATAATGAAATTAGTGAAAATGTAACCATCTGCATAGTTTCCAAAATCTCCTGTTCAGTACTCTCCTTTTTTAGGTTATAAAATGGATCATAGCCATAGCTCCGCCGGTCATTCGGATTAAAGATATGAACCTTAGCATCACCTTTTTTCTTCGCTAATCGACTTAACTCCCCTTTAATATCCAGCACAAAAGCCGGTACATCATTATTTATCAATAATGTAGGAACAATCAATGAGGATGACTTTCCACTGCCGGATCCACCAATAATCAGATAATGCCCGTCCTGTTCAACCGGACGGCATACATACTTTCCATGGTATTTTCCTAAAATAATTCCTGATGGCCTACTGCCTGCAATCAGCTGTTGCGGCACTTCCGGATACATTGCTGCTTGCTTCTTTGTAGAATAATACGGCTCAGGTTTTCCATCGAATGCGTCCAACAAACCAAACTTTTTCTTCCCGCCTGAGCGAGCTATACTGTTGCTACTGTAAATATAGAGTGCCGGAAGAAATGATAGCACTAACCCTGATATTAATGTCTGTCCTGTAATCTGTACAGAATCCTGCAAACTCAACAGCTTAAGCTCAATGCCCATGGCCACCGGCTGCGTCCATAAACCGGTATAAATAATTTTATCTAACCATTTCATCTCCCACCCTCTCCTGTGAGAATGACTTTTTTATTAACTACAGCCATTCTCACATATCTTTTATGTACCTTCAATATACCATCGTATACGACTGTCATTCCATCCCATTGACTGTCATCTTATTCTTACTCTCAACAATCTTTTTGAGGATTTCATCCTTAAAGGCTTTATCCTGAATTCGGTAGACACTCTTTTCACTCATATACATATCTTTTGCAATGTCACAGTATTTCTGCCCGTTTAAAAAGCGCTTCTCCAAAATTAACCGACACTCATCATCCTCCACGAGACTGATCGTGTCCATAATTTCCATTTTTAGATCAAGCAAATCATCAATTTCACCTTGTAATTTTTCTTCCATCTGTTTAAAGCGTCTTAATGTATTTGCTTTTTCATTAACATCATTTAAAGTAATTGCCGCTTTTTCCTCCTGGCTTTTTAATTTTCTAATCTGATCTAATTTGGCATCAAGAAGCAAATTAAGATGCTTTGCCTGTCCCAGATACTCTTTCACTTCCATAATACACACCTCACTCTCATACATCCTCTTCTGTTCTGGGAAGAAAACCCGCTCAAAGCGGTTTCCTTCCCGAAACTTTTTATAAGCTTCCCACACCATCTACTTTCACTACATAGCCACACTGAAGACAATATCGATCTTCATTTTCTTTCACATAGCTTCTGATGGTTTTGTCCGACACACTTAAATACTTCGCTATCTGCTCAACCTTCACATTTCCTCCAGGTGCCTCTGCCTGACAAGCCTGAAACGCTCTGTCAAGACGCTCTTTACGTTCCTCTTTTGTGGTATACTTGCTGTTCTTAGCTCGTGCTGCAGCAAAACTTCCCTGTGCTGCGCTCTTTAACAGCGTACCGTCTTCATCTACCAAATGTATCGGATGTTCAAACCACATATTGACCGGTACGATGTTTGGGAACTCCCTCAAGCTGGACTCTACCCGCCATGCAGTAATGTTTGAATCCGGGAGCTTATTTTTCTGTTCTTCTGTTAACTCTAACTGTATGATGTCCAGTTGAGCGTCCGGATCTCTGGCAAAGACTCCACTGCCAGACGCTCTGTCCATCGCCCTTTTTGAGCCCTGCGCACCTTTAGAATGATGATGACAATAGATGGCTGCACATCCTGTCTCTGTACAAATCCGGTCAAACTGATTTGTAAATTTTGCCATTTCGGTTGCGGAGTTTTCGTCGCCTGTCAAAATCTTGTAAATAGGATCCAGGATAATCGCATCATACTGCTTGTCCTTTGTCTTTTTAATAATATCTGGTACTAATTGATCTAATGGTACTGCATGACCACGAAGGTTCCAAATATCAATATTCTTCATGTCATTAGTATCCGTTATGCCAAGCGCATTATAGATTTTCAGAAATCTGGTAATACATGAGTTAGGGTCAATTTCCAGGTTAATATAAAACACACGGCCCTTTTTGCATGGAAACCCCAGCCATTCACCGCCTGTAGCAATGGCAATACATAATTCCATCAGCAAAAAGCTTTTCCCTGCTTTTGAAGGTCCTGATATCAACATTTTGTGCCCCACCCTCAAAACACCTTGTATCAGCTCATCGGATAACTTCGGTACATGATCTTTATATTTGTCCAGAGAAATTACTGATGGCAGTCCATCACCCTCAGTATCCACTGTAACTGTATTTCTCTGTATTTTAGAAATATTCTGATCTACATTGTTTTCAGCCACGTCTGTTCTATTGGCTGTTAACTCCCCATCCTCTTCTACATCCTTTAAAATTACGTCATTCCACTCCATACATCCATCTAATAATGTTTTTCCAATCATTTGATTTCCTCCATATCTGTCTAATATATCCACGTTATATATATCATCGTGTTTTACGTAAATAACTGTTCATCTGGTATTTTATCAAAATACTCTGTCACTACATTCTCGCCCCGATCATTTCCGTCACTATCTATATATATTTGTACATCAAATTTTGCACATCCCCTAGCGCCTCGCACATGATCCCAATTCATGGTATAAGGAACCCCCATCCGCTTTTCGCCTATACATCTGAAAAAGCTGCTTAAACGCCACTCTAATGATCGATGCAATATCAGTTCTGTTTTGCAAAATGCAGATCCCTCCCAGGTCAATATTCTTAATGTAAGTATCGCTTTATTGCACGGAGGTATCTTTTCATTCCCCTCGAATCGACCACGTTCAAATTTAGTCACTATGAAATCATATATCCCTGAAGATACTAAAATCTCACACCCTAGATTATCGCTAATCTCATCATCCCACTCCGCATACAACATATTTAAATCATTCTCAAGCATTTTTTACTCCTTTCATATTATTGTTTTGTTCTCGCCTATGACCTAAGATTATCATATTTGATTTATATGATAATTTTGCGAAAATCGAAACCGGCAGTTTTTATACCCGAACATATTTTTTGGTAAAAATCACCAAAAACTGTTTTTTATACCTATTTCTGCAAATTTTAATACTCTATCTGATGTGCTATACTTAAGGATTTCTAAAGAATTGCATAAAAAAACTGCTGTGTTCCTATTATCTTAGGAACACAGCAGTTTTCTACCGATAAAATAAATATTAAAAATTCTGAAAATCACCTGGTCAACCTAACCTACATATTAACTGAGGTTTTACACAAAACCGATTCAAGTGCCTCTGAAGCTGTCTGATCCATCTTTTGCAGGCTATGAGCATAGATATTCATTGTTGTACTTGTCTGCGCATGTCCCAAGCGTTTTGAAACTGTTTTGACATCAATATTCTGTGCTATCAGCAATGTTGCATTCGTATGCCTTAAATCATGCAGAGTAATATCCGGCAGCTGCGCATTTGCCGGAGCTGTTTTATTGTAATTACGAATCAACTTTTTAAAATCACTGTATGGCGTTGTAGGATAAATGAGTGACCCATCCCACTGTGTAAACAAAAAATTATAGTCATATTCCTTTCCTCTCTTGCCCTTCCAGGCCGATCCTATCTTAAGTACATACTCCCTCTGCTCCTGTTTTAATTGCCTGAGCATATCCATCACTTGTTGCGGCAACACGAGGGTTCTGACAGAAGATTTATTTTTGGGAACTTTTAGGATCATCTGTCCTTTGCTTTTTGCTACAGCCTTATAAATCTGAATACTGGAATTTTCAAAATCAATGTCCCGCCATGTAAGCGCAAGCAACTCACCACGCCTGCATCCAGAAAAAATTGAAAGATTCAAAAACACTTTAATCTGAAATGGCAACTCGCTTTTATCCAATACATCTAAAAATAAAACCGCCTCTTCTGGTGTAAAACATTTCTCTGCCTCCTGCATTGTCCCGGCAGTCGATAAAAGCCTATCTATTTGCATGATATCTGCGACATCACAATTATCAGCTATCACCGATGTGTCCGGCAGCTCCACTCGCTGACAAGGATTACTCTCTATAAGCTGCCACAAAACAGCTCGATGAAACAATGATGACAAAATAGCATTAATCTTTTTAATCGTCGATGAAGATAATGGCTTATCTTTGCCATCAATACGTCCATTCTCCGCAAGCTCATTACAAAACCGTTGAATATGTATCGGCCGAATTTTTGACAACTTCATATGCCCCAGTGCCGGCAGAATATGGTTCTCAAGGTTCATTTTATAATTATCATACGTTGTAATGGCTTTTTTAGGTTTTATACACTCGGCAAGCCATTTCTCTGAAAATTCCTGCAGTGTCATATGATCTCCATCAAAATATGAGCCCTCCTTAACTTTTCGTTCAAACTCACGGCTAAATTCATCTAAATCCTTGTTGTTTTGAGCCCTTGTTTTTTTAGAGTCAGGTGTAAAAGTTGCATAATAATTTATTTTTTTACCATTAGAATCCCGTCCGGCAAATACAGTGATTTTATAGGTGTCCTTGCGTTTCAAAATACTTGCCATTGCAGTTCAACTCCCTCCTCAATTCGTATTAACCTACGCATTCATTATATACGCTTTGCGTGTGTTTATGTTTATATTATATACGCATAGCGTGTTCTTGTAAAGAAAAACTGCTAATTTATATCAAATTGTCACAGACTATCGCTATATACAAAAAGCCATTGGAAGAAAACTGAGAATATCCAGTTTTCTTCCAATGGCGGAAATCTGCTTATATATATAAATATTCTTCTTACTTTATATTGTGCCGGAAAAGGAAGAGGCTTTAAAGACCTCTTCCTTTTCCGGCACAATAATATAAAACAAAAGAATTGAACTAATCACCAGTTACTCAAAACTTTAAGTAAACACCTTTAAAAGAAAACCT
>ENA-OPDD01001145-OPDD01001145.1-human-gut-metagenome-genome-assembly--contig:-NODE-1145-length-18580-cov-1.992767_pt1 | contig 18580 bp, 15 predicted proteins | sample MGYA00241574_ERZ501499 | MGnify/ENA primary metagenome ERZ501499 (study PRJEB25962, sample SAMEA2042576) | human gut metagenome | biome: human gut; feature: human-associated habitat; material: faeces...
TTGCCGTTCAGTTCGAATGCACCAGTTCCAATACGGTTTGCCACACGTCCGACAGTCGCTCCTACAGAATCTCCACCATTTTCATAATCCTCAAGTGTCTCGTAGCCCAATACGACATCCTGAGACTTTCCATTCTTATCCGGTACGTAAAGCTTCAGTAAAGCAGCTCCAAAATCAGATACAACTGCTTTCATTCCTTTGCTGTTTTTCAATATATAACAGCTTGCTGTTTCCCCGTTTCTCGTTGTTCCAAATTCTTTTTTCATATCCAGACATCTCCCTTTTACTTTATTTTTTTTAATATTACTTGTGTATTTATTATGTGCATTTATATACCAAGCAGACTACCTAAATCTTATTATACTCTATATATTCATCTCTGAAAACCATGATATGAAGAATTTTCAGGATATTTTTTCTGATATTATTCATTTAAACTCTCTCTTTGCCAGACACATATAATACAAAAAGGCGCCGTTTTCACGACGCCCGAATCTTTTTTATTCGTCTACACTGTAGTTTGGTGCTTCTTTTGTAATATGAATGTCATGTGGATGACTTTCTTTTAAAGATGCTGCTGAAATCTTAACAAACTTACCTGTTTCCTTAAGTGTTTCAATATCTTTTGCTCCACAATATCCCATACCTGATCTAAGACCACCCATTAACTGGAATACTGTATCTTCTAATGTTCCCTTGTATGCAACTCGTCCTTCAACACCTTCAGGTACAAGCTTCTTAGCACCACTCTGGAAGTATCTGTCTTTGCTACCATTTTCCATAGCTGCAATTGAACCCATTCCACGATATACTTTGTATTTACGTCCCTGGAATAATTCGAAATCTCCAGGTGCTTCATCACATCCTGCAAACATTGAACCCATCATACATACGTTTCCACCTGCAGCAATGGCTTTTACAATATCACCTGAGAATTTAATACCACCATCTGCAATAATTGGAACACCATATTCCTTAGCAACTTCATAACAATCCATAATAGCTGAAACCTGTGGTACACCAATACCTGCAACAACTCGTGTTGTACATATTGAACCAGGTCCAATACCTACTTTAACTGCATCTGCTCCTGCTTCAATTAAATCTCTTGTAGCATCTCCTGTTGCAACGTTACCTGCAATGACCTGAAGGTCAGGATATGCTGCCTTAATCTGCTTTAATGTATTGAAAATATTCTGTGAATGTCCATGAGCTGAGTCAATAACAATAACGTCAACCTTAGCTTCAACTAAAGCCTTAACTCTTTCCATAACATTAGCTGTAATACCTACAGCAGCACCACATAAAAGTCTTCCCTGTGAATCCTTTGCTGAAAGTGGATACTTAATCTGTTTTTCAATATCTTTAATTGTAATGAGTCCTTTAAGATTAAAGTCATCATCTACAATTGGAAGTTTTTCTTTTCTTGATTTTGCAAGAATTGCTTTTGCTTCTTCAAGTGTTACTCCTTCTTTTGCTGTAATAAGTCCTTCTGAAGTCATTGAATCCTTAATAAGTTTTGTTTCATCTGTTTCAAACTTAAGATCTCTGTTTGTAATAATACCAACTAACTTCTTTCCTACAACAATAGGTACACCTGAAATACGGAATTTTGCCATTAAATCATTGGCATCTTTAATTGTATGTTCTGGAGATAAGTAGAAAGGATCAGTGATAACACCATTTTCTGAACGTTTTACTTTATCTACTTCGTCGGCCTGCTGTTCGATTGTCATATTCTTGTGAATAATTCCAATACCACCCTGTCTTGCCATAGCAATTGCCATTCTGTATTCTGTAACTGTGTCCATTCCGGCGCTCATCATCGGAATATTTAATTTGATCTTCTTTGTAAGGTATGTTGATAAGTCAACCATATTAGGTGTAACTGTTGAGTACTGTGGCACTAATAAAACATCATCAAATGTAATTCCTTCACCAATAATTTTTCCCATTGGTTCTTTCCTCTCTTTCTCTTTTTATTCTTAATGTATTGTCTGCATTGCAGAGAAAGTGCCATCCCGTATATCTATCTTTCAAGATACGTTAAGACGACACTTTTATTTGTATTTTCAACATACTAACAAAAAACAATAGTATTGTCAATATTTTTTCAAGAGACAAACCTGATTTATTTTAACGCAAGCACTTTATAATTGCTTATTTAAAAATATTATTTTATCTCTTTACTATTGATGGTCTCATATGACGCATTGCCTCAATAAGCTTTTCATCAGCATTAAATAAGACCTGTACTGCTCCCTTGTCAGTATTTGTTATCATAGAATAAAGATCACTACTTCCATATCCTGTTGAATAATCAAGTGTCACTATATTTCCTGCTCTGCTCTTAATTTCGTCAGATACAGCAGGTGCTATAATTTCAGCCTGTTTTATATCAAACTCATCAACATGTTTTCTTTTTCTTTGTCCCATGATTTTTTCAATTGTTAACTCTGTATTTAGAAAAGAATATTCATATTCTACACTAGTGTAAGCCCACACAAGATATGTTAAATATGCGAATAATATAGTTAATGTCAACCCAAGCATTCCTAAGAATAAAATTGTGCATAATGACAAAACTGTCAATACAACAGCTAACACTCTTAATAACATTCCCTTTATATCTACTTTTCTTTTTACTATTCTTTCTATAAAAATTTCATCCATACGTTAAGTCTCCTACTATTCTACTGAAGCAATATAGTAGTAAATAGGCTGTCCACCCGGATATACTTCTACTTCAATTTCAGGCAAAGCTTCTGCAATCTTATCTGCCAGCTTATTTGCTGCTTCCTCTGTAACTTCAGCACCATAATATAAACTTATGATTTCTGATTCTTCATCCTGCATCTCTTTAATCATATTAATTGTTGTATCGTCGATTTCTTCTCCTACTGCAAGGATTCCTTCATCGCCAATACCCATAATGTTGCCTTCTTTGATTTCCTTGTCATCAATAACTGTGTCTCTTACAGCGTAAGTAACCTCACCTGTCTTAACATATGACATACTATCAATCATGGCTTCTTTATTGTCTTCAGGACTATTATCCGGAATAAATCCTATCATTGCTGAAATTCCCTGTGGAATAGTCTTAGATGGAATAACAATAATATTTTTGTCTTCAACAAGGCTTTCCGCCTGCTGAGCCGCAAGAATAATATTCTTGTTGTTAGGCAATACATAAATATTGTCTGCATTAATCTTATCAATTGCGTTTAAAATATCTTCTGTACTAGGATTCATTGTCTGCCCACCTGAAATAATATGGTCAACATTTAATCCCTTGAATATTTCATCTAATCCTTCTCCTACTGATACAGCTACAAAACCATATTTCTTTCTTGGTTCGTCAGCTTTCTGCTGTTCAGCCATCTTTTCTGCATTCTTGATTAAGCGTTCCTGATGCTCTTCTCTCATATTGTCAATCTTCATTCTTGACAATGAACCATATGTTAAAGCTTTTGTAATCGCTACACCAGGTTCGTTAGTATGAACATGCACCTTTACTATTTCATCATCAGCAACAAGAACAATTGAATCACCAATTGATTCTAAAAATTCTTTAAATGCCTTTTCTTCTGACTTAGGCATTTCTTTATCAAGATTAATAATAAACTCTGTACAGTAACCGAATTTAATTTCAACATCATCCATAGGAACTTCTTCTGTAACCTTAGTTCCTGCTGTCTGTACAGGTTCTAATGTGTAATCTATCTCTTTTCCTAAAAGAGCATCAAAAGCCCCCTTAATAACTGTCATCAATCCCTGTCCACCTGAGTCAACTACTCCTGCCTGTTTCAAAACCGGAAGCATTTCGGGTGTCTGACTTAAAACATAATCACCATGCTTAATTATTTCATCAATTACATGCACAAGGTCATCACTTTCGCCTACAAGCTCGCATGACTTATCAGCCATTCCTTTAGCAACTGTAAGGATTGTTCCTTCCTTAGGCTTCATAACTGCCTTATAAGCAGTTTCTACTGCTTTTACACAAGCTCTTGACAAAACATCTACGTCAATCTGATCTACCTTCTTAATCTCTCTTGTAAATCCTCTAAAAAGCTGTGATAAAATAACACCTGAGTTACCTCTTGCACCTCTTAAAGAACCAGTTGAGATAGCCTTGGCAATCGTTTCCATTGTCGGTTCTGTAATTGCGCCTACTTCTTTAGCAGCGGACATAATTGTTAAAGTCATATTTGTTCCTGTATCCCCATCTGGTACAGGGAAAACATTCAACTCATTTATCCATTCTTTTTTTGCTTCTAAATTCTTAGCACCTGCAATAAACATTTTTTGTAATGTTTCTGCATTAATTGTTGTCATTTCCAAAATAATATCCTCCTGGGGTACTAATCAATGTTTCTTACGCCTTCAACGTACACATTAACTTTCTTAACTGACATACCCGTAAATTCTTCTACTTTGTATTTTACATTTGAAATAATATTGTCTGCTATTGTTGCAATATTAACACCGTAAGATACAATAATATGAAAATCTATAGTGATTTCATTATCTTCATCAATTATTACATTAATTCCCTTAGTTGAGCTATCTCTTTTAAGAAGTCTTACAAGACCATCTTTCATGCTTACCATTGCCATACCAACAATACCAAAGCATTCATATGCTGTTTCTGATGCGTATTTTGCAACAACTTCAGGGCTAATCAATACCTGACCTAAATCAGTGTTTAACTTACCTTTCATATATGTTCCTCCTAAAATCGAACTTCTAATAATTATACTATCTTTTTTAGAAAAAGGAAAGAGTTACATTTATATACTAAAAAAAGTTATCATTCATAAATGATAACTTTTTTTATTTCGTGCATACATGCTCTAACAAACTATGCTCTTTCAACTTTACCAGATTTTAAGCAAGAAGTACAAACGTACATCTTCTTTGATCCGCCTTCAGTCTTAACTCTAACAGATTTAATATTTGATTTCCACATTTTATTAGAACGTCTATGAGAATGGCTCACAGCGTTTCCAAAGTGAGCACCCTTACCGCAAATACTACATTTAGCCATAATAGCACCTCCTTTAATAAATTAGGTCGAACTCTCAATCGACCTGACACAAAGAGCATTCTATCAGATACAGACAAATTTTGCAAGTACTTTTTTTATCCTAAAACTTTCTTTGCTATGTCTGCACTCATTTTTGCATCCTTAGCATAATAATCTGCACCGATCTTCATAGCATAATCTTCAGTAAGAACTGCACCACCTACCATAATCTTGCAATCAACATTGTGTTCTCTTAAAAGCTTAATTGTTTCTTCCATTGAACCTAGTGTTGTTGTCATAAGTGCAGAAAGTCCAACTAAATGAACATCATTTTCAATTGCCGCATTAACTACTTCCATGCAATCCACGTCTCTACCTAAGTCAATAACGTTATATCCGTAGTTTTCAAGAATAACTTTTACAATATTCTTTCCAATGTCATGTATGTCACCTTTAACTGTAGCAACAATAATCTTCCCCTTTGATTCAGAAGAATCTCCACTATCTGCAAGATAATTCTTTATTTCATCAAAACATTCTTTTGCAACATCCGCCGCCAAAATCAACTGTGGAAGGAATATTGTACCTTTTTCAAACTTATCTCCAACAACATCCAATGCCGGAATCAAAATCTGATTTATAATCTCCATAGCTTCTTTTTCTTTAAGCAATTGAGATGTGTACCTTCTTCCATCATCTTTCATTCCTGTTTCCATCGCCTTAAGAATTTTGTCTGCCAGTTCTGAACCAAGGCTTACTGTGGAATCATTTGATTTTACGACTTCTGTCTTAGTTGTTGTAACTTCAGGCTGAACTTTGCTTGAATAATCAATAAAATCCATTGAATTTTCATCAATTGCAGCCAATACTTTATATGCCTTAACTGCCCATACCATTGACGGTACATTTGGATTGATAATCGGAAGATCAAGTCCATTAGCCATAGCTATTGTTAAGAATGTTTTATTAATTATTTCTCTGTTAGGCAAACCAAAAGAAATATTTGAAACACCAAGTACTGTTCTTAAGCCTAATTCATTTTTTACAATGTTCATAGCTTTAAGTGTTTCTGCAGCAGCTTTTTGTTCTGCTGAAACTGTAAGTGTAAGGCAGTCAATAATAATATCCTCTTTTGGGATTCCATAAGACATTGCCTTATCTCTAATACGTTTTGCTATTTCAACTCGTCCTTCTGCTGTTGGCGGAATACCATTTTCATCAAGAGCAAGTCCAATGACTGCCCCACCATATTTTGCAACAATAGGAAGGATTGTATCAAGAACTTCTTCTTCTCCGTTAACTGAGTTAACAATAGGCTTACCATTATAAACCCTTAGAGCCGCTTCAAGAACTTCCGGTTTAGTTGAGTCAATCTGTAAAGGTACATCTACTATTGCCTGCAAAGCCTTAATAACCTTTACCATCATTTCTTTTTCATCAATGTCAGGTGAACCTACATTTACGTCCAAAATGTCTGCCCCCGCGTCTATCTGTTCAATTGCCTGAGACAAAATATAATTCATATCATTGTCTCTTAACGCCTGTTTAAATCTTTTCTTTCCTGTAGGGTTAATTCTTTCACCTACAATTCTTGGCTGGTCAACAACTACAGTCTTTAAAGGTGTACATACTGCAAGCTGTCTTGGTTTCTTTTTCACAACACTTGCGTTTACTGTTGCAACCATTTCTTTTAGTTTGGCTACATAAGCCGGTGTTGTACCACAACATCCACCAAGAACTTTTGCTCCGTATTTTACCATTTCCTTACATGTATCTGCAAATTCATCAGGTAAGACATTATATGTATTTGTAACAGGATCAGGCAAACCTGCATTAGCCTTTACAACAATTGGAACAGTTGTCCACTTAGAAATTTCTTCTACAATTGGCATTAATTCTTTAGGTCCAAGTGAACAGTTTACACCAAGTGCGTCTACTCCAAGCCCCTGTACTGTAAGACACATTGCTGAAACCGAACAGCCTGTAAATGTTCTTTTGTTGTCTTCAAATGTCATTGTACAAATAACCTGAAGGTCTGAATTTTCTTTTGCGGCAAGAATTGCTGCCTTAGTTTCCATTAAGTCTGTCATAGTTTCAATAACTATAATATCAGCTCCTGCATTTCTTCCTGCAATAACTTCTTCTTTAAAAATATCATACGCTTCCTCAAAAGAAAGACTTCCTGTAGGCTCTAGTAATTGACCTATAGGTCCCATATCTAAAGCAACAAGTGTTTCTGTTCCTTTGGCTGCTTCTTTTGCATTATTAATGGCTGCACCAATTAATTCATCAACTGAATATCCCGTATTAGCCATTTTGTATCTATTTGCACCAAAAGTATTGGCGTAAACAACATCCGAACCTGCATCTATGTATTGTTTATGTATATCTATAATCCAATCCGGCTTTGTTATGTTTAATGTTTCAGGTACAGTTCCAAGCTCCATTCCTTTTTGCTGAAGCATTGTTCCCATAGCACCATCCAACAATATAAAATCTTTGTCAAATATATTTTTATTTGCCACAGTTTTTTCCATCCTTTCTAAAGGTACATTTTTCTCTAAAATTACATAAGTCACAGCTTTTAACATTAGATACTTCTAAATTATGACCAAGTCCTATTATGCATGTTACCGACTTAGTAGGCACAAGAGTCATTCCACTGTTTACGCATACGCCTATTCTTCTTCCTGCATCTAATATATCAAGAAACTGTTTCTGACCTGTCAAAGGAAAATCTCCATATCCCAAGCCAAATCTCCATGTATGTTCATATTCCTTAAAATCTTCAAGAATTTCATCTTCCGCTTTGTTGCATACCTGTTCTATTACAGCAGATGCAAGACTGTCAGTAAACATGGCATCAGCCATTCCCCTAATCTGCATCTTTCTTATAAGTCCGTCAACTCCTGCTGAAAGAGTAGCACACATAAATATTACCTTTTCACAATTTTTCAAATGGTTGGCAATAGACTTTCCTTCCAATGTAAAATTAATCCCCGGAACCTGTCCATCTACCAAATCAAAAACTTTATATGTATATTTGCCTTCCATTACTGACTTAAGCTGGTCTGCACAATTATACAAAATCTCTTTCGTTTTCTCATCAGGAGTGCTGTTTCCATAGCCTAAATATCTTAAAGCTTCACTAAAATCTATATTGTCTATAATAATATTTCTCTGCTCTGACATTTTATTTTCCGCTCTTTAATATATTTTTTACACCTTCAGAAATTCTTCTTGCAACATATGGATCATTCATTGTATAAATATGAACTCCGTCAACTCCATGAGCTGCCAATTCAATAATCTGGTCAATTGCATATGAAATACCTGCATCACGCATGGCTTCATGATTATCTCCAAATCTCTGAAGAACTTTTGAAAGTTTTGCCGGAATACTTGCGCCACACATTGAAACCATTCTCTCAATCTGCTTTTTGTTTGTTACAGGCATAATTCCTGCTTCAATAGGAACATTAATTCCTGCTATTCTTGCTTTCTCCTGAAAATCAAAGAATACCTGATCATCAAAGAATAACTGTGAAATCAAATGGTCTGCCCCTGAATCAACTTTCTTCTTTAAGTTCTGAATATCTTCAATCATATTCGCTGCTTCCTGATGAACTTCAGGATAGCATGCGCCTGAAACATTAAAACCTCTGTTTTTTGACATAATATACTCTGTTAAGTCTGATGCATATTTGAAATCTTTTTCAATAGCAAAATCAGGATTTACATCGCCTCTTAAAGCTAATATATTCTTTACACCTTTTTCATCTAATTCATCTAAAATTCTATCAATGCTTTCTTTAGTATTATATAAACATGAAAGATGGGCTATTGTTTCAGTTCCTAATTCATTTTTAATATATGAGCATAAGTCAATTGTTGTCGCATTTGCAACGCCTTTTCCACCTGCTCCATAAGTTACACTGATAAAATCAGGGTTTAAGTTTTTTAACTCATTTAATGTTGAATATATTGTTTCTATACCACTTTCCTTTTTTGGTGGAAAAACCTCAAAAGAAAATACTGTGTGTTCTTTTTTAAATAAATCTGCAATGTTCATTAATCTCTGTCTCCTCTTCTTTTGTTTTTATGGTTTGCAGCAAAACAGATTAAATCCTACCAAAAGACATATTACTATTATGCACACCACAAAAAATGTACTCTCTATTAACAATGAAAGCGTCATTCCAACTGCAAGCCAAAATAACGCAAATCCACATAGTTTATGCATAACTCTTCCTAATTTATTTTTTATAATATTAGCATATGCATATAATTAGTTTTTAGTCGTTAATATCTTCATCCATTTCCTCAAAGTCACTAAAATCATCTTTTACATCATTCTTTGAAGTGAACTTGTTTACCACATCAGGTACCATATCAATAATCCTTGATAATCCATCCTGATCTTTAATGCTGATAAGCTTAGATGAACCATCCTTAATAACCAAAACAGCGCTTGGTACTATCTTTCCCCCAACTCCGCCTGATCCTGTTTCTCCTTTTGAAAAAGTACCTATTCCCATTCCAAAAGAAACATCAGCCATAGGAAGGATTATTGTATCTCCTACCACAACCGGTTCTCCAACAACAGACTTTGTTGTAATAAATTTTTCCATTGCCTTTAATAAATCATCTGTAGGTTTTTTGTTATCTGCCATAATAATGCCTCCCTAAATAAATTTCTTTATAATTCTCTTTATATTTTCATTAAAATAAAATTTCAAACAATATACTATAACCACGCCTAAGTAAATATGTCCCTTAAAAATAATGTCACCTTTAAACACTTTATTTTCAAAATCAGGATAAACCTTAAACCTTTTAGGATTAATATTAAATATTCCATATATCATTCCAAGAGCGCCTAATGCCTCTCCCGTTAAATAACTTTCTTCAAATCCCATATATAGATTGCCTTTTATCCTGTTAGGAGCTAAATGCTTTAGAAGTTTTAGAACCATTTTTTTGCCATAGTCATAAGCCTCTTTTGTTGTATTTGAAGTTATAAATTGCTTAACGGTTTTAATCTGATTTATTATTTCATCTATACTGTTTTTTTTATTTTTTGCATTTTCTTTTATATTATGAATTTTATCTTTTATATTTTCTACAATTTTCTTTATTCTTTGTTTTAATTTTTTAAAGAAAATCTGCATTCTTGTTATAAAAGACTTCTTTTCTTTTTTTCTATTATTTGTTTCTGTAGTTTTCTTTGAATCTTCACTTTTTATATTCTCATTATTTTGATTTTTTACATCAGTCTCTTCCAAATTGGAATTTTGAATTTCCTGCTTTTTTTCATTTTTGGAAGTTCCAATTTGTTTAATGTCAGTTTCTTTAACACTATCCTCTTTCAATTCATCCTGTGATTTTTCTTCTTCATTCTTCGGTGATTGCTCCTCAGACTGATTTTTTCTTTTTTCTTTTTTCTTTTTTTCTTTTGTTTCAGAAGATTTTATTTTTATTCCTAATAGTCGGATATTATAATGTATCTCTGTGTTCTCAATCCATAATCTGCAATGTAGCAGATGAAAAAGCCATCCGGCTCTTATATTACCGGTTATTTTTTTCTCTTCAATATTTCCATTTACTTTTCCTACATATGTTATAGGAAAAAACAAAATAAGTAAAGCAAGCCCCAGAATAGATAATACAATAATACCAATTATTTTTAAAATAAGTAATAATATATGTACCATAGGCTACTCTTCTCTCTTGCTTCTTTCTTCATTCATAAGATTCAATATATAGTCTTTCACTTTGCATCCTCCCGTGGAATTTAGACAATCCATTATTATTAATTGTACCATATCCATTGCCTCTTCCCTACCTTCGGCAATTCCAACAATTACAATATCTGAATCCTTATACCATTTCTGAGTAAGTACATTAGATGGATAGATGTCAAGTACATCATAATCATTAAAAGGCAATGTAATGACATATTTATTAAACTGTTGTTTACCCCTTTTAATTTTCCACATAACCTGTCTCTTTTTGTCTAACAGATTATATCCAACATACAAATCATCATACCATCTCATACTTATCTCCAATAATCAATCTGCAAATATATTACAACTGATTATTCTTCCATTATTCCATTTAAAATTTCAATACAAGCTAGTTTTTCAGCCTTATCATTACATACTGACAATGTATTATAAATATAATCCTGTAATTCACTAATATTATTGAAAAATACAGGAAGTTCTGCAATTGAAGCTGACATTACGGCTCTGTTAATCAATTTCTCGTTGTCTGCAAACAACTCAGTATATTCCTTGTAAAGCTCTTCTTCCTTAGCCTTTACATATTCTTCGTCGGCTGTAGTATTATCCTCATCAACTGTAAGTTCCATAAACATACTGTCTGAATTAAGCCTTGGAAGTTTGTATACCACATCATATACATTCTTTAAACCAAGTTTTTCAATGTTTTCACTATAACTTTCCATAATCTGGTCTGTTATATCATAGGAAGATAACTTAGGATATAATTCTTCCTGAGTTCCCTCAAGCATTACAAACATATCCTCTATTTCTTCTAATGATTTAGGACTAAACTTGCCTAAGAACAAAAGGTTTGTATCTTTTATTATCTCTGTACACCCCTTAACAATATTGTCATCTAACTGATTTTCATAAGTATATAAGACAATAAGCAAATCATTTAAGATTTCCTGAATCATCATATTTGAGTTCATTAAGTCTTCCATATATTCTGAAACTTTAGCAATATTAGCCATCATTTCATCATACTGCTCTTTTGTTATTTTCTTAAACTTAACCTCTTTAAATTCTTTAAAGAAATCGTCTAAGTAAGGGTAATTAACAGTCATTGTTTCTGTATTTTCAAGCATTGCTGTTGTTTTTAACATATATAAGAAATTCTTAAGACTTTCCTTAGTTCCACCCTTATAAATGCTAAGACCGTTAGATAACATTTCGAAAAACTTATTTTTTGTAAGTCTAACAGGAAGCTGTCCTATTACCTGACTTATCTTTCTGTTAATTGCCATATTATCTTCATCTTCAAGAATAAACTGCATTAATCTTCTTGTAATGTTCTCATCACTATATCCTGACGGATAATCGTCATCTCTGAATCTGTATTCAACTCTGTTTAATGCATGTTCATAGATGTTAAACTTGTCAACATAACAGGTAAGATCCTGAACCTTCTCAATAATTCCATCTCTAAGTTTTTCTAACTTTTCAATGTTTTCAGAAATCTTCTCACTTTCCCCATTCATTAATTCTTCAATAATTAAATTAATTGTAGCAAGACCAGACATATTCTCTGTACTTAAAAGACTTTCATCTTCTAAAGTCATTGTGTAATATGTGTAATAATTCATTGCCAAACGGATATTTGCATATTTGTTATTTATTTCCATAAATGGTCCACAATATGCTTTTAAGTTTTCATCTACGTGTTTGTTCTTTAATAATTCGCCTACTATCTTTTTCACTTTTTTTTCCTTATTTTTTGTTACTTTTTGTATTACACGGATTGCTCCTTACTTCATTATGTCTGAAAAATCGAATGTAGCAAAATAATCTGCAGGTGTTTCTGCTCTACGAATCATTTCTACACTTCCATCTTCCTTTAATAATAATTCTGCTGAACGAAGTCTTCCGTTGTAGTTATATCCCATTGAGAAGCCATGTGCTCCCGTGTCATGAATATAAATGAAATCTCCCATGTCAATCTTTGGAAGTTCTCTGTCAACTGCAAATTTGTCATTATTTTCGCAAAGACTACCAACCACGTCATATACATGGTCTTTTGGCTGGTCTTCCTTACCCATTACTGTAATATGGTGATATGCACCATACATTGCAGGTCTCATTAAGTTTACTGCACAGGCATCAACACCAATATATTCTTTATAAATATGTTTCTCATGTACTGCCTTAGTAACCAATGCACCGTAAGGTCCCATCATAAAACGTCCCATCTCTGTAAAGATAGCCACATCACCCATACCTGCAGGAACAAGAATCTCATCGTAAACCTTGTGAACACCCTCACCGATGACTTCGATATCATTCGGCGTTTCATCCGGTGAATACGCAACGCCTACACCACCTGATAAGTTAATGAACTTGATATCTGCACCTGTCTCTTCATGCAGCTCAACAGCGGTCTTGAAAAGGATCTTGGCCAATGCCGGATAATAATCATTTGTCTTGGTATTGCTGGCCAGGAATGCATGAATACCGAATTTCTTTGCTCCTTTTGCTTTCAGGATCTTAAATGCTTCAAAGAGCTGTTCTGTGGTCATACCGTATTTTGCATCTCCCGGGTTATCCATGATATCATTGCTGATTTTAAAGAGTCCACCCGGATTGTAACGACAGCTGATGGTCTCCGGAATATATCCGATAGCTTTTTCCAGAAAATCAATATGGGTAATATCATCCAGGTTGATGATTGCTCCCAGTTTTGCTGCATACTGATATTCCTCTGCCGGTGTGGCATTGGAAGAGAACATAATATCAGCTCCCTTGCATCCCATCGCCTTAGAAAGCATCAGTTCGGTCATGGAGGAACAGTCACATCCACATCCATATTCTTTCATGATCTGAATCAGTGTCGGGTTCGGGCATGCTTTCACCGCAAAGTACTCTCTGTACCCTTTGTTCCATGCGAAAGCTTCTTTTACTGCTTTTGCATTGTCCCGGATACCTTTTTCATCATACAGATGATAAGGGGTTGGAAATTTTGCGGTAATCTCATCCAGCTGTTCCTTTGTTACAAATGGTTTCTTGTTCATTTTTTCATAATCTCCTCTGTTGTGTTCTGTTACATTATTTTGCCTGAATAACCTGCATGATATTGGTCACTGCGCCTTCCCCGTTTACCATATTGGTAGCCGGATCTCCCGCGGTAAATACCACAATGTCGCCTTTCTTCACCAGATTTTCTCTTCTCACAATATACATGGCATGTGAAATGATATTCTCTGTGGAATCTTCTTGGTAGAAAACCTTTCGGTTATTCTACAGGTGAGATATTTCAAAAGCGGAAAAAAGAAAGGGCATTTGCAACGCGTATTCAAACGTGCACCTATCCACGACCATTTCCGTACTACATTAGCACAGTTAGACCCCAATTGCAGTTATCTGTTCATGAAACCCAACAGCGTATTCCATGAATCAAAAATCACGGTACGCTTTTGGATTGTCACCATCGTACTCGCTGCAATTACGATTATTACATTAAAGATAAGATAAACGAAGATTATGGCTAAAAGAATTGTCATACTAGGAGCTGGAGAAAGCGGTGCGGGAGCAGCCGTTCTGGCAAAGAAACAAGGTTTCGACACCTTCGTTTCAGACATGTCCACGATTAAGGACTCATACAAAAACATGCTGAACGAGCGAGGCATCGAATGGGAAGAAGGCAAACATACCGAATCTCTCATTCTGAATGCGGATGAAGTGATCAAAAGTCCGGGTATTCCGAATGATGCCCCGATGATTCTTAAATTAAAGGCACAAGGTACCCCTATCATCTCCGAAATAGAATTTGCGGGACGTTATACCAATGCTAAAATGATTTGCATTACAGGAAGTAATGGAAAAACAACAACGACTTCGCTGATTTATCATATCTTCAAGAAAGCAGGTATGAATGTGGGACTAGCCGGAAATATCGGTCAAAGTCTGGCATATCAGGTAGCAGAATACAACTATGATTATTATGTAATCGAGTTAAGCAGCTTCCAATTAGACAACATGTACAAGTTCCATGCCAACATTGCCGTATTGATGAACATCACGCCGGATCATCTGGACCGTTACGATCACCAGATGCAAAACTATGTGGATGCAAAATTCCGCATTATCCAGAACCAGACTCCGGACGATGCCTTCATCTTCTGGAACGATGACCCCATCATCCAGCGTGAATTACATAAATATGGCATTCATGGCCATTACTACCCTTTTGCCGAAAGGAAAGAAGAAGGAACCGCCGCATACGTGGAACAGGACAAAGTTTATTTTACAGAACCAATCGCTTTCAACATGGAACAGGAAGAACTGGCACTGACCGGAACCCATAATCTCTTTAACTCCATGGCGGCCGGTATCTCTGCCAACCTGGCGGGTATCCGCAAAGAATGCATCCGCGAGGCCTTGGGTGATTTCAAGGGAGTGGAACACCGCCTTGAAAAAGTCTGCCGGGTAAGAGGAGTAGATTACATCAATGACTCCAAAGCTACCAATGTGAATTCCTGCTGGTATGCTTTGCAAAGCATGAAAACCAAAACCATCCTGATATTAGGTGGAAAAGACAAAGGCAACGATTATAACGAAATTGCCGACTTGGTAAAAGAAAAATGTACCGGATTGATCTACATGGGATTACACAATGAGAAATTGCATGCTTTCTTTGACAAGTTCGGCCTGCCTGTAGCCGATGTACAAAGCATGAAGGATGCCGTAGATGCTGCTTACCGGATGGCCAAGAAAGGTGAAACCGTATTATTAAGTCCTTGCTGCGCCAGCTTCGACCTTTTTAAAAGTTACGAAGACCGTGGCGAGCAGTTCAAGGAATGTGTAAGAAACCTGTAATATAATATTAAGGTATATAGATAATGGATCTGATAAAAGACTTGTTCAAGGGCGACAAAGTAATCTGGATTATTTTCCTGTTTCTTTGCCTGATCTCTATCGTCGAGGTATTTAGTGCCGCCAGCACACTTACCTACAAAAGTGGGGATCATTGGGGGCCTATCACCCAGCACAGTGTCATCCTGATGGTAGGTGTGTGCATTGTGGTGCTGGTACATAACATCCCCTGCAAATATTTCCGTGTACTTCCCTTCTTCCTGCTGCCTATATCGGCTGTTTTGCTGATATTTGTAATGGGTATGGGATTGATTACCGGAGACCGTGTCAATGGCGCAGCCCGTTGGATGACCTTTTTCGGCATCCAGTTCCAGCCTTCCGAACTGGCAAAAATGGCTGTGATTATTGTCACCGCCTTTATTCTATCCAAGTTTCAGGAAGAAGACAACGCCAATCCGAAAGCATTCAAATATATAATGTGGATCACCGGAGTTGTTTTCATTCTGATTGCTCCCGAAAACGGTTCTACCGCAGCATTGCTGTTCGGAGTAGTCTTTTTAATGATGGTGATCGGCCGGGTACCTTGGAAACAGTTGGCCAAGTTAATGGGAACTGTCGGAGTCGTGGTGATACTTTTCGTAGGCATAGTGATGGTTATGCCTACACATAAACTGAACAAAGTTCCCATGATGCACCGTGTAGAAACCTGGCAGAACCGCATTAAAGGTTTCTTCGAGGATAAAGAAGCCGTTCCTGCTGCCAAATATGATATAGACAAGGATGCCCAGATAGCACACGCCAATATTGCTATAGCCTCCAGCAATATCATAGGAAAGATGCCGGGTAACAGTGTACAACGGGATTTCCTGTCACAAGCGTTCTCAGACTTCATCTTCGCCATCGTCATAGAAGAATTAGGATTACTGGGAGGCGCCTTTGTAGTGATCCTCTACATCTGGCTGTTGATGCGGGCGGGTAAAATAGCCCGAAGAAGTGAAAAAAGTTTTCCTGCCTTTCTGGTGATGGGCATCGCCCTGCTACTGGTATCTCAGGCGATGCTTAACATGATGGTGGCCGTAGGTCTGTTCCCCGTCACCGGACAACCCCTGCCGCTTATCAGCAAAGGAGGAACCTCTACACTCATCAACTGCGCCTACATCGGTATGATATTAAGTGTCAGCCGCTACGTAGCTGAGCAAGAAGAGAAGAAAGCTGCCGAGCAACAGGCGTTGGAAGAAGCCGAACTGGCAGCCAAGGCCGAACGGCGCCAGGAAATAGTAGCCGCCATGCAGGAAGCCATTACTACACTTCCGTCAGGTGACACAGCCGCCACTTCCCTCCCGTCGGAGGAAAACTCGCTGTCCGATGACTTGAAGGCATTACTGAATGCGGCCGGGAAGCGGGAGCCGGAAGAAGAAATATAATATAAACCATTCATTTTAAAAGTATTATTTATACTTTTGCGAATAATTCGACTAAAAAGGAATTATGGAAGAAAATTTAAGAATCATCATCAGCGGAGGAGGAACCGGGGGACACATTTTCCCCGCAGTCTCTATTGCCAACGCCATCAAGGAACAACATCCCGAAGCGGAAATTCTGTTCGTAGGTGCTGAAGGCAGAATGGAGATGCAACGCGTTCCTGCTGCCGGATACCCTATAAAAGGATTACCTGTTGCCGGATTCGACCGTAAGAACTTATTAAAAAATATTTCGGTTCTTTTTAAATTGGTCAAAAGTCAGCTATTGGCACGTAAAATCATCAAGGACTTCAAGCCACATGCAGCAGTAGGTGTAGGCGGATATGCCAGCGGTCCCACTTTGAAAATGGCCGGGATGATGGGTATTCCGACACTGATACAAGAGCAGAACTCTTATGCCGGAGTAACCAACAAACTATTGGCAAAGAAAGCCCGCAAAATATGTGTGGCATACGACGGCATGGAACGTTTCTTTGAAAAAGACAAGATTATCCTGACCGGCAACCCCGTCCGCCAAGGACTGCGCAACCATCACATCAGCCGTGAAGATGCTATCCGCTCTTTCGGGCTGGACCCATCCAAGAAAACAATCCTGATTGTAGGAGGAAGCTTGGGAGCACGCACCATCAACAACTGCGTGATGGAAGGTTTGGACAAGATTAAAACATCCGGCGCGCAGTTTATCTGGCAAACCGGAAAAATATATATCGACGAAGCACGCGCCGCAGTAGCCCAAGCCGGTGAGTTACCAATGCTCCATGTAACCGATTTTATCAGTGATATGGCCGCCGCATACAGTGCTGCCGATTTAATAATCAGCCGTGCAGGTGCAGGTTCTATCTCTGAGTTCTGTTTGTTGCAGAAACCCGTCATTCTGGTTCCGTCGCCTAATGTGGCCGAAGATCATCAGACCAAGAACGCACTGGCGCTGGTCAATAAAAACGCAGCGCTCTATATCAAGGACACCGCTGCCAAAGAAGCTCTGCTGGACAAAGCAGTTGAAACCGTGAAACAGCCGGAAACACTGAAAAGTTTAAGTACAAATATTGCTAAATTAGCCTTTACCGACTCAGCCAACGTTATTGCCCGGGAGGTATTCAAACTGGCTGATAAATACAGAAAAGAAAATGGACGTTAACACATTAAAATCAGTTTATTTCATCGGCGCCGGAGGCATCGGCATGAGCGCATTGGTACGCTACTTCCTGTCAAAAGGCAAGAAGGTAGGCGGATATGACCGTACGCCCAGTGAACTGACAGAAAAGCTGATAGAAGAAGGAGCAGCCATCCATTACGAAGAAAACACGGGACTGATAACGGATGCATTCCGCAACCCGGCAACTACATTAGTTGTCTATACTCCGGCTGTCCCCGACACACATAAAGAGTTTACCTATTTCCGGGAAAACGGTTTCGAGATACATAAACGTTCGCAGGTATTGGGAATGCTTACCCATGCAGGAAAAGGACTT
>ENA-OPDD01001149-OPDD01001149.1-human-gut-metagenome-genome-assembly--contig:-NODE-1149-length-18514-cov-2.024487_pt1 | contig 18514 bp, 12 predicted proteins | sample MGYA00241574_ERZ501499 | MGnify/ENA primary metagenome ERZ501499 (study PRJEB25962, sample SAMEA2042576) | human gut metagenome | biome: human gut; feature: human-associated habitat; material: faeces...
AAAGTTCCTCCAAAGTCGAAACTTTAGATTTTAAGCCATTTCTGCCGCACAGGTCGCCAAAAATGATTATAAATTGAGGTTGCACCTCAAACACCCAAGAACAAAGTAGACAAAACCATAACGGTTTTGTCTACAATCTGAAATGCCTTTCTCTTTGAGAAAGGCATTTTGGTTTATAGTCCAAGTTGTTTTTTGCAATCTTCAAGAACTTTTTCGATAGTCTTTTCGGCTGTTTCAAAGCTTTCTGCGAATGTGCCGAGATACAACTTGATTTTCGGCTCTGTTCCCGACGGTCTTACGATAAAGTAAGTCTTTTCGTCTGAAAGGTTGTACTTCAATACGTTTGACTTAGGCAAACCTTTAAGAGGTGAAACATTGCCCTTTGTATCTTTAATTGTTTGTGACTGATAGTCGGTGTAAAGTACAACGTCCATACCTGCAACTTTTGTCGGCGGTGTTTGACGTAGGTCTGTAAGTAACTGTGACATCTTTTCCATACCGTCTTTACCCGGCATTACAAATGAAACTGTCTTTTCTGAATAATATCCGTACTTCTTGTATATATCCATAAGTGCTTCGTAAAGTGACTTACCCTTTGTTTTGTAGTAAGCAGCCATTTCTGCGATAAGCATTGTCGCAACAACGCCGTCTTTGTCGCGTGCGTGAGTACCTACAAGATAACCGTAGCTTTCTTCAAAGCCGATAAGATATGTATGGTCGCCTGTCTTTGCGAACTCTGTCATTTTTTCGCCTATGTACTTAAAGCCTGTAAGCACGTTCATAATTTCGATACCGTATGAATGAGCGATTGCGGCGGCAAGCTCTGTTGTAACGATTGTCTTGATAACAACGCCGTTTTCAGGCAGAGTGCCTTTGGCTTTCTTTGATGAAAGTATGTATTCAACAAGCAAAGCACCTGTTTGGTTGCCTGTAAGTGTTCTGTATATGCCGTCGGCGTCACGAACAACTATACCGACTCTGTCACAGTCGGGGTCTGTACCGATGATAACGTCAACGTCATTTTCCTTTGCCATTTTTATAGCGATTTCAAAACCTTCCTTGTCCTCCGGATTAGGTGACTTAACAGTCGGGAAATTACCGTCCTCTGTATCCTGTTCCTTAACGACAAGCACATTTTTAAAGCCCATACGGTTAAGTATTGCCTTGATAGGTCTTGAGCCTGTGCCGTGGAAAGGTGTGTAGATAAGCTTGAATGTATCTGCAACTTCTGCTACTGCCTCGGGATTTTGCTGTTGTGTTTGAACAACGTCAAGGAATTTTTCGTCAAGGTCACTGCTTACGATTTCAAGCAAGCCTTTTTCTTTTGCTTCGTCAAGCGAAATAAACTTAACGTCGTCAAATATATCGTAGCTGTCGATTGCGGCAACAACAACATCAGCCGCGTCCGGAGGGAGTTGTCCGCCGTCGGGACCGTATACCTTGTAACCGTTGTATTCTTTAGGGTTGTGGCTGGCGGTAATCATAACGCCGGCACTGCAACCAAGTTCACGAATACCGAATGAAACTTCCGGAACTGAATGAACGATAGGAAAAAGATAAGTCTTTACACCCGCACAGGTAAGAACCTTAGCTGTTTCTTCAGCAAATGTGCGTGAAAAATTACGTGTATCGTAACCAATAAGAACACCTGCTTTTGCGGCGTCCTCACCGTTTGAAAGAACGTATTTCGCAACACCTTGACTTGCACGTCTTACGTTATATATATTGATTCTGTTCGTACCCGCTCCGATAATACCTCTCATACCGGCTGTACCGAATTCAAGTTCACGATAAAATCTTTCTTCTATTTCTTTTTCGTTGTTTTCAATAGATTTAAGCTCTGCTTTTGTGTCATCATCAACCACGTCGCTTGTAAGCCAACGGTTGTAGGTTTCCTTGTATCCCATTGATAACTCCTCCTTAAAAATAATCTCATATTAATATTATATAATACTTTCTCAAAATTTTCAATTATGAATATGTAAAAATTAAAGAAAAGTTATCGTATAAATTGACAAAAAAAACGCAAAACTTGACGAAAAGTGTATTTTGTTATAGAATAGCAGTAATATGTATTAATAAGGAGGACACTTTTATGGCAGTAAAGGTGCATGAAACAGGTTACGGCAAATGGAAAGTGCCTGTGATAATCATAGCTGTTATAGTTGTTTTGAGTCTTGCGGGAACGGGCATACTATTAAGCGACAGCCTTGGTGTTTCAATAGAAGAAGGAAGTAAGAGAATAGAGGTTGCAGAAGGTGACGGTACGTCATCTGTTGCAAAACTGTTAAAGGACAATGGCATAATAAAGTATCCGCTTTTGTTTAAGGTGCAGTCAAAGCTCGGCGGATATGACGGTAATTTTCAGCCGGGTGCGGCAACGATTGATGACGGAATGAGTTACAGTGACATACTTAATCTTATAATAACGCCGAGCCGTGAGGCTGCGAAAATTACAATACCGGAGGGCTATGAAATCAAACAGATAGCACAGAAACTTGATGAGGCAGGTATTGTAAGCTGGCAGGACTTTTATGCGGCTTTAAATCCCGACGATTATGATTATGCGTTCTTGAAAAACTTGCCTGAACGTGACGGACGTATGGAGGGATATTTGTTCCCTGCAACGTATGAAATTCCGAACGGAATGTCGGCACACGATATTATCGACCTAATGCTTGCGGCATTTGACAATCAGTTTAAACCGGAGTATTATGAACGTGCGACAGAGCTTGGATTGACGGTTGATGAAGTTATAACTATGGCGTCAATCGTTGAACGTGAAACGGACAGCGGAACGGAAAGAGCAAAAGTTGCGGGAGTATTTTATAATAGAAGAAACTCGGGTATGAAGTTCCAGTCGTGTGCGACGGTACAGTATATTTTAGGTGAAAGAAAGCCTGTACTTTCGATTGCCGACACGCAGATAGATTCACCGTATAACACATATATGTATGCGGGATTTCCGATAGGTCCTATATGCAATCCGGGAACGGAATGTATAGAGGCGGCGCTTTATCCGGAGGCAACCGATGCGTATTACTTTGTACTTGGCAAGGACGGCTCACATATCTTCTCAAAGACATATGAAGAACACCTTGCGGCAATGCAGAGTACCGAACAAAATATTTCGGTCGATGACAGTGCGATTGAAAATCAAGACAGTTTAAAACAATAAAGAGGTTTGATAAATGATAGAATATGATAAAGACGCGATTGTTCCGCCGTATATAACGGAATATTTGCGTGCGAAAACAGTGCATAATGATGAATTTATGCACTTGCTTGAAAAATATGCGGAAGAAAACAGTGTTCCGATAGTAGAGCCTGAAACGGCAAGGTTTTTGTCGGTGATGTGCAGAACAGTTAAACCGAAAAAAATACTTGAAGTAGGTTGTGCGATTGGGTATTCTTCTATATTAATGGCACAGGCTACAGATGATGACTGCGAAATAGCAACACTTGAATGTAACGAAGATATGGTGCGTATTGCAAGGGAGAATATTAAAACTTCGGGATATGCGGAAAAAATATCGGTTATTGAGGCGGATGCAAAGGATTATCTTTCGTATATTGACGATGATGAAGTTTTTGATATGATATTCCTTGACGGTCCGAAAGCACATTATATTTATATGCTTGACGAGTGCGTGCGATTGCTGAAAAAAGGCGGTGTGCTTATTTCCGACAATGTGCTTTACAAGGGAATGACAGCGGACGATAACCACGTTGTGAGAAGAAAAATCACGATTGTAAAACGTCTTAGAAAATATATTGATATGCTTATGGAGCATAAGGAGCTTGAAACATCGCTTTTACCGCTTGGTGACGGTGTTACAATATCGGTAAAGAAATAATAAAGGGTAGGAATATATTTATGAAGAAACCAGAACTTTTAGCTCCCGGCGGCAGCTTGGAGAAATTGAAAACAGCGATAGATTACGGTGCAGACGCGGTGTATATCGGCGGAGAAGCATACGGATTAAGGGCGGTGAAATGTTTTCGCTGCGTGTTGCGGCGGAAAATTTTTCAAAGGAAGATATGCAGGAGGGTATAAAGTACGCTCACGACAGAGGTAAAAAAGTGTACCTTACCGCAAATATTCTTCCGCATAATGATGATATTGAAGAATTTGAGGAGTTTGTCAAAGATATAAAGAATTACGGCTTTGACGCAGTGCTTGTGGCGGATTTGGGGTTGTTTGATATGATGCAGGAACTTGCACCGGAAATACCTATTCATGTAAGTACACAGGCGAATAACATTAATTATCGCTCGGCAATAAAGTGATACAAGATGGGTGCAACACGTGTCGTGCTTGCAAGAGAAATGTCGTTTAAAGAAATTGCGGAATTTCAAAAGAAAATTCCTGAAGATTTGGAGCTTGAAGCATTTATACACGGTGCTATGTGTATATCGTATTCTGGCAGATGCCTTTTGTCAAACTATATGACGGGACGTGACTCAAACATGGGTGCTTGCGCACATCCGTGCAGATGGAATTACAAACTTGTCGAGGAAACAAGACCGGGTGAATATATGGACGTGTTTGAAAACGAAAGAGGTACGTTTATATTTAATTCAAAGGACTTGTGTACAATCCGTCATATACCTGAGCTTGTGCAAAGCGGTATTGCGAGCCTTAAAATCGAGGGCAGAGTAAAAACTTCTTATTATGTTGCAACGGTTGTCGGAGCATACAGACGTGAGATTGACAGATATTGTGCCGATCCCGAAAATTATGTGTTTAATGAAGCGGAATACGAAGAACTTTGCAAGGTCAGTCACAGACCGTATACAACAGGTTTTTATTTCGGCAAGCCGGATGAAAATTCACAGGTTTACACGTCAAGTTCGTATATCAGAGATTACGACCTTATCGGTATAGTCAAGTCGTATGACGCGGAAAACGGCATTGCAACGATTACACAGAGAAACCGTTTCTTTAAGGGTGACGAAATAGAGATAATTCAGCCTATGAAACCGTTTTTTGTACAGGCGGTTGACAGTATGTGCGACGAAAACGGTAATGAAATCGAAGTTGCAAATCACGCGGAGCAGATAGTTAAGTTTAAAACGGCACAGCCTGTTTGCGAGGGTGCAATGATTAGAAAGAAAAAGTAAAAAAACAGAGCAGATCTAATAAAAAAACTACTTTTTTTATTAATCTGCTTTTCTTTTTTGAGAGAATATGATAATATAATTTATAACGGCAAATTTGAGAGAGGAAATTTATAAAAAAGGAGAAGGTTTTATGAAAAACAATCTAAAAAAATTGCTTTGTGCGGCATTGTCAACGGCAATGATTGCGGGAAGTATCGTATTGCCTATGACGGCAAGTGCAGACGATACCACAGGCGGAAACTATGCAGTAACGCTTGACGGTAATACTGCAACAATTCATTCATCGAGTAATGCATATGCGATTATTGCATCTTACGATTCTGATAATGGTACATTGCAAAAACTTGATTGTCAGCAGGTGTCTGACGGAAGTAAAATAAACGTACCTTCAGGTGCAAGAATAATGCTTTGGGACAGTTTGCAAAATATGCGTCCGTTGCTTATCGAGCCTGTAAATGTTCCGAGAAAAATGTGGAAGTTTGACTTTGGCGACAGCGATAATGTGGCTACAGGATATTATTCGGTAACAAAAGATACCGCATATTCAACAAACACCACAAAGACATCTGACGGTAAAAAGTTTGGTTTGTTAGGAACTGATGAAAAGGCATATGAAGTAGGAACTCATATCGATGGTATAGATACTCAAGAAGGACAGGTTGTTGTTGTAAATTCGGGTAAAAAGAATACGGTTACATCTGCAACAGATGACTTTTTGGGGGCTGTTGGCGGTGCTCCGATAAAAGGCGAGCCTGCAATAGAGGGTGATTATCCTATTCGTTTCAGTATGGATGCGGAAAATGACCATTATTATAAAGTAAAAGTTTATGTTACGGGATTGAATCAGACAAAAGACGCTGTTGCAACTGTATTTTCTGAAAGACGTCATCCTATTATAACAGAAGAAAAAATTGCCGCAGGAGAAACAAAGGAAGTTAAATTTACTGCAACACTTCAAAACGTATACATAAAAGGACGTGACGGAGCAAAAGATTTTAAATATGCTGATGATATGCTAAATGTAGTAGCAGTTGGTGACAATGTTGCAATTTCAGCGATAGAAGTTGAAGAAGTTGAAGCGTGTCCTACTGTTTGGATGTATACAGATTCAACAGGCTGTGATTATGCTGCATTACAACCGTTCTTCCCGCTACAAAACTATGGCGGAACAGGTACATTCTTATCGAAATATTTGCCGACAGGAGTTGCTATATCCAATCAAGGTGACGGAGGTATAAATGCAACTGATTCTGCACACTGGAATATGGCAAATGCAAACATCGGTAAGGGCGATTTTGTATATGTTCAATACGGACATAACCATAAGGATGACGGACCTTTGGGATATTTAAAAGCAATACCGAAGTATTATGAAAAGGCTCATTCTGTAGGAGCAACAACGATTTATGTAGGACCTATTGACCGTCATAACACAGACCAATTTGATGCAGAAACAAATACATGGAAATCAACACTTAACGGATTTAGCAAAGCTGCACAATATTATACAGAAGTGCTTATAACAGGCGGAAAAACAGAAGCAGATAACTTTGTTGCTAAGGCAACGTCAGATGGATTAGATGCAGGTTATGCGTATGCAGATACAGTTATTACAAAGGGTATTACTGCGAACGGAGCAAAGGATGTAGTATTTATTGACTTAAATCAACCTTGGCTTGATTGGATGAAAGCAGCCGGAGCAAAGGTAAAGGAAATACGTGGTTCTGAAGTTTATGAGAAAAATGCAGTTGACTACTATTTCCGTGGAGTACGAGGCGGCGGAATTGACGGTACTCACCCTAATGATGCCGGTGCTGATAATGGTGCATACTTATTTATGCAAGAGGCATTAAAACTTCAAAATAACAAGGCTCAGTCAGTAATTACAGAGGTGGAAGCAAATGCAATAAAACCTCTTGTAACAGGTATGAGAAATGCAACACCGTATGAAGTTTCTGAAAATGTCGTAAAAGCGGGTGCTGCACCTAACAAGGCATATCCGGATGTATATGTTTCGTTGCTACCAACAAAATATCCTACAACTATAAAGAATGTAGTATTTGCAGAAGATGGAACAATACAGTCTGTTGATGTTTTGAAACATTCAGTATCCGAAAAGGATATGAGTGCATACGGTATTGTAGTTATTACGATTAAAAATTCTGACGGAACAGAAAAGGGTAAAATCTATGCAAATGCGCAAGTTGACAACACTGTAAACGGAACACAAACAATTAAAGAGTTCAGAACTTCAACAGACGGTCTTGTTCTTGCTGAAGGTGATACATATACTGCAGTAGTTTACAGAGCCAAAGATGCGGGTGGCGATGAAGGATTGATAATTGATACAGATAATCCGGATACATATTCATCTGTATATGAACCTATAACAATGAAGAGTTCGATTATATCAGAAGACTTTAATTATGAAGGTAAAACTTATAGCGGCGATGAGGATTTAGCAGGAAACGGTAATTGGGCTATTGCAGGTAGTGCTGTAAATACAGGAAAGCTTGGTGCAGAAAGTGCAGATGATGTAATAAGCAGAAGATATGCAGAAGTTGCATCTACAGGTAAGAAAGCAGATAATAGTTCAGATGGTTCATTCTATGCTTTGAAGAAGTTTGATTTGGCGGAAGATTCATCGGAAACCGTAATAGGCACAAGCGGAAAATATCTTATAGAAATGGATTTGTCATATGTTTCGGGTGGAAATCTTAATGTTGGCTTGACAGACGGTGTAGATGATAGAAATCCGGGAGGAAAACAGTCAATTACACTATTTAATATAGCAAGTAACGGCTCAATTAAAGCTGACAATAAAGAAGTAGGCTCAATAAATAAGGGTAAATGGTCAACCGTAAGATATATTCTTGATATGGATAACGGAACAGGTACTATTCAAATAGACGGCTTCGATTCTGTTACGTATGAATTAAGTAACTACAGCACATTTGGTGCGGTTTCACCTACACAGCTTACTTATTTCTTGTTAGCGGGAAGTAAAGCTGCGGTTGATGTTAAAATATCTGATTTGAAGATAGGAAAGCTTGAACAAGAGGATCTTCCTAAAAAGACAATTACAGTAGACTCAAGTGACAGCGCAATGGGAAGTGCATATATAGGAGAGGCAGGAGTTACTGAAAAAACAGTAGATATGAATGATATGGTGACTTTGACTGCTACTGCAAATGAAGGCTATGAACTTTTGGCTTGGCGTAAGGACGATAGTGAAGAAAACTTTGCATTCACAAGTGAACTTACTGTAAGAGCGCATGACAGTGCGAAGTTTACTGCGGTATTTACAGAATCTGTACCGGATAAATATGATTACTTGTATCATGAAACATTCAAAACATTAACAACATCAACATTGCAAGCTAATGGATGGATTAGTGCGAATCAACAAGATGCAATGTCGATTGCCTATGATGAAAGTTCAGGCCTTGGCAATTATTTGAAATTTGGAGCAAATACCAGTTCAAGAGCCGGAGAAAAATCATTCGGAGAAACATATACATCTGATAATGGACTTGTATATGCAATGAATATTAAGTTTACAACCGCAAATACTGACCCAAATGAATTTGCTGTTCATTCGGGAAATATAACTTATAATGGTGGAAATAAAAATTATGGTTGTACAGGCGGATATGTTTTGTATTTAAATCAAGCAAAGGACGGTACAACCACAATAAACGGACAAACGACAACAATTCCAAATAATGAATGGATATCGGTAGTTGCAGTTTGCGATTTTACAACACACAAAGTAAATGTAGTGGCAAAATCGCTTGACTCAAGTAAGACTTATTTTGACGGTGAAGTTGATATGGCTGATACAGATGCAACGGGAATGTCGGGATTGTATTTTAAGTATGGTAAAAAGGCATATGGTTCTATATCGTTTGATAATATAGAAATATTCAGTGCAGACCAATACACAGAATAAAATTTAGCTCGCAAATGGAGTATCAAATAACCCACTAAAAAGACCGCGAAAAGCGGTCTTTTTTGGTAAAAATAATCTACAAAAATAAAAAATGTACAACTTGAATTTTGCATTTTGAATAAAAAATTATGTGCTTTTTTGTGCAATATTTTCATTCAAAGTTTCTTAATAATATTGCACATACAAAAAAAATATGATACAATATATACCATATAGATGGGTTGAGTTTGTGCAGATTTACTTAAATCGACATACGATACCTGTTAAATTAAACAAGACTTGGAAACAAGTTAAGGAAAGAAAGGGAGAGAAGAAATGAAAAGTAAAAAACTAATTTCATTACTTTGCGCCGCTGCTATGTCAGCATCTGCTTTCGCAGGCTTGACAGTAACAGCAAGCGCGGCAACACCTGTTTACACCTTTGATGGAAGTGACATCACAGGCTTTTCAGGTAATGGAACTCTTGCACAAGTGAGTGATGACAAGGGTGAATATTTCTCAATTAAAGCTAATGGCAGCAGTACATATTCTGCAACATTGACTTTACCTGCAGATGCACAATTAACAAGTGCTGACGGCTACACAATCGAATACGATGCAAGACTTCATAAGTCAAATGGTATGGGTAGATACGGAAGATATACTCAAGTTGCATTCATCGATTCGTCAAATGCAGCTAAAGACTCCAGAGACTATGGCCCATACGGTGCATTGTTCTCAGGCGGTAATTCAAGTACTGAAACAGGTCAAGGATATACAGCAGGTGTGGCATCTTCATTGTCTGCAAGATACCAACTTGACGGTACAATCGTAAATGACCCTGGTACAGAAACATTGGCTGCTGATAATACATCAGTAACAGGCATTGCTGATGATATGTGGGTTAGAGTACAGACATACGTTAAAGGTGATGTAGCTAAAGTAACAGTAATAGATGTAAATAATAATAAAATAGTTGATGGTGTTGATTATATCAACAGTGCAACAAAACTTGATACTATTTATGTAACAGCCGGTCGTGGTGATGACAGTGTTACAGGACCTGGTGAAGTATGGCTTGATAACATCAAAATTTATTCGGGTGAGGCAGAAACACTTACAACAGATGGTTTGAGAGGCGTTGTAGCAGCAGCCACACCAATTCCTGAACCTGAAACAGTATCCGGTTCAGCGCAAACTCTTGCAGCCCCGGCATCAGTAACAGATGCTTATACAGCTGACTTTAACAATGCTACTGTAGGAACTGTTGCATCAATCGAAACAGAAGATCAAGATGCAAAAACAGTTGTTGATGGTATGAAAGTTAAAGTTGGTTCAAGAAGTACAGGTGCTGATACAAAGACATATGCCGCAATCGCAAAGGTTGCTACAGGCGATAATGCACTAAAACTTGCTGCAAACCAATTCTCAACAAATGGTAGAGGACCGGTTGTAACTCTTGATGATACAAAAGAAATTTCATCAGGCGAAACTGCAATTATGGGATTTACAACATATCTTTCAGCCGCAAAGGGTACTGATGAAGGTGGTCTTCCGAGATTGTTCTTGATTGACAACACAACAAATGTTGACGGTAACGGCTGTGCAAGAGATATACTTGCAGTTATTACGACTGAAGATGCAAGCGGATATAAAAACGGTGATACACCAATCGGTATTCAGGTAACAGAAGGTTGGCACACTGTAGTTGTTGCAGTATCAGAAGGTACATACAGAGTATTTATTGACGGTAAATATAAAGATGGTGAAGGTAAACTTAGCCCTGCAGTTAAGGGTACTAAGGTTGGTTCCGGTTCAACATCAGCTCAAGTAACTCATCTTCCAAGCTTTGCAGTTGAAAATGCAAAGTCAACAGCTTATTCAAAAGCCTTGATTGATAATGTAGTTGCATATAAGATTACAGATACACTTGATGCTAAGTATCTTCCAACTGAAACAGCAGCTCCGACACCTGCTCCGATACCTGCAAAGGTTACAATGAGCGTTGATGAAACTGCAAATACAGTTACATTGACATCAGATAAGGATACAAATGCAGTTCTTGTTCAAGCATCATACAGAACTGATAATACATTGGATTCAGTTAAGAAAGTTGTTAATCTTGAACTAAAAGCTAACGAGGCTAAACTAGTTCCTGCAACAGATTTAGCTACATTCACAACGAATGATAAGATAATGGTTTGGGATAGTCTAAAGACTATGACACCGCTTGCTAATGCTTGTACAGTAAAGAACGGTGCAGCGCAAGCAACAGCTAAGCCGGCTCCGACAGCTGAACCGACAGAAGCTCCGACAGAAGCTCCGGCAGAAACTCCTGCAACAACAGATGCTCCGACAACTGAGCCGACAGAAGCTCCTGCAGAAACAGTTGCTCCGACAGATACACCGGCTCCAACAGCAACAGCTGTTCCTACTTATGCAGTATCAGGTACTGTAGACGCAGGTGTTAAATCTGTAACTCTTACAGATAAAGCAGAAGCTGAAAATATAATTACAGGTAAAATCGAAGATACAACTGTAACGTTTACAGGTGTTAAAGCCGGTACATATACAGTATCAGCTGTAGCTGCCAGCGGTAAGGATATTTATACAATTAAAGTTGGCGATACAGAAACTACAGAAGTAACAGTTACAGACGCTAATGTTACAAATCTTGCAGTTACTTCAAAGGATGAAGCTGTTCTTCCATATGCTGACGGAACAAACACATATGATACAGAAGGTGCTGCAAACAGCTTTGTTGATTACAGCAGAGTAACGGTAAGTATCGCAGATGGTGTTAACGGTAACACAACAAAAGTTCAGAATTTGAAAACCGGGAACGGTAGCTCAGGAGCTGGATACAATCCATATACTGTGGCTTTTCCTGCAAAAGGTGAGGCGGTTGCTACATCATTTGATATTTCTATACCAACAAGAAATGCATGGGTAAGTGTAAGAGGTACACAACCTGGAACTAATGATAGAAACAACAATGCAGCAGGTAGAATTTTTACAATCGGTGCTGAGGGTAGTGCTGTTATAAAAATTTATAGTGGTGCAGATGTTGTTGATGAAATTACAGGTACAGATATTATTAATGAATGGTATCACGTTGACGCAGTTGTAAATAATACAACAAAGAAAGTTGCTATTAAGGTATATGACTATAAGGCAAATAACAACTATACAAAGGAAACAGCACTATATGATAAAACTGTTGACTTTAGAGATAACACCGTAGCAGGTGTTGTTGCTATGGATTATCATTCAAATACAGCAAACGCAAATATGCAAATTGATAATCTTTACATCAATGATCCGTCATATGTAACACCGATTAATGTTACAGCAACAGACGTAACTGTAGATAAAGCACAAGTTGTAAAAGACGATGTAATTACTATTACACCGACAGTTCCTGCAGGAAAGAAACTATCAGCTGTAAAGGTAAACGGAACAGCAGTTACAGCAGTAGATGGAAAATATACATACACAGTTACAGGTGAAGAAAGTGCTATTGCAGTTACAGCTGATTTTGTAAGAGCAGACGTTGATAATGTAGTTGTTTCAAGTACAAATACAGATGTACAGATTGGTCAAAAAGGTACATATAAAGCAACAGTATATGCTGACGCTGATAAGAAGATTGATATTACAAAAGATTCAGCTATTACATGGTCTGTTGAATCAGCAACAGAAGGTGTAAGCCTTGCTGATGGTACAGTAATGGCTCAAGACGGTACTCTTACGGTAGCTGCAGACCAAGCTGTGGGTAAGCTTACTGTTAAAGCAACAGCAGTAAAAGACATTGCAAGTTCAGATGATACTGATGCAAACAAAGTTGTAGGTACATTTGATGTTAATGTTATTTCTGAACCATCATACCAAATAGCTGTAGCAACTCCTGAAAATGGTACAGCTACAGTTACAGTAGGTGAAAATATTGCTGCAACATCAGTAAAGCAAAGCGAAACACTTGAAATTGTTCCAAAGGCTAATGCGGGTTATGAAATAGATACTGTATCATATAGACTAACAACAGCTGAAGATGTAGCAGACAGTTATACAACTGTTACAGCTAATGAAGGTAAATATACTGTTGCAGGAACGGCTTTGACAGGTAATATTACAGTTAAAGTTACATTTAAGGCTATTAACTACACGATTACAAACAACACAGTTGCAGAAAACGGTAACTCAATCGCAATTAAAGTGGGTGATGCTGATGCAACAACTGCAACAATCGGTCAAACTGTAACAATAGTTCCGACTCTTGCAGCTAACTACAAAGTGTCAACACTTGAAGTTAAAAACGGTGATGCTGCTGTACAGGTAACAAATAATACATTTGTAATGCCGGCAGCTAACGTAACAGTAACAGCTACTTTTGCATCAGTTCCTGTTTTGGAAAGAGCACTTTCAATATATGACAATAACTTTGATGAAACTTCAGATTTTACAGCTGCTGGTGACGGTGCAAAAGTATTTAATCCTGGTGAAGTCGCTTCAAGAACAGACGGTAAAGTTATAGGTACAGGTGTCAGAACCCGCGGTGATTCAAGTCTTACATCACCATCACTTACAGCTGTTGAAAATTATCAAACAGCAGTAAATACTTATGATGTTCATAAGTTTAATGTATCTTTTGACTTTAACATTGAAGCTTGTGCTAGTGGCAAGAGCTCTAATATAGCATTGCTAGGTGGATCAAATGCAGGTACTTGGTTAAGTTCTGATAAACAGATATTAACAATAGCAGCTCCGGCAACTGGTAACGGAACTTTTGGTACAATTACAATTAATGGTAATGAAGTATCGCCATCAATAAAAGAAACAATTACTACATCAGATTTTAATTCTTTAAAAAGAGAGGCAACAGGTTGGGTAACACTTAACGCAACAGTTGATTTCTCAACAAAGAAGGTTACATATACATTGAAAAAGGGTGAGACAACAGTTGTAGAATCAACAACAGCTGATTTTGTAAACCAAGATACAACAGTATTAGACAGAGTGTTTATAGCAGCAGGTAAATATTGTGGTGGTGTATTAATGGATAACCTAAAGATTGAGGCAGTTCAATAATTAAACAAAAAATAACTGATAAAAGAACGGTCGTATTGAAGTGAACCCCAAAATTTAGACAAAATTAAATATTAACTTGCTTGTGAATGAGTTCGGTATTGTACCGGACTCATTCCTTTTAGCTTTAAAGAAATTCTTTCATTGTTGTAATAATCAATATATCTTTTTAATTCATCTATGAAAGCTTTGACACTTTCAAATTTTTCACCATAAAACATTTCAACTTTTAATCTTCCGAAAAAGTTTTCCATCGCACCGTTGTCCATACAGTTTCCTTTTCTAGACATACTTTGTACAATATTGTGTTCTGACAGTAAACGTTGATATTCCGAATGTTGGTATTGCCAACCTTGGTCAGAATGGAATAATGGTTTCGCATTAGCGGGCAGCTTTTTGAATAAACCATCAAGCATTTCTCTAATTTGCTGCAAATTTGGACTTAATGAAATTGAGTATGACACAATTTCTCGATTATACAAATCCATTACAGGTGACAAATATACTTTATCATTACACAGTTTAAATTCAGTTACATCAGTTGCTAGTTTTTCAAAAGGTTTTGTAGCTGTAAATTCTCTGTTAAGTAAGTTGTCGGCTATTTTGCCGATTTCTCCTTTGTATGAACGATATTTACTGTTTTTGCGTTGTTTTCCTTTGAGATTAAGTTCTTTCATCAGTTTCAACACAGTTTTATGGTTAATTGTATATCCTTTTTGTCTTAATACAATTAAGATTCTGCGGTAGCCGTATCTGCCTTTATTAGCTAAAAATATATATAGTATTTCTTGTTTTTCTTTCTTGTATTTATCTTTGATTGGATGTTGTATATAGTAATAAAAGGTACTACGGGCTAAACCTGATAATTGCAGCAAGTCTTTTAACGGATATTTTTGCCTTAATTCATTGACTATTGCTGCTTTTTCTCTTCTTTTAACATTCTTTTCCGAACTAAGGCATTGAGTTTTTTTTAGTATTCATTCTCCATTCTTAATCGCTGATTTTCGGCAATTAAATCTTCTTCAATTTTCTTATCAAGTTTGGGTGGACGACCTTTTGCTATTCCATCTACTTTACTGGCTCTACCTCGTCTTTCTTTCATCAGACCTTCGGCTCCTTCTTCCAAGAATATGCGTTCCCATTTCGATATTACATCATGTTTAACATCGTATTTTCTCTCTGTTTCCATTATACCCAAATGGTTTTCTCGCATATCCATTATAACAGATAGTTTGAATTCTGGCGAGTGTTTTCTATATTTTTGCCCTTTCTTTGCCATAAAAATATGCACCTCCAAAAGTGTCTAACTTTTGGGATGCATATCATATGACCGTTCTTTTTGCTTGACAAATGTAGTTGTGTGTGATAATATAATAAAAGAAATGGTAAACAAACCATGCTGCAGATAAGAAATTGTAGAAAGAAATACTTTCTACGAAATAGTTACCTATTTGGTCGATAGGTAACTATTTTTTTATTATCACTATACAAAGCAGTAAAACCAAAGTTAAATAAACAATAGCTTCACTCATATGCACACCCCCTTTAAGGTGGTGTCAGCATGGTTTGCAACCATTTCAGAATGTTATTATATCATAGAGGGAAGAATTTGTCGATAAATGTAAATGATATGATAATTTCTTATAATAAAAATATGGAATTTTGCGCTTAAATAACAAATATTTCAAAAATATTTCGTATTTTGCGTTTAATGTGTAATCTATATGTAACAAAATTACGAAAATTACTTGCATTTATATACAATATATAGTATAATAGTTTAGATAGCAAAAAAGTAATTTCGGAGGGGTTTTATGTACTGCAAAAATTGTGGCAGACAACTGAAAGAGGGAACACGTTTTTGTGACAGATGTGGTCAATCAGTAAGAAAAAACAACCAGAACAGCCAAACTACAAAACGCAAAGAAATCGAGGAACTGAAGGCTGAACGTCTTAATCGTAAACGTCGTTTACAGGAAAAAGAGGCAAAACAAGTCCGTAATAAAAAACGTAGAAAAAGTAAGGGAAGTGTTATGATTTTCATAATCGTAGCACTGCTTATCGCAATAGTAAGTGTGATTATCGGCTATAATATGATGGCTCCGAACGATAACGGATTAGGCACTGCTCCTACTTCAACAAATTCGCCTGCAAGTGCAACGAATATGCCAACAGATACAGCAAACAACGTATCATCAACATCATCGCCGTCAAATTCAGCAAGCAAAAACGGTTATTCAAAAATGACAATAAGCGGTGTAACATGCGTTTATCCGTCTACTTTTAATTCAAATCCGACAACAGGAAATCAAAAACTTAACTTGACTGATGCGCTTGGCGGTGCAACTATGACTGTTTCGCAAGAGGGAAAGAGCGGTGCTCCGTCTGACCTTATGCGTGACTATGCACGTCAAACGGGCGGCGAAGTTTCATATTCTCGTGCCGGTGACGATTGGTATGCAGTCACTGTGACAACAGATGATACTGTTTACCACAGAAAATGCGTGTTGAAAAACGGAATTGCGGTATATTATGATTTCTCATATTCTTCAATGACTTCAACAGCTCAAAAATATACTGAATATATTGACTATATGGACAGCAATTTCAAATAATTTAAGAAAGATATTTGATTGCAAAGCATATTGACGCAATCAAAATTAAGCAAATCAATATTTTTAATATTTTAGATTTCGAGCGGACAGCCTTTGTGGGTTGTCCGTTTTTTTGTATTCGTTCGATGTAGCGACTGACTATTGTTTCCGCGTCTGCTATTGCTCTGCTTTCAAGTTTTGGATTATAGTCTTTGAGAATTATTATTGCTTGGCTCACATACGGTGATGAAAAATTATTTAAAATAACTACTTTCTTTGTCAATTCCTTCATTACTAATCTCCAATCATTTCAATTTGTTTTATTTCCATTATTTCCGACTATGAAAAAGTATATACCTGCTTTATTTTTGTAACATTAATCAAAAATAAATGTAATAATATGTAAATATCGTGCATATAAATAGTAATATGTGGGAAAAGTCGAGTAATATATTTATTCATATTGCAATATTTGAAATTATTTTGTAATAAAAATGTAATAAAAAGCTTGACAATGTAACAATTTTGTAGTATACTATGGAACAAGTAATGAAAGGGGTTTAACTTTTATGACTACACAAGAGATGACAAAACAAGAAATGATAATGAATTTGCGTGAAAAACGCGAAGAAAAGAAAAAAGCAAAATTGAAAGCAAAACACAGAAGATGTACGATTGCAATTATTACGCTTGTGGCAATGATGACGGTAATATTCGGTAGTGTATACAGCGCATCGGCGAAGGAAATCACAATTACGGAAATAAACGAATTTGCGGGAACAAATGAAACAAAAACTGTAAAGACAAGAAGCGAAAGCGTTGAGGGTGCTCTTGAAGAACACGGCGTGAATGTTTCGGATACCGATAAGATTAATGTTTCAACAGAAAAGCCTGTTGAGGATAATGAAAATATTGTTATCAAGCGTGGTAAGCGTGTTACAATTAAAGTCGGTGAATCGGAAGAAGTTGTAACAGTAACAAAGGCGGACGTTAAGGACGCACTTGTTGAGGCAGGATATATTCCGGGCGAATATGACCAAATTTCAGCCAACGGCGAAACTGTTGCAAGCAGTGACACAATCGAGCTTGTATCGGTAAGCCATACAGACGAAACTGAAACGGAAGTAATTCCTAAAGGTGTTGAATATGTTGATGACGCGACTTTGATCAAGGGACAGGAAAAAGTCGTTGACGAAGGACAAGACGGTGTGAAAACAATCACTTACAAGGTTACATACCAAGACGGTCAAGAGGCGACAAGAGAGGTGATAGACGAACAAGTTACAACTGAAATGCGTAACAAAGTTATTGCAAAAGGTACAATGGAACCTACACCTGCACCTAAGAATACAACCGTTAAGGACACCTTTGCGACAAAGTCGACAGTAAGCGATAACGGCGGTACTGTAAACGGATATAAATATAAGAAGAAAATCACAATGACTGCTACAGCTTATTCGACTTCACCGTCAGAAAACGGCGGTTATACGGTTTCTGCAATGGGTAATCCGCTTGGATACGGTATAGTTGCAGTTGACCCGAGCGTTGTTCCGTTGGGTTCAAAAGTGTATGTAACATCAGCCGACGGTTCATGGTCGTACGGCGTTGCAAGTGCTGAAGATACCGGCGGTGCAATTAAGGGTAACAAGATTGATTTATGCTACAATTCTAATGCCAACGACTTCGGCAGAAGAAGTTGTGTAGTGTATATTTTAGATTAATTTACGTTAAAAGAGAGTGTGAGATTATTTCTGTAAAATTAATTTTTCTATGATAAAAT
>ENA-OPDD01001151-OPDD01001151.1-human-gut-metagenome-genome-assembly--contig:-NODE-1151-length-18504-cov-2.400510_pt1 | contig 18504 bp, 17 predicted proteins | sample MGYA00241574_ERZ501499 | MGnify/ENA primary metagenome ERZ501499 (study PRJEB25962, sample SAMEA2042576) | human gut metagenome | biome: human gut; feature: human-associated habitat; material: faeces...
ATAGAAGTTCTTACATAAACAGACTTACACTTGTAAGCCAAAGTCTGAAAATGATGTACGTTTACAAGCTAAACTTAATAGTAAGAACCTCATAGACTTGTCTGTGAGAGTAGTCAGAAACATAGTGTTATCTTCTACATACCAATACAGCATCGGGTGTGAGTGTGAAACATCACCCGATGCAAAGGTATATCTATTTTAAAAACATAAGAAAGGGCATTTGTATGAAATATACAACAAATATCGTCATTAACGATGAGGACAAGATATGTATTCCACGTATTCCATACGACAAACCACATATTAACATATGTTGCGATAAACGAATACACAATAGTCCATACATCAAACACATCTTAGAATCAGCCAAATATCTCAATCCAACAGTAGAAATGGCATTATACTGTCATATGATGCCGGATTTACACCTCATATTACCTCACGTAAATGAACTTCATATTACGCTTGACTCTAACCAAGACTTTAACGATTTCTTAGATTTCGACAATCATTTAAGTATAAATGATACGAATAACAAAAAATTACATCTGTATGTTACGGATGACATTTCCATAGATAACTGTAAACCAAATGATTTACCGACAATCTGGACCGTACACACATATAAAACAAGTTTGTGTAAAACAAAACCTGCAGTTATTGCTACAGCATAAATGAATACCATAAATGAATGAATTATGATATAATAGTAATATACAGATGAGACCTGTAAATAAAATGAAAGGACACTATTTTTATGAACCGAAACAAAGCTTTGTATGACGACTATCGAACGTCAGACATTTACATCATGAAGCGTTCAGGTGAACGTGTTCCATTCGATAAAACAAAAATCATTGTTGCAATCAGTAAAGCAAACGCTGAAGTTGGTATCAAATCACAACAGGTATCAGATGATACCATTAAAATGATTGCAAACCACATTGAACAGGCAGCCATTGATACGAACAGAGACTACTCCGTAGAAGAAATTCAGGATATGGTCGAAGACGAACTCATGGACACAGGTAAACATATGGTTGCAAGACGATACATTACTTATCGTTACAGACATAATCAGAAACGTGACAATAACGGTCTGGATAAACGTATTTTGGCAATCTTGCAGAACAAAAGTGATGATGCCAAGGAAGAAAACAGCAATAAAAACACAACCATCATATCTGTACAAAGAGATTACATGGCTGGTGAATGGTCAAGATATTATACAGAAGAATATCTTCTTCCAAAAGAAATCACAGAAGCACACAAGCTTGGTATCATTCATTTCCATGACTCTGACTATGCAGCTATGTCACTTCATAACTGTTGCTTAATCAATCTGGACGATATGTTACAAAACGGTACACAAATATCAGGAACAGCCATTGATAGACCAAAATCATTCCTTACAACATGTACAGTAGCATCACAAGTTATCGCTCAGGTTGCATCTATGCAGTATGGTGGACAGACAATTTCACTTGCACATATTGCGCCATTTGTTGACGTAAGCCGTCGTAAAATCAGAAAGAGATATCGTGATGAATGGACTGCTATTGGTATTCCATTTACAGAAGAACAGTTGGAAGCTTTTGTTGCAAAAGAACTGTTAAAAGAAGTAGAAGCTGGTTGTCAGACCATCCAGTATCAGCTGATTACATTACAGACAACAAATGGACAGGCTCCATTCGTATCTATCTTTATGTATTTGAATGAAGTACCGGAAGGACAGACTCGTGACGACCTTGCCCTCATTATCGAAACTATGCTGAAACAGCGTATTAAGGGTATCAAAGACAAAACAGGTCATTACATCACACCTGCATTTCCAAAACTGCTGTATGTTTTACAGGAAGATAACATTACAGAAGACGGTAAATACTGGTACTTAACACATCTTGCTGCACAGTGTACAGCAAAACGTATGGTTCCAGATTATATCTCTGAGAAAATAATGCTTGAATTAAAAGGTGATGTGTACCCGTGTATGGGATGTCGTTCTTTCCTTACACCTGACAGATTCACAGACAAAGGTCTTGGAAACATCGCAAATGCTGGCAACTGGGATGAACACAAACATAAATACTATGGTCGTTTTAACATAGGCGTTGTAACAATCAACCTTGTTGACGTTGCATGTTCATCTGCAAAAGATGAAACTGAATTCTGGAAACTCTTAGACGAAAGATTGGAACTTTGTCACAAAGCCCTTCGTATCAGATATGAACATTTACTTGGTACACCGTCTGACGTTGCACCAATTCAGTGGCAGGACGGTGCATTAGCAAGACTGGCTCCGGGCGAAACAATCGATAAATTATTACAGAACGGTTATGCAACTATCAGTCTTGGCTATGCCGGACTCGCTGAATGTACAGAGTACATGAAAGGTTGCTGGCATACACACAAGGACGGACATGACTTTGCTATTGCTGTCATGAAACGTTTAAATGAAAAATGCGAAGAATGGAAAAACGCAGAAAACATCGACTACTCTGTATATGGCACACCACTTGAATCAACCACATATAAGTTTGCCAAATGCTTACAGCGTCGTTTCGGTGTTATTCCGAACGTTACTGACCACAACTACATCACGAACTCTTATCATGTAAATGTTCGTGAAGATATCGACGCCTTTACAAAACTGACTATGGAATCTGAATTCCAGAAGTTATCACCGGGTGGTGCTATCAGCTACGTAGAAGTACCGAATATGCAGGACAATCTGGAAGCACTTGAAGCAATCATCAAACATATTTACAATACAATCATGTATGCAGAAATCAACACAAAAAGTGATTTGTGCATGAAATGTGGATATGACGGTGAAATTCAGATTGTAAACATCGACGGTAAACTTGGTTGGGAGTGTCCAAAGTGTCACAATCATGACCAGTCAACCATGCATGTTGCCCGCCGTACCTGCGGGTATATCGGCACACAGTACTGGAATCAGGGTAGAACACAGGAAATCAAAGACAGAGTCATGCACGTATCTGTCGAAAAAACAAATGATGACGCATCAGATACCGAAAAATAATTAAGATTCCAGAGAGGGTAGTCAATACTACCCTCTCATCTTTGAAAGGGGATAACATAATATCATGCATTACGGAAAAATCATTTATTGCGATGTTGCCAATGGCATTGGTTGCAGAACCAGCCTGTTTGTTTCAGGCTGCAGACATCACTGTAAAAACTGCTTTAATCAAATAACATGGAACTTTGATTACGGCGACCCATATACAGAAGACACAAAAGAACATATCATCAAATCCATCGATATGCCACATATTCAAGGATTGACCATCTTAGGTGGTGAACCACTCGAACCGGAAAACCAAACAGCAGTCTTAGATTTATGCAAAACAATCAAAGAACGTTTACCAGAAAAAACAATATGGATATATTCAGGATATACATTTGAACAAATTACAGGAACTGATGATACATTTAAACATATTGCAACACCAGAATCTATTGCAAATTGCAAAGAAATCTTAAACAATATTGATGTATTAGTTGATGGTCCATTTGTTCAGGACTTATACAATATTACACTGAAATATCGTGGCAGCTCTAACCAACGCATCATTGATGTAAAAAAGACATTAACAGAACATTCTGTTTGCCTTTATTTAGAATAATCACTATTCAGAAAGGAAACTATAAAATCTCATGTTAAACACAGAAAAACAGACCATTGTTTTTGCCACACACAATGAAAACAAATTAAAAGAAATCCATGACATCATGAAAGATATACCAATTCACGACAAAATTGACATCATATCTTTACGCGATGCTGGTATTTATGATGACATTGAAGAAACTGGCGAAACATATGAACAGAATACAATCATCAAAGCAAAATTCGCTACTGAAAAGACAGGATTACCAGCCTTCGCTGATGACTCAGGCTTAGAAATCCGTGCATTAAACAACAAACCCGGAATTTATTCCGCAAGATATTTAGGTGAAGACACACCATATGATGTAAAAATGGAACACATCTTAGCTGAGTTAAAAAACAAAGACCGTTTTGCCTGCTACAAATGTGCAATTGCATTTGTAACTCCAACAGGAAACGTCACAACATCTATGGGTATTCTTAATGGCAATATTGCTTTTGAACGTTCTAACGGACCTTATGGTTTTGCTTATGATAAAATATTCTATATACCTGATTATCAGAAAACATTTGCAGACCTTCCGCCAGAAATCAAAAACAAAATAAGTCATAGAGCTATGGCTTTACGCAATTTGTTTAATCATTATGTGACAATTTAACAACAAAAATACCACCCATATTCGGGTGGTATTTCTTTTTATTTATCATATACAATTGCATCTGTCTTCGCAAATTCTTTTGCTTTCGCAAAAATTTCTGATAAATGTTCCTTACAACGGTCATACAATAACATATTGCGACAAATAAGTTTCAATGCATTTTCAAAATCAGATTCTGTTTCTGCTTCCATACCACACATTAAAACACGATACATTAACATTCCTGTATGCCATGTAAAATTCACATCACAAGACTTCACATGAATTAACTGATACAGCCACAAGCCCCATGCATCATCTTTCAATGACTCAAGAACTTCTTCCTCTGTCTCTTTCGGAATCAAATCACGCAACTCGCTTGATTTCTTCAATGTTTCCTGTAACTGTCGTTCTAACTCTTCCTGTCGTAACTGTTTCTTCTGTTCATAAGTCAGCTTCTTTGGCTTACGTACACCGCAAGCTGGTACATCTTTCGCAGTGGTCGATGCATCAACAGGTGGGTTCATCGCATCATCTACAATCTGTACAGCAGATGTATATTCTACACTACAGCGTCTGAAAGGGACTACACGCTTTTTTATTCAAACGTTCCATTGATTCTGTTGCTATATCATCAGATGTAGGTGTTGCTGTCTTATTTGATACAACAGGTGCTGTATCATTCGATGCAACCGATGGCACATCATTCGATGTAGCTGGTGCTGCAGCTTTCGCACTAGAATCTGGTGCAGACTGTGCCTTTCTTGTACGCTTTCTAGGTTTCGTAGCCTTTTTACCTTCTTCCAAAATATGAATCTTATCTTCATATCCTGCAGGAATTGTCATCGGAATATGAACCAGTGTACATTCTTCATTATTGAAAACAAATCCACCAACAACAAAAGCAAGGGCTTCTTTTGATGTTACATTCAGCAAATCCACTGAAAACTCTGATGCTACAGAAAGTAAAGTCTGAACGTCTGATGCCGTAAATACAGGTTTTGCTTCATCTTTCACGCAAATCTTAATGGCATCATCCTGTGCTAATTTTAAAGTACCATCTTTTAATAAGCCAACTTCTTTTTCGTCAACAACATAAATCATATAAATATGTCTCCTTCTCTTTAATTTATAATATAATTATACTACAAAATTATATAATAATCAACATAATAATGGAAAAATGTGAGGAAATTATTGACAGGAAAACATGAATAAGATAAAATACAAATGAATACAATAAATGTGTGAGACGCTACGCTCTGCGGGAGAGTGAGTGAAAAGAACGTGAGAAAAAACGTTTAAATAGTTTAAATATAAATATTAGTATGAAAGGTTAAATATAGGTGAAAACAATGAAAAAGATTATCTATCAGATTGAAAAATTCGTATTATTGAAAGTATTTTTCAGCTAAAGAATAAGTACCGCATCGAGTGGTACTTATTTTTTTTTTAATATTTCAGTCTATAACATTTTATTATCAAATTTTTTTACAAAAAATAAAATATTACGAGTGCAACTTTCGTAACACAATTTGCACTCAATCAGAAACCAGAAAGAAGGAAAATAATGCACTTAAATTTTATAGCAATTGGTATTATAGCTGGATTAATTTTAACACTTTTGGTCGGAATATTTTATTATAGAGCTTATGATAATAAACATTGGATTGCAAAAACAATCATCTCTGGATTAATACTTACCACTATATCAGTTTATGCAGGAACACTGATATAGAAAAATCAATCAAAAACACAATCACTAAAACCAGAAAGGAGACATTATTCACCAAAAATATTATATCATATATTTTGGCGAAAGACAATATTTAATACTTATAGAAAGGAAAACGCATTGCTAAAACGGGCATTCCACCCTCCACGACTTACAAAAGTCAGAACTTCCTGCCCTGCAAAGCTAATGAATAACAATGGCTATCGAAAAAGAAATTACACTTACATTTTCTGACCATTTGAAATTACATGAAACAAACAATAAGTTAAAAGACCTCATAAAAGAATATAATTTCAAACTCATCGACCAAGGGCTTGCTGTCAAACGCAGTCAATTACGTAAAAACGATACAATTAACGTCCAAGACATCTGCAATTACATTTATGACGATGAATGGTCATTACCAGAAATTCCATTTAACAAATTCGAAATCGAAAAAACAATTTGCGAAATGCCGGATTTATGGCATTATTTAATACCTTGTTTCAAAACAGGTATTTTACAACTGAATAAAGCACGTTATATTTACTTCGACGTCATCGACACAAATACCGAAAATAAATCAATTACAGTCGAACTTATCGACTATTCACATGATAATGCCATATGGCAGAGAGGTATCAGTGAAACGGTTACATTTAAACTCAAAGATTTCAATCAAGATACATTTCAAAAGAAAATGAGTAGTTACAGTACTCAGTTGCTCTTGAAACAGAAAAGTAACACATCACGAAATGAAGTCTTTACCAAAATTTGCATTGCTGTACTTAGTAATTTCATCAAGGATGTGATAACCGAAACAAATCAAATGACATATGCTGATATCTATAAGTTACTGTCAATTGATGATTTGAAATGGACAAAATATCAGTATGATATGTGGGAAAAAATCATCATCAAATACAGTCAAAAATTCTTAGACCTAACAGAACGACAGCGTTCCTTCGATTCATTACTTCTACAATACACAGCCTTTATCATTGCTTCAAACATTGCGATTGAACAAACAAAGGCATATCCAGATAAGATTCAGGAACAGTATGTCAAATCCAAAACAACAGAACCGGACAAAATCATCACAACCATACAAAATATCAAATTTACATCAAAAGAACCTGTAAAATTGATAAAAGATGAAACCGTCACAAAACACGTTGTAACACAACAACCATCAAGCACAGACAATACGACAAATACAATACGTAAAACAAAATTAGCAGACAGTATCTATCGTCGTAAATCTGTCACAAAAATCAAAAAGGAGATATAATCATGAAATACAGCCAATTTGACCCATATCAGATGAAAAATCACAGAATCATCTGGAGTTGCAACTTTGAGCCTACCAATGCAAAAGAAGCTGCAAAATATTCTTGTACACCAATAAAAGGTATGCTTACCATTAATGACGACCTTGAAACTGAACAGGGTGACAATCCAACACATGACGGATTCTACACAACGCCAAGATACTTCGTACCATTCAAGAAAAATGCCAAAGGTTGCGACCTTGAAGACCTCGCATGGTCAAAAGCCGTTAATCTTCGCTCCCGTCGCTATGCTGACACAGAAGATGAATGTATTGAAATATACAATGACCTCATCATGCGAAATGCCAAACATCTGATTATTCTTGCAAAAGAATATACCAGCAACATCACAGGCAATGTCACAGACGCTGACAAAACATTTATTGAAAAACTAAATAACATGTAAACATAAACAGAAAGGAAACACACATATATGAAAATTTTAAAAGTAGCATTACAATGTCTTGCAACACATAATGCTTATATCGAAGTTGATGATAATTGCGATTTAGAACATGCCATCGAAATCGCACAGAATCAGATGGATAACATACCTGCAGACAATCTGCGTTATGTAGAAGATTCCGACCAGATTTGCGAGGATGAATGTACATTTGTAACAGAGGAAGAAAAAGATATTCAAAACCAGCTATATCGTGATAAAATTTATCGAGAAGTCTGGAAAGAACATGTCAAGGAAGACATCCGAGAATTCTTAAAAGACAATGATATGGAACTGGATGAGAACGGTATCGACAAAGCTGCTGCACTATACGCAATGCATGGTCAGTATGATTGCAACTTATCGTATTGGTCAAACATTGAAAACGTAATCAAAAGTATCATGTAAGACATCAGGCATGACAAACAAAAGACAGCCACTTTTCCGTTAGAAAAGGGCTGTCATCTTTTTTCTTAAATCTTACCTGTCTTATTGTATTTGTTAATATATTCTTCCAATGCTTTCTCCACTGTCGCTGTCTTTGACAGTTTGGTATCAGCAATAAATTTCTCCAATTTATCTGATACTGACTTATCAATCTTACAGTTTAAGTTCTTGTATGCTTTATTTGCCATAGCTATTGCTCCTTACTTTTTACTTCCTCTAGTGTATATTTTTTCCAAAGTGCCAGTTTTTCATGCCTTGCTTTGTAATCAAGATTAGTATACCAACAAACACCTTTTATAATATATGTATTCATTTCTATACTACAATCTCTTTTGTTTTTGCAATGATGCTATCTTTATAATCAACAACATCTTTGATGACTACTTTTTCTATTGCACGAATGTATTTTTCCATGTAAGTCCAATCTGGAACATATCCATCTGGATGATATGTTTTATCTGGGTCAACAATTGGCTTTCCGTCAAAGTCTGTTTGGATAGGAAGTAAAATATCACATTCTTTCACTTTATTCCATACTGCTTTATCGCTATAGCTAAATCTTGGTTTTATTGTTCTTTTTATCACAGTTGCCAGATAACTATATATCTCTTTGTTTTTAACTTCATTTTTTAAATTAATAATATATGCATCAAATAATGAACTTATTTTTTGCATTTGTATGTATACATTTCCAGTTGATACAGCACCATTACTCACAATATCAATTCCACCATCAACATATGAAAAATCAGCACTTCTTCCATAATACATAATACCATTACTTCCGTCTTTTGCATTTACAAGAGGTAAGTCAAATTCTTTTGTTTGTTCTTTTGAGACGTCTTTTTCTTTATTAAATTTCCTGTTTGCAATCCATCCAAGTTTTTCTTTTTTAAAAAGGTCATCAACCCTAAACATTCTTGCTTCTTTCAAGCAGCCATTTCCAGATATCGAGTTTTGTAATACCCCATCACCTGTCAATTTTGTAGCAAGAATATCTTTATCATCGTCTGTGAGTTCGTAATCATTCAAACCAGTAGCAATTAAATACTGCTCAAGTTCCGTAATACGTTCCTGCTCAAGTTCCGTAATACGTTCCTGCATATATTCCCAGTCGATTTCTTCTGTTTCTTTTACTGGAAGTTTGATTGACAAATCAGTTTTAAAATGCTTATTTATTTCATTACCAAATGCATGGAATGACATCTTACATTTTTTCTCCAACGCAGATACTAAGAATATTTTAGCTTCTCTTGTAATATTATCAGGTAATAAAATAACGCCGACATTTTGTCCGGTGTAAAATGGTTCTTCTTGCAAAAAACAAGAACCAACCGAACCACCAAAAGCCAATGTAATACAACCTGCAGGATATGGTTCAATACCATCAACAATATCAACAACATCAGAAACACCATTGTTTGTTGCAGTTCTTGATACAAAATTCACACTTGGATTCAAATACGTCATTTTATTTTTATCCAGTTTATTTCCATTATCTAATTTAGCTATATCTACAAGTCGAAATTCCTTCCAAGAAGAAGTATCAACATTACTCATACTGATACCCCCCCCGATAATTTCAGACATTAAATTAAAGTCTGGAATATATTTTGTCTTTACAGGAAGTGAAAGCATAACATTCTGTAATAACTTTGTGTCATAAGATGAACCCCAAGCAAAATTGCTAAATGCTTTATTCATACAAGTAATCAAAAACGTTGCAATGTTTTCAGTCAGAGCATGTCCTTTTACAGATAATACTTTCACCTTATTTCCTGTAAAATAAGGTTCAGACTGATAAAACATCTGCGCTGTATCCTGCGCAAAAGAAATTGTATTTGCAGGATTAAGCTTGCTTTCATCCTCTGAAATATAGCCACGGATGCCGTTATTATGCGATGTACGAACAACATAAGGATGATTCGATTCAGTTTTATTATCTTCAATGCTCACATTGCACGCATGAAAAATACCATTGGAACTGTTAAAATCTAATACGTCCCCAGTTCTGTATTTTTTCCATTTCATATCTCTACACAGCTCCTTTCATCAGCTGACTAACTTTCCAGCTCAAATAGTTTGCCACGGTCTTCTTAAAATCTTCTTCCGTTGGCGTTGTATCTATTGTCTGATGCTGTGTAAATAACCAATCATCACCATTCAATGTAATACAGTCTTTGATTATCTTACCATTACTTTCTGTATAATACTGAGTCTTCGGCTTTTTGCCTAACACATGAGCCAGTACCTCATCATATCGTTCTTCAGCATGGTCTGTATTTCTCAAATTTACATCCTGCGTTGATTTCTTACGGTTCTGTCTGCTGTAGCCATCTTCTGAAAAATCAATGAACGTCACGATATCATCTTCCTCATGTGGTCTATTAACTTTGAAAAGAAAGATATACACACTTACGGATGCCTTATTTCCAAAAAGTCCAGCAGGCATTTTGATACTTGCTTCCAACGTATTATGTTCTAATATTCTTTTCGTATATGGCAGTCCCTGACCGTTTCCAGCACTATCCTGAATCAAAATGCACGCATAGCCTGTTGTCATCTGACTCAGTGCTTCTTCTACAAAGTTAAAACCTTTACCCGGTGCGCTATATGGTGGATTCAGCAAGAATACATTTGCTGGGAATGTGTTATCCAAGAAATAATCATGACTATCGCCATTCAAAATATTACTTGAACCATCCCCCATCAGAATCATATTAAGCACTGCCAAAATATAAATATTGCCTAAGATTTCAATACCAAGCAACTGATTTTCTTTAATATGCTTGATTTTTGCTTCAAGTGTGGACTTGTCCGTAATCTTCTCTTTAGCATCCTTAATCATAATATCCATTGCCGATACCAAAAAGCCAGCAGAACCCATAGCCTTGTCCCACACAAAAGAGTCCATATCAGTACGTGCCATTTTTGCCATAAGCTGTGTTACATATCGTGGTGTCAGTACCACATCATTAGCTGCATCATTCTCAATACTTACCCAGTCATTAAGTGAATTCAAAATTTTGCCTGTAAAATCCAGATGCAGATTACTTTCCAGACACGATACAATGTCTTTCTTCACCTGCTCAAATAATGTATGTAAAAGACTGATACCATTCTTCGGTTTCCACAGAACAGATTTCATGAACACACTTTCAAGTAAACCTTTAATCATGTCTACTTTCTCTTGTGAGCAACGCTTTGCATATAAAAATGACTCGATATTCTGTAAAATCATAGTACCATCGTTGTTGCGTTCGTTATCGTTTCCACGAAGGTCGGCTGCCTCAAGCGGTCTTACACCATTAGTTTTAAGTCCAGCCATAATCAGTCCACAGAACAGATACAGCTTCTCATTTGTAGACAATGCTGTCTTTAACTGAATATCATCATACAGACTCTGATGCATTGCCTTAATCTTCTCTTCCAGAGTCGCTTCTGTCTTACGAGTCAATGCTTCAATCTCAGCATCTGTAAGATTTAATTTATCCAACATCTCAAACAGGACATCTGTATTGGATGATGTAAACAATGACCAGTCGGCTGCTGTAATCTTGTCAATCAACTTCGGTACACGACTATTCTTCTCAGAAATGTAATAAGCTTTACACTCTGCATCCAATACAGTACCGTTTGCATCCAGTGTTGTACCATTGATGCCAATTACAATGACTTCGTTATATGTACCTTCGTTCAGAATGGCTTCGCCATAGTGAACAGCACCATTTACAGCATAAGACTGGATTGTTGAATAATTGGCATCTCCTTTCAGATGTATAGGACCACCATCTTTGCCAATTTTGCCATCACTTGCCCATTCTGTTACACCGACAATCTGCCCGGACTTATCCAGCTTTTCAAGTCTGTTCTTAGAACCCTTTGCTTCAATCATTACAGGAATGCGTCTTGCATTGCTGTTTTCTAACATTAACTGAATGTCAGGAAAATTATTTCCAGAACCACCAGATTTGCTGTCTGCATTTTTCAGTGCATTTGAAATTGCAAAATTTATCTTTTCTGTCTTTCCATAGTGGCGAACACCAAGAGCATCCAACATCCCTTTGTATTGCTCTTCCACCTTTTCTTCTATACTTGCCATATGTATATGTATATCTCCTTTCTGACATTTAAGTAACAATACATCGTTACTGCCAACATATATTATACAGTTTTTATCGTCATTTTTCAATATTAATAACGAATTATCATTATTTTTATCAACGTATATCGAACTATATAATACATCCATGCATTATCTTTTTTCTGATTGATACATGCTACGATTTTTGGTATAATGATTTTGTATAAACAAATACACAAATACATTTATTTGAAAGGAGATTCTTCACTATGCAGATACCTATGATGCGAACTGATAGATTATATCATGTCACTGCAAATTGGTTGACCAATACACAAAAGAGATATACCCGTGATTTTTTAATCTGTGCCGAAAACAAACAAGACGCAGAAAAAATTACACGTAATCATATACCGAATCAATTCCTTACAACGAACAATCCAACAGACACAACAGATATTCATATCCGTGTACGTGACTTAGGTTTGTCACAGAAAAACAGAACATATTATGTTTCACCAATTCAAGAGACAACCAGAGTCATTGCTGATGAACCATCTATTTTAGAAGAAACAGCAACTTATTTTGCACGCTTATTCGGTTACGAACAGGGTGCATTAGCATCAAAATCAAAATTGACAGATGCACAATCAACTAGACTAACAAGTTTGAATACATTATGCAAAGATACACAGATGTTCTGGAAATTAGCTGGAGAATTTCTGTATTTAAAAAATACAGACCCAACAGATTTCTGTCGTAAAAAAATAGAAGAATTGACAAACACAGTCAATCTTGACGAACTTGCAAATGAATCTAATGCTTCATCTGCACCAAAATTTGCACCGACTTCCATTGATACATCCGCAATTCTTGAAGCAGCAAAAAAGCAGGCTGATTTCATTATTGCACAGGCAAAAGAAACAGCTGAGATTATTATTAACAATGCAAAACAGACTGCAAATATTATTGCAACAAATGCAACGAACATCAGTGCAAATGCAGGTGCGATGATGTCAATACCAAAAACACCACAAGAACCTACACACACATACATAGAAATGCCTGCGAATATCGATGAAGAATTACCATTCGCAGAACCGGATGAATCTATTGTTTCAAAAAAATCAAATGAAAAACCAGAAACAAAAGAAAAATCTGCATCCGAACCTGTAGAAAAACCTGTTGATGAAAACGATTCTGCAACTGAACCTACACCTGAAGCAACATCAGATGTCACAAATGACAACACAGATAACGCAACAGAAGTTGCAACGGAATCTACAACAGAACCAACCACAAATGAAGAAACAGCTATATCATCTGACGATGCACAATCTGATACTGATACAAACGATACATCAATCGAAAATGACGTTCCAATGATTGAAAACCACATGAGAGAACGAGTATCAACAGATATTCAGTCAATCCAAAACATGTCGGATGAAACTTTAATGGGAAAAACATTAAGTACCTTACAAAATATGTCAGATAATGAATTTTTGACAACCATCGCTGATACAGAATTTGCATTCGACTCAAATATCACACCAACAGAATATTTTGAATCCGAATTAAACAAAAATACGAATTTCAACGATGAAGCAAAAACATCAACAAAAGCCAGTATTTTAGCAAGTATCAAAGGCAAAACAGACGATTCTATGCTGATAGACTATGCAATAGCACTCACAGTTGCATCAAAAAACGAAAATACACCGGAAGATGAGAATCAGTTTTATACAGATAATACAGATGACGGTTTTTATACAGATGATGACGAATCCTATGAAGATACACCATCATATGAAGAAGAACCAGAATATACAGAGGATGACGAGGGTAATTCTGATATCTAAATCTTTAATATAATCCGAAAGGAGACGGTGCTTATGTATAGAGGAAAACGAGACCCTGAAATCAGAATCGTAGTGATGCAGAAACATTGTGCCGAATATAAATCCAAACAGAATTTAAAATTCATCGAAATTTTTATTCCGCCGGAAGATATTCATGATTATAACTCACAATGGGGCAGCATCATGGTTAAACCGGAACAGGTATTTTATATTCCAAATACCAATGCCAACCTTGTAAATGTTAATAACGGTGCTGACATCGTTTGTTCTGTCAAAGATAATACGCATAAAGTAATATCCAGTGAAATATTACAGCCAACAGCAATTATTGGTCGTATTTTGAAATATCACAGTAAACGTGCAGCCGATTACAAACATTCACCAAACTTCTTAGATGTTCCATCTAAGGTCTATTATGACAATTTTGAAGACTCACGTATGTACATGTATGATTACATCATGAACATGTATGCATAAGAAAATCCCACTTGAATATATGTGTATTCAAGTGGGTTCTTTTTTGCTATACCCAAAAAAGGTATAACCTTAAAACGCCGTATTTGACGATTTAAGACACTTTATAATTAACGCTAAGAAGTTATCACATATACAATTCTAACGCCAATATAACTCAGATACGCCTACTAACGACCAATCTATGTAAGTCTTTATTATAATTCCACAACAAATCAGTACAATCAGCCACATGAACACGATTTCAGACTTTTCACCTGCATGATACAGTTTACACTTATAGTTTTTCGCTACAAATGCTTTATTTAGATAATAATGTTTAAAATAACATCAATACAAATCATACAATAATCCACGGGAGCCGTAATACCGAATCTGACATTATTCTGTGAAAGTATTGATGTAACTGATTCGGTATATTCGGTGTGATAACTGACTGAAATTGGCAATCTCTTGCATATTCACAAAGGACATACATAAATGTTACAATAAAACCATTGACAATTTTCATATCACAAATGTAAATCACCAAATCTTATTACAAAAATACACAAAATCCGATTTGATAAAATCGGATTTCGAGTGTTTTGATGTGTGGTATAAGACGAAAAATACTATTCAGAAAGGAGAAATATCGTATCATGGAAGACACAAAAAAACATAGAAAGCTGAAAAAGATTATAGTCTTTACGCAACGTCTTAGTGCAAAAACACATCTTATCATTTCAATCATATCAGGCAAATCTTATATATGCAATTATCCAGACCCTGACGATTGCCCGCGTTATGACAGAGAAACAAAACTTTGCACAGACCACAACGTACGATGCAGTTATCGAACAAAATATTAGTTTGATATCTAACATAATAAATTCATAAACCAAAAAATTAAAGGAGAATACTTAAATGAAATTTAATGACGTATTTCAGGACACAGTAGAAAAAATTATCAATAACTCAAAGCAGGTTCCAATGCTCTTAGGTGAGCCGGGAATTGGTAAGTCTTCATGGATTGAGGACTTAGGCAGAAAACTCCATACAAAAGTATTTACATTAGCATGTAACCAGTTAGCAGATAAAGCAGATTTAACAGGTGCAAGACTTGTACCAGTAGAAACATCCACAGGTGAGACAACCTATGAGCAGGTATTCTACCCTCATGCCATTATCAGACGTGCCATTGCTTATGCAATCGAAAATCCACATGAGACACCAATCCTGTTCCTTGATGAGTTGAACAGAACAACACCGGATGTAACTTCTGCGCTGTTATCTATTCCTACACTTCGTACCATCGGTAACACAGACCTTCCAGATAACTTACGTGTTATTATTGCAGGAAACGACAAGGGTAACATCACAACACTTGATGAAGCATCTGTTTCTCGTTTCGTTCTCTTCCCTGTTGAGCCGGATGTTGAAACATTCATTCAGGTAAATACACAGTTAAATCCATTCGTAAAGACTGTTCTTATGCAGCATCCTGAGTCTTTGTTCTGCAAGATGGTGCAGACTGTCACATCACAGAGTGATGATGACGACGATGATGACGGAATGACAAGCATCGATGAAATTCTGGATGACGGTGAGGATATGAATCAGATTACAACACCAAGAACTATCACAGGTGTAAGTAACTGGTTAAACTGCTATGACAACGCAGCTCTGATGGCATTATTACAGGAAACCCATAATCGTGACGGTGAAGAAGTATCACTGTTACAGGAAATCATAGAGGGATTCACAGGTAGAACAAACTTCACGAAATTCCTGATGGCAGAAATCGCCACAAACCTTATGACTGTAAATAATCAGTCTAACGTAACATCTGTACCGAAGCCACAGTGCTATGATAAGATGAAACAGTGTCCTGACATCACAGCATTGAACCAGTTCATTTCTACAATGTCTGACCACGATAAGTCAGGTTGTCTTGTATATGCATTATATGAGAAAACTGATAATAAAGCATACATCAATGCAATCTTAGCATCCGGCATTACAACATTAGAGTCTAACGACATGAAGAGTCTAATGTCTCTGTTCGGTTCAGACCAGCTGGACGACGCAAATGTTGCCACATTCATCAGCAACAATGCACCACTTGCTGTTACATTGTCAAGCATCTTAAGCTAACAATCAAGTGAGTTATTACCCATCGCCATTTGGTGGTGGGTATCTTTTAAAAAATTTATGTTATACAAAAATTCAAGAAAGGACAAAAAATCCTATGAAAGTAACAAACCAGAAACCGATAGTATTATCACCAATTTACAATGATACTATCGCAAATACGTTTGACCCAATCGGTTGTATGGAAGACATCATTGCGAAACCGATGTTTACACCATTGGTTGCAGGTAATTCAGTTTCTATTAAAGCAAACAATCAGACGTTGTCATCTGCTGATATTACAAATCATATGCTGGCTTGTTGTCAGGACGCTGCGAATCCAACAGAAGAAGCCTTCATGAAAGATTTGTTCCAGCAGACATTAATCTCATACAACAATAACACAACTATCGGTGCAAACGAAATCTTTGTAATTCAGTCAGCTGCCGCAGAAAAAATGCCGGAACCAACAGACAAGATTATCTACACACCATCTGCAGATATTATTCCATCTGCAAGAAAGTTCATTGGTGGTCAGTGTAGCTATGATACGTTCTTTGCATCACTTGCGTTTTATGCAAGACCTGATACACTCGGATTTTATTTCTGCAATGAAATCGCATTTGACGATTTCAAAACATGGCTTGCACAACAGATGACCATGCTCGGTAATGTATTGCCACCTGATACAACCAAACTAATGACAGACTTTCAGACATTAAAACTGTCTGACCTTACAGAATCTTTACAGTTACGTGCCAAAGACGATGACAACAATGACCCATATTCCTTTGCAAGAACCATCGTTTCTCAGCTGATGATTTATACAAATACGGTGTCAAACGCTGAATTTGGTATCTTACCATTTTCAGTTACAGAACTCTTATGTCCAAAGACCATTGTCTTTGTCAACGTGGAACGTCATGCAAAAGCAACAGCCCGTGAAATCGCAGAAGAATGGAAATTAATCAAAAATTCCATTTCAACCAAACCGAATGTCATTTCCATGAAAAAGCTAAGTCGTCTGACAGCCGCATCTCGTAACCTGAAGAAAATTGCATCCGCTGCAGTTACAGCTGCAAACAACACAAATTCAGCCACATGTAAAGCTGCAGTCTTCCGTTTCAAAGAAACAAGACCAACAACAGTAGACGTTGTAAAACTTATCAAAAAGGTCATGAACAAAATGTCCTTTGTAAACAAGTCTATGAACGTTTACAAACAGTCTAAAGTATCTTATGCAAGACCAAATAGACGTGACCCTGATGATTACAATAAACCGGGCAAAATGGTCAGCACAAAGTACAGACCTGATATCCACTTGTACATCGATACCTCAGGTTCTATTTCAGAACGTGACTATGAAGATGCTGTAAAAGCCTGCATCACAATGGCTCAGAAAATGAACATTAATCTGTACTTTAACAGTTTCAGTCATGTGCTGTCACAGACAACACGTTTACATTTGCAGAACAAATCAAAAGCACAGATTTACCGCGAATTTCAGAAAGTGGATAAAGTTGAGGGCGGAACCGACTATGCTCAGATTTGGAAGTTCATCAACTCCAACAAGAAACGTACACGTGAATTGAGTATTATCATTTCAGACTTTGAATTTACAGCTCCGCGTGAATATATCAAACATCCAAAGAACCTGTATTACATTCCATGTACGACAATCAATTATGACAACATCAAATACTGGGCTGAACAGTTTGCAAAATCCATGGTTCACAACGACCCACAGATTCGTAAACACATTC
>ENA-OPDD01001153-OPDD01001153.1-human-gut-metagenome-genome-assembly--contig:-NODE-1153-length-18487-cov-2.448568_pt1 | contig 18487 bp, 19 predicted proteins | sample MGYA00241574_ERZ501499 | MGnify/ENA primary metagenome ERZ501499 (study PRJEB25962, sample SAMEA2042576) | human gut metagenome | biome: human gut; feature: human-associated habitat; material: faeces...
AAGATCTGCATTGGATCCCAGGAAATAATGAGGAAACAGTTTTACGAAATCAAACAGTTTGATAAAGGTGTTTCTCTCAATCTTCATCGGAGTATGCTTGCTGTTGAACACGATGCAATGCTCATTGTAATATACATATGGAGAATACTGGAAGCCCCATGGTGTATCGTTGATCGTGATCGGAATGATTCTGTGATTCTGTCTTGCCGGATGATTGACACGACCTGCATATCCTTCATTCTCCGGACAAAGGAGACATTTTGGATAGCTGCTTGCTTTCGCATTTTTTGCTGCTGCGATCGCTTTTGGATCTTTTTCCGGTTTGGAAAGATTAATGGTAATATCAATTTCGCCATACGGGCTGTCTACTTTCCATTTCTGATCTTTCTTTACACGATAGCGGCGAATATAGTTGCTGTCCTGGCTTAATTTATAGAAGTAATCGGTAGCTTCCTGCGGACTGTTCTGATACTTATCCCAGAATTCTTTCTGAACCTGCGCCGGACGCGGCATCAGACAGTTCATCAGTCTTGTATCAAAAAGATCACGATACACAACACTATCTTCGATCAGATTTCTCTTTACGGCTTCATCCAGAAGTTCATTTAAAGTTTCTTCCAGATCTACATCAGAAAAGCTCTCTTCCGGTTCTACATATTCGTCTTCATGAAATACATCCAGAAGAAGATTGATGGTGTAATTTTTTTCACACTCCGGTACCAGCCCTGTTTCCATTCCATACTGTACAAGTTTCGTGATGCTTTTGCTTAACATAAGCCTGTCCCCCTGTTAAATTTATTTTTGGTTATCAAGATAGGAAATAAAGACATTTCCTGCTGCCTGGAATAACGCTGTACTGTCGTTCATTCCGTAAGGACTTACTTCGCCTGTTGCCGGATCAAGAAGCCAGGTATTGTACTGATCGTATCCAACGATCACTACACTGGAATCTGCACCGGTCTTGGCTATAACCGCACGCTGTGCACTGATTTCATAGAGTACATTTTCCAAACTGCATCCGGTAAGGTCGATCACTGTTCCTGAATCTCCCAGTCCCTGCTGCAGAACGTCTTTGTCCCAGGAACCACTTCGAATGATCTCCGGAACATCCTCTGTATTCAGCGTCAGCTGTGTTTTCATATTTCCACGTTCCCATACATATTGCTGTGCCCGGTTCAGAACCACACCTGTCAGACTGTCTGCATGGAGAATTGCCTGTGCCGGATCTGTCCACGTACTATCCAGTCCGCCCTTTGCATATACATAATAAATATTACTGATCTGACTCTTGTCAACATCCAGTTGAACTGTTTTTTCCCCTGTATTTTTCATCTTTGCAGTAAGAATCAACGGTTCGTCTGTTTCCGGTTTGTTGTCAAATGCCAGCTTGACGATCACGCCCTGGCGGGTTGTACTGCTCTGTTCAGCAGAAACAACCTTTGCTGCCGCTGCCTGATTATTCATGATGTTGTCCTTATTTTTCACAGTATAAGAGCTTCCAGTTTTTTCAGAAAGATTAAACTGCATAAGGGTACTTCCGACCGTCACATCTGTAATATAATATCCATCCTGATGATACTCCTTTTTGACAGTTCCGTCAAAACCTTCAATTCTGATTAAAGTAATTCCATCTGTAGTATGTCCGTTTTCATCTGTAAGACTGTCACCGTCCAAAACGATTCCATAGATCACATCTTCATTCATAAATCCCAGCACACGAAGGCTCTGTCCTGCATCCGGTGTATCGTTTCTTGTTTCCAGTGTGTCAAAATCGATGAATTTTACCTGACCAGCCTGATCACCGTCGCTGATCCGCCATGCTGCATGTGCATTGGTAGCCGAAACCGCAAACTGATTTCCATCAATATTATCTGCAAGCACATCATAACTGCTTTCATCAATATTGATCTGATAAAGCTTGCCTGCAAGCAAAAGAAACAGCTGATTATCTTTATTCACATAGCTCAGCGTTCCAAGGTCTGATTTCAGGAATTCAAATGATTCTGACGTTGGAATAAACACGCGTTCCTCTACAACATTCTGATCATGGTCATAATGGTAGATTCCAACGCCACAATATCCTTCATATGTTCCGCGGTTCATATAACCATAAACCATGAAATCCAGATCCCCACTGTCATTAATGCCCAGCAGCTTGATATCATGTTCTATTCTGGAGTCACGAAAATCTCCATTTGATTTTCTGCGGAAATCAAAGATATCTACAAATTTGCCGGTATCCGGTGCATAAGTCCACAAGGCACCTTCCTGCGTAAAAGCAGTCACACTGCCATCTTCATTGGAAAGCATCGTGACATTTTTGTCCCGGACTCCAAGAAGCAGCCCATCATCTGTGATCACTGTCTGCTGAGGATCAAATACCTGATCTGCGCTTCGCTGAAAATCCAACAGCATAATTCTGGTATCCGTATAGCGAAGCCGGTAAAAATCCGTTACATTGTAATACTCTGCACCACCGTTTTCGTTGGCTGCCTTTATCTCATATTCCAGCGAAATACTTGCCGTCGTCTCATTGATCTCTTTAATGACCGGGATGCCTTTCTTGGATATCTGCGGGCTTAAATTTCCCCAGCTGATCGTAGAAAGTGGTGACTGTATCGTCACAGCTGTAAAATTTGTTGAAGAAGATTCTGCAGATTCCAGATAAGCCGCGAGTCCGTCTGCAGCGTTTTTATCCATGCACATCTGTGCAAAGCTGGAAGCAAACTTCACATAATCCTCCGTATTCGTCGAAGACCTGGAAACTACTCTTGTGTAATAATACGCTTCTCCGTCACTGGTATCCAGTGAGACCTGAAGGGAATACTCCTGATTCATCAAAAGACCGGAACTGATCTCGATCTGTGCACGCAGATATCCGTCAGATCCTGAGCTGTCAAGGCTCTTGACCTTACGATTCTCAACGATCTTGGTTCCATCCGAAGTACGCACTTCATAGGACAGACTTTTGATTTTTTCCTCATAAGGATTAACGGCGATCGTAAGTTTCTTTGTTGTATCCAGCGGTGTTACACTGTCGCGGACAAAATCTGCTTCCATCGGCTGGCGATATCCATACATTCTGTTTGCCAGCGTACCGTTAAAATCCACCATTACTTCCGGCAACGTCGGATTATTCATATCGGAACGATCATCCGTCGTCTCATTATTCATGAGAAAAGCAGTTCCCGCTACTCCCATTACAAACACGATCAGAAGTATTAAAAACCTTCTCAAAAATCTTGTTATGGTTCTCATACTCCCTCCTTCGCATCAAATCCATCCGGATAGAGAAGTTTTTCCAGAGTCAGATGGCCATGAATGGCATCCGTCATCTCTTTCAAAGCTTCACCCGAACGGGATCTGCCTGTCTTTACTGCCCGGATCAGGAGATTCTTCGGTGTATGTTCCATATCAATAAATTCCAGAATCTGCGTACTGTATCCCTTCGATTCCAGAAGTTCTGCACGGATTCCGTCTGTAAGAAGTGCAGACATTCTTTCTTTCAGAAGTCCATATTTCAGCACCGGAGAAAGCAGTTTATTCTGAATCTGGTCATTCAGTTCATGCTGACAGCATGGAACAGACAGTATCACCTGCGCATCCCACTCAACCGCTTTGGCAAGTGCATAATCGGTTGCTTTGTCACATGCATGGAGCGTTACCACCATATCTACTTTCTGCACACCTTCATATTCCGCAATATCACCACACAGAAAATGCAGTTTCTCATATCCGTATTTTTCTGCCAGTCCATTGCATTTCCGGATCACATCTTCCTTCAGGTCCAACCCAATGATATGAACGTCATATTTTTTGAGTTCCTTCAGATAATAATACATGGCAAATGTCAGATATGATTTGCCACATCCAAAATCCAGGATCGTGACCTCCCGCTCCCTGGACAATGCCGGAAGAATATCCTCAATAAACTCCAGGAAACGGTTGATCTGTTTGAACTTGTCATAAGCCGGACGATGGATCTTTCCTTCTTTATTCATAACTCCCAGATCCACCAGGAATGGAACCGGAGTTCCTTCCTTCAATATATACTGTTTCACACGATTGTGTGCCAGAATCTGAACAGGCTCTTTCGCCTGATGCTCTTTCACTTTGACAGTTACTTTACCCTTTTTGCTGACAAGAACACTGCCATCTTTGCATCTTCCCTGCACCTGCAGCTGGGAAAATCCACCCTCCTGAAAACTCTGTTCCACATATGCGATCACTTCTTCTCTGCTGTAATTGGAGTGAAGGACCTTGGTTCCCACCGTGAAGGATGCCTGATAACAGACGCTGCCTTTCAGTTCTATCTGGCGGATCCGCACCTTGGAAGGAGCCTCTTTTTCCTTGCTCCGCTGGCCGCTTAAGACTGCAAGCATCAGGTTTTCATCAAATTGTTTTTCCAAAAATTCCTGTAATGTCATCATATTTAATCTTTCATAATCCCTCTGTAATGCCCCTGTGTACACCATCGGATTCCGGCATTACGAACTGCAGTGTTCTTATTCGCTCAACTGTCAGAATCCACGGTATCTGCGTCGTCTGCACCGGTGCCTGGAAATCTCCTGGTACAAAAGCACCTGGATCAGTTCATCCAGAAATTCATCAGGAATCTCCTGCGCTGCCATTTCTCCGTCTACCTGAGAACGTATCTGCCTGTAAAGCCGATGCATCATAAATTTGTCCGGATGCTCATCATAAAGTCTGCTTCCCTCATAATCCATAAGCTGACATTCTTCTTCAACTTTTTCCTGAATTTTGCGGGCAGTTTCCGGATAATAAGATTTCATCAGAGCAAATTCCTGCTCCTGTATTCTCTCTCTGCTGTAAAGAGAAGAATCTGCATACGTCATATAAAATGGAAGAAACTTGTCATAATACATGGACAGGCTCCTGTTTCGTCATCATCTATAACATTCTATGCAGAATCTTTTCAAGTGTGCGCTTCAGCCCTGAATGTCTTTCAGAATGCGGAGTGTCAGTTTGAAACTATGCTCTGCTGCCTGCGCTTCGAATGTCGGATAATCCATCTCTGCACTTCCATCTGCTTTGTCAGAAATTGCACGGATCACAAGGAAAGGTACATTGTTCAGATATGCTGCCTGTGCGATTGCCGCGCCTTCCATTTCAACAGCGTATGCTCCAAATTCTTTTGTAATAAAATCTTTGACACCCTGGTCTGCCACAAACTGGTCACCGGATGCAATGCGTCCCTCGAATACTTCGATATCAGGATTTGCTTCTTTGCATGCTTTTACTGCAAGTGCGCGAAGTGCATCATCACTGTGGAAAGAAAAAGCTTCCATCTGCGGAATCTGTCCAACCGGATAACCAAATGCAACGGCATTCATATCATGATGGATCAGATCTGTGGAAACAACGATATCTCCAATGTTGATGTCTGCATTCAGACTTCCTGCGATACCGGTGTTGATCACTACTTCTGCTTTGAAATCATCGATCAGAATCTGTGTGCAGACTGCTGCATTGACCTTACCAATTCCAGAACGGACAACAACTACGTTTTTTCCTTCGATAATACCTGAATAAAATTCCATGGAAGCCTTACGTGTCACCTGAATATCTTTCATCTGTTCTTTGAGACTTGCTACTTCAACTTCCATTGCTCCTATAATACCAATACATCTCATAATATTGTAATCTCCTTTATCATCGTGCACTTTTTCTGAAAAGCCGGGCACTGTAATCTGTTATCATCCCTGATTGTGAATAGCATAGTCTATTATAGCAAATGTTGCGTTTATATGGAAACTTTTTTTGCTTCACAGGGAATTCCTCTGGAAAATCTGCGGCAGACTTGTCCGCTTTGTCCTTTTCTGGTATACTTATTGGAAAAATATATTGTTATTATTTACAATAACTGAACTCAGGAGGTTAAGATTATGGTATATAAAACATCTGGTGTCTGTTCAAGCGCCATTTCATTTGAGATCGACGATGCAGGAAAAGTTCATGATGTAAAATTCCAGGGCGGCTGCTCCGGTAATACACAGGGCGTTGCCAGACTGGTAGAAGGCATGGATGCCAAAGAAGCTATCAGCAGAATGGAAGGGATTCGTTGTGGCTTCAAACCAACATCCTGCCCGGATCAGCTTGCAAAAGCTCTGAAAGAAGCTCTGAACTAAAAAAAAATCTGGGGAAAAACCCCAGATTTTTTAATTGAAATCATCTCTGTCCCACTTGTCACACAGCGACTGTATATCTCTGCTGAAACGCTCCAGGTCTTTGTTCGGCATGCCTTCGTTCTTTCGGATAACAGACATAAGGCGCTGTCCCATGGCAACCAGCTTCTGGAATGCACGTGCGGCTCTGCTTGCTTTCGGAGAAACAGAAGCTTTCGTGATTTTGATTCCCTGTGCCTCATAGATACAGGTATTGTTCGCCAGATCATAGACGGTTCCGCTGAACGGTGCCATAGAATCCAGTCCCAGTTCCTCCTGCAGTCTTCTTGCAAAGATCTCGGTCACTTCATCATCGCCGTGGGTGACAAATACTTTTTCCGGTTTTTCTTTGAATGCCTTGATCCAGGTCATCAGGCCATTCACATCCGCATGACCGCTGATACCCGGCATCTGACGGATCTCTGCGCCTACAGCAACCGTCTCACCAAACAGTTTCACTTCGGTCGCACCTTCGATCAGGGCACGGCCAAGCGTTCCGATTGCCTGATACCCAACAAACAGAATCGTATTGTTCGGATTCCACAGATTATGTTTCAGATGATGTTTAATTCGGCCGGCATCGCACATACCGCTCGCGGAAATGATAACCTTGCAGTCTTCGTCAAAGTTGATTGCTTTTGAATCGTCACTGGTAATCGAGGTCTTTAATCCCGGGAACATCAACGGGTTGATTCCCTTTTTAACCAGTGCCATAGCTTCTTCATCAAAGCAGTCATAAATATGTTCATTAAAGATCGTTGTTGCTTCATTTGCCAGCGGGCTGTCGACATAGACCTTAAAGTTATCGTGTCCGTGTACACGTCCTTCTTCTTTAATCTGTCGGATAAAATACAGCATCTCCTGCGTACGTCCGACTGCAAAAGAAGGAATGACAACGCTTCCACCACGGTCAAAAGTATGCTGGATCACTTCGGTAAGCATTGCTACATAATCCGGGCGTTCACCGTGACTTCTGTCACCGTAAGTGGATTCCATGACTACATAATCTGCATCGTGGAGATAGACCGGGTCTTTGATCAGTGGCTGGTTCAGATTACCGATATCGCCGGAGAAGACGATTTTTTTCTCTTTGCCATCTTCCTGAATCGTGATCTCAATACTTGCAGAGCCAAGAAGGTGGCCGGCATCTACGAAACGAACGCTGATTCCTTCTGCCGGTTTGATGTTTTTTTCATACGGGCACGGAACAAAATTCTGGATAACGCCCATAGCATCTTCCATGGTGTAAGCAGGAACAAATTCCGGCTTACCCTGACGACGTCCTTTACGGTTTCGCCATTCTGCCTCGAACATCTGAATGTGGGCACTGTCTCGAAGCATAATGTCACAAAGGTGGCAGGTAGCCTGTGTTGCATAAATCGGGCCCTGAAAACCTTTTGCATAAATAGCGGGAAGATTTCCGGAGTGATCCATATGTGCATGGGTCAGAAGAACAAAATCCAGGTCACTTCCCTTTACAGGAATATCCTGATTCTCGTAGTAATCCGGGCCCTGTTCCATACCGCAGTCTACTAGGAATTTCTTTCCTGCTGCTTCCAGATAATAACAGCTTCCAGTTACTTCATGTGTCGCCCCAATAAAGGTAATCTTCATGTGCGAACCCCCTTTGTCTGAAAAATCATCCAAATGTATATTGTTGTAATCATTATACACGATTTAGTCGATTTTTAACAGTCTTTTTGTGCAAAAAGACGATAAAAATAAGGCGGGGTGTATGAAGTCCCGCCTTGTTTTGTATGGTTCATATGATTTTGTAGATATGGTTAAATGATCCTTTTTTTGCGTATGATTATGTTATTCCTTTGCGCATAAGATCATGAATAATGTGAACTCTGACGAGTCCGACATGATTTGTGAGTACGTTGATGTCTCCGGACGGTAACGGTGTTTACATAAATTTATTTTGCATCCTGCGACCTTCTTCGCACTTCACGGATTACTGATTAATATTTTTCTTCTTTTCTTCCTTTTTCCTTTTCCAATGGTCATTATTTGACCATGATACCACTTGTCAGCGTAGAGGTAGATTCTTTTGTACCTGACTGACTGGCTGCATGGTATCCACGCACACGGTAATATGTACCTGACGGAACTGCTACGTCGATTGTTTTTTCCAGCTCGTCTGTATTATTAGCTGTGAAATTCCAATATTTGTATGTCCCATAACTTCCATTGACCTTCCGTTCCAGATAAAGCGATAAATACACTTTACTACATTTTTTATGACATGCAGTTAATCCGTAAATTACAATCTCATTACTGGCAACTCTTTGTATTTTTACATTTCCAAAACTCAAATTACTACTTCTTGCCAAAATTGTTGATGTATCTTCTGCATAGTCCTCTGTTGTTTCTTCATCAGTGATCTCATCTAAAATACTAATTGTATCCGCATATACTGGTGAAATACTCATTCCAACAGATAATCCAACTGCAAGACCGATTCCAAAAATTTTCTTCCAGATATTCATTTCTCACTTCCTTTCGCTATGTAAACAACCTTTACATAACTATATACGTAAGAAATTTAAAAATATCACTCTAAAATTTCATTTCTTTAATTATTTTTTTCAATTCTTCTATTCGAAATTTTCCCGACCATGAATATGCACATCCATTATATTCCCATTGAGCTACATATGTTAAATTCTTTTCATTTTGCTCTTGTAACTTTTTTAATGTAACCTTGTATCCCTCTTTCTCTATAGTATCTATAATTTTTTCTTCACCATTAGAACTATTTATATTACTCGCTGTACTCTGATTTTGTTTATCAATATAAAAGGTTACTATATTATCATCATATTGATAATTAATCTTAGCTGCGGATGCTGGCTCACTAATTTCATACGTCATGTACTCCATCCCATACGGCCGATAATAAAACTCTGGCATCTTTATATCCAGTTTCTCTTCTATATCTGCAATCGCATCGCTTTCTTCTGTAGTTGCATGCTCATTATCAGAAGAATTATCTGTTATCAACTGGCTGTCATTCCCACTCAATATCCGCACACTGTTCACCAGATACTTCCGGTTCGCCTCGCTGCTCATACTTGCAGCGAACACGCAGATCAGACACAGGCCCGCGATTCCGGCGATTCTGCCAAAGCGCACATAACTGTGTTTCCTTTTGCCGGAGTTTCTGTTCGCATCGCGTGCAGGATCCTTTGATACACCTGCGTTTTTTCTGAATTCCAGAATTTTCTTTTCCGTAGATTCAGGCACTGCTTCTTCTGTATTCTTCTCATCTGCCGTATCCTCCAGCAGACCTTCTTCTCTGGCACGCTGATAGAAGCTTTCTCTGGAAACGCTCAGTTTCTCTACGATATCCTGATTGTCCTCAAATTTTCTGCCATCAAAAAGAGCTTCCTCGATGGCATCTGCTTCCTTCAGATATTCCTCTTCCAGCCACTGACGGAATTTCTCGTCATCCTCCATATCCGGCATATCCAGGAATGCATCATCTATCTGGTTGTCTTTCTGTTCTTTCTCAAACTCTTTTTTCATGATATTATCTCTTTCTTGACAATTCTTCCCCGGTGGTTCATAGTTATTGGTAATAAAATGATTTTCAGGAGGTTTTCCCTATGAAACATATTGTACTTACCGGCGGCGGTACTGCCGGACATGTTACACCAAATATTGCTCTGATCCCGACACTCAAAGCTGCCGGATATCAGATTTCCTATATCGGATCTTACGAAGGTATCGAACGTAAACTCATTGAAGAAATGGGTATTCCATATTATGGGATCTCATCTGGAAAGCTGAGACGTTATTTCGATCCTAAGAACTTCTCCGATCCTTTCCGGGTATTAAAAGGGTTCCATGAAGCAAAGAAGCTTCTCAAAAAACTGAAACCCGATGTAGTCTTTTCCAAGGGTGGTTTCGTTACCGTCCCTGTTGTAATTGCAGCCAAACGCTGCAAGATTCCAGCAATCATCCACGAGTCAGATATGACTCCGGGACTTGCCAACAAACTGTGTATTCCATCAGCCGTTAAAGTATGCTGTAACTTTCCTGAGACTGTCAGCAGTCTTCCCGCAGATAAAGCCGTACTGACCGGCACACCGATCCGTCAGGAGCTGATGAAAGGTGATAAGGAAGCCGGCCGTCAGTTCTGTGGATTTACTTCTGACAAACCGGTACTGATGGTGATCGGCGGAAGCCTTGGTGCAGCCTCTGTAAATGACCATATCCGCAAGATCCTCCCGGAACTTCTGAAAGATTTCCAGGTGATCCATCTCTGCGGCAAGGGCAAAATGGATGAGACCCTCAAGGGTACCGAAGGCTACGTTCAGTATGAATATATCAAAGAAGAACTTCCGGATCTTTTTGCCCTGTCTGACGTGGTAATCTCCCGCGCAGGTGCAAACGCCATCTGTGAGATCAGTGCTCTTCACAAACCAAATCTTCTGATTCCGCTGTCTGCTAATGCCAGCCGTGGTGACCAGATTCTGAATGCCCGTTCTTTCGAAAAACAGGGATTCAGCATGGTACTTGAGGAAGAAGAAATCACTGATGAGAAACTTCTGGATACGATCCATCAGCTGTATGACAACCGTCATTCTTTCGAAGAAGCAATGTCTGCAGGCAAACAGATGGATTCCATCCATCATATCGTTTCGTTGATCGAAGAATGTGTTTTATCAAAAAAATAAACAAATAGCATGATGCAGGCAGTTATCGATGTGACTGCCTGCATATCTTTTCCATTTCTTCAATTATCCAGGCTTTCGACCGCAGATTCCTGTTATTTACATTATTCGGTGTAATCCCATACTCACTTGCCACTTCTGCTGCTGAGAGTTCCTGGAATTTTGTTTTGACCAGAATATCGTAATTCATCGGATTCCTCTTCCGAAGTCTGTTCAGTACAAGTTTCTGATATTTCTCTTCTTCCATACGAAGTATTCTTGCCTCTGGATTACTCTTTTCATCCACCGGCTCATACGCATTTTCCTCATCATCAATCGTATAACTTTCCTGTCTGGATGAGGCTTTTCTATAATAGTCCATACATTTGTTGGATGTCGCTTTCATCACCAGTGCTTTCAATTTGTCAGGTCTGGAATAATCCAGTTTTTCTTTCACTTTAAATAATGCCAGAAAAACTTCCTGACTGATATCTTTTGAAAGCTCGTAATCTTCTGTGATGCAAAAAGCGACATATGCTGAGAATCCTTGGTAGTGATCGTAAAAATCATCAAAATTCTCAATTATCATCTGTATCTGTGCTCTTTTCTTTATGCTTTGACTTTTGCCAGGATCTCTTCCTTCATCTCATCTGTCAGTTCTCCCGGTTTCCATGTAAGTCCGACCTGATCACCTTCATAACGCGGAATCAGATGCATATGAAAATGAAATACAGTCTGACCGGCAATTTCTCCATTGTTCTGCACAATGTTAAACCCGTCACAGTGCAGTCCGTCTCTGAGCCTGGTTGCCATATGTTTGGCAAGGATCATTGCTTTTCCGGCAGTCTCATCCGGAAGTTCATAAATATTGGCTGCATGAGCTTTGGGCAGGATCAGTGCATGTCCCTTTGAAGCCGGACCGAGATCCAGAATTACGCGAAAATCTTCGTCTTCATATAAAGTAGCGGATGGAATTTCTCCGTTTGCAATTTTACAAAAAATACAGTTTTCCATGATGTAGTCCTCCTTACAAATAAACTGTTTTCTTTTTCTATTGTCTCGTATTTTCGCGATTTTTTCAATACGAAATTTGTTGATTCCGATATTTTTGCATAATATACTCAGATTGAGGTGACAGATTATGCAGGAAAAAAACATTATCACACAAACAAAAAAAGAGTTTCAGTCGATGTTGTCCACATTTTCGCATGAAATAAGAAATCCGCTGGCATTGATCACCAGCGAAATGCAGATGTTGTCGGATTCACAGCCACAGCTCTGTTTCAACGAACACTGGGATAACATTATGGAAAATCTGAACTATATCCGTGAGCTGCTGGATGAACTTTCCAGATACCAAAATGCCGGTCACATTTCCCTTGTACAGACAGATCTAAGTATCTGCCTGGATCGAATTACCAGTTCCTTTCGACCGGCACTGGACTACCTTGGAATCTCCTTTGAGACTGACATCCCCCGTGATCTTCCCCAGATCAGTCTGGATCAGACCAAAATCCGTCAGGCTCTTTTTAACCTTCTCCGTAATGCGCAGGAATCTATCCAGCATACTCATGGCAGAATTCTTTTTTCCGCTTCTGTCGTTCCGGACGGTGTCCAGATCACCATCTCGGATAACGGATGTGGCATGACAGAAGACCAGATTGAAAACGCCTTTCGTCCCTTCGTAACATACAAGCCCGGGGGCACTGGCCTCGGGCTTGCTGTCACCCGGCAGATCATTGAAGCCCACCAGGGTACACTATGTGTAGAAAGCACTCCGAAAGAAGGTACTTCCTTTTATATTTTTCTTCCAGGATGATAAAAAATCACTGCAAGAAAGAACCCGGACACCATCCCGCCTACATGGGCTGTGTTATCCACTCCCGTACTTGCGAAACCAAAATACAGAGAAAAAGCTGCCATGACCAGAATCTGTCTCATGGACAGATCACCCAGCCATCCTTTATTGCGGATGACAATATAGATCATGGCTCCCATAACTGCAAACACCGCTCCGGATGCTCCTGCTGATACAGCAAAATCCTGTGTACGCAGTTCGATAAGTAAAGAAATCACATTTCCAAGTACTCCACCGATCAGATAGATCAACAGAAATTTTATTTTTCCAATTGCCTGTTCCAGTCTGCTTCCAAGTACAAATAAAACCAGCATGTTATTCAGAAGATGTTCAATTCCAAAATGCAGAAACATACAGGTGAACAGTCTGTAATATTCTCCAACCTGAATGATCATTGGTGTAAAGGCAGCTCCACAATCCAGCATATGCATGGTATTCTGGGAGCTTCCTGTAAATTCCACGATCAGAAATACCAGAATATTCAACAGGATCAGTCCGGCAGTCACCGGCTCTTTGCGTAATTCTTCCACAGGTTACTCTCCTCTGTTTTTGTATTCAGAGAATACATATGTATTCTGCTGTTGTTCGTCTATTTTAGCAGATGCCGTTCCCTGTGGCAAGGCAACACTTCACCTGTGCTGTCCGAAATACTGCCTTCGAACCCTCATGTCCGGTGATTTTCTTTTCAGAAGTTATCTATCCCCTCAGAAATACATATCTTGCCTGAGCAAAATCCACCTGATCCTCATCCTGCAGAAAATATTCTTCCTCTGCCCCAAGCATTCTGCCATTAACAGAAGTTCCATTCCTGGAATTCAGATCTGCCAGATAATAGTTCTCACCTGTTTTGCGTATTCTTGCATGCACCCGGCTGACTGTCGGAAGCGAGATCACTACATCCGAAGCCTGTTCCAGTTTTCCGATCACGGTCAGTTCCCGTTCCAGATAAACCGTCGGAAGTTCTCCGGGTTCCCGACTTACCAGGCTGGCTGTACCTGACAACTGTCCTGCCGAAAGAACTACCGTTTCACCATATGTTTCCTGTTCTGCTGTATCCTCACCAGTTTTCTCACATTTCCATGAATTTTGTTCTGTACGGTTTTGTTTTTCACTCTTTTGCTCTATATCTTTTATTTCTTTTCTCTCTGTATTATTTCTCTCTGTTTCATGTTTTTCTATATTCATTCCGGCAAGTTCCCGCTGTACTTTGTTTCTCCATTCTGCAGACTGTTCCTGTTTTTTCTTCTTTTTTTCTTCCATCCAGGTCCATCCTGCTCCAACTCCCATCAGGAGTATTGCCGCCCCCAATACAGTTTCTATTGGAATTTCCGGAAAATATCCCAGATAGCGGAAAATGAGAATTCCCAGCAGGAACAGAACCCCCACTGCACACCCGGTTGCAGGCTGCCACTTCCTGTCCTTTTTCTCCTTTTTTTCCTCCTGAAAAAATTGCGGTGGCTCCTCCATTTCTTCCACGTACTCTTCCTTATCTCTGATTTTTGTATCGCTCTCTGCAATTTTCTCTTTACTGTTCTCAGATCGATAAAGCAATTCCTTAATATTTTCCAGCTGCATCCCTGGCTCCATGGCTTTTCGGTAAATTCCATATCCAAGATTTACAGCTGTCGGATCCTCATGGTCAAGTTTGGGCAACAAATATTCGGTCAGTTCCCGAAACTGTTCCTGCACCGGATGGTGATAATCCGGCAGACAGCAGAACGAAACCTCTTTTTTCTCCACATCCAGAAAAATATATTCCGGGCAAAGCACCAGCTGTTCCGTATTCAGAAGAAACTCTGCCATTTCTTCTATTACATGGAGAAATCCTTTCAAAATCATTTCCAGATCTTCTCCCTGCAGTTTACGCTGTTCGTAAAAAGATGCCAGCGACTGCTTTGAAGTGATATCATAATAAAAGAGCCATGTTCCATCCAGTCCCTGCATGCGGCATTTTAATATAGAAGACATTGTATTTCCTGTCAGGATCCGTACCTGATAAGAAGTGGTATTGATTGTTTCATCCCCATGGAGGATCAGATAATTATGACTTACATCTCTTTTATATTCTGCAAACATATTTTACACTCTCCTATATGATCCTGTACTCTTATTATTCTGTATCCTTCACGATTTCAGATGCTGCTTTTACTTTGCGTATCCACTGCGCCGGACGAATGATCTTTGAACTGCCCTCCGTCCGCAGTACCCAGCGAAAACCTCCAAATCCGGCGATTGTATCTGCCTGATAGGAGACTTTTACTGTTTTTCCATCGCTGACCTGGTAAGACAGATTCTCTGCACCAAAGAATCCCACATTTCCAAGTTCCTGTGCTTTTGCAGAAGCGGCTTCATATATCTGTCCGTTTTTTTGTACACCTTCTATACTTCCCGCCAGTGCCGCCTCGTACGCTGCAGCCGTCAGCCAGGAACGATTATGTACAAAGAAGGAAAGATATAAAACTCCCATTACCGTTATCAGCACAAGCGACATCACGCAGGCTGCCTCTATTGTAAAACTTCCTTTTCTGACTTTCATAGCAATAATCCTCCCAGATATCCAAACAGTAAGAAAGGCACCAGTGGAATTTCTGTCTTGCGTCCTTTTTTGCATATAACCAGAAGGACTCCCGCATACACCGCTGCGATCAACATTCCGATACATGCCATTCTTACATACATTTCTGTATGCAGCATTGTTCCTAGTGCCAGAAAAATCCAGCCATCGCCCATTCCAATCTCTCCACCGGTCAGAACACTTACCGCCAGTATCATCAGGCTCACACCAAATGGCAGCAGCCAGTCTTCCAGTGGTCTTTCTGCATAAATGCTAAAGGCAAGACCAATGATTCCATAAGTACCTGTCAGCAACAGTGAAATTTCTTTTTTCTTCCAGTCTTTCCAGCCCATAACTGCCAGGAACAACACGGTCATTACTTCTCTGATCTGCATAATCCTCTGCCTCTTATCCACAGCTGCTGCAGGCATGCATTCCTCCAAGCTGTGATTCTTTTACCAGTTTTACAGTTCTTTTCAAGCCACTGCATGTAGCAAGATTGTGATATCGATTTCCCGAAGATGTAACATACACCACCCCGGATGGTTTCTGATTTCGACTGCAGCTTTCACAGGGACCGTACTTCTGTCCGCTGTCATTACGGGCATGCGTCAGAGATGAACCCGAAATCTGATTAATGGATACCTTCAGATAACGACATCCTGCCTTCTTATGGTATACCGTTCCCGTTTCTGTCACATACACCATTTCTTCCGGTTCTCTGGTCTCTCCGGAAAACGCTGTCTCATCAGCTCCTGTCCATGCATGGACTTTTACTGTGTTATGCATCCATACCTTCGGCAAAGGAACAAGTACTCCGATCGGAGTATATGCATAGACATCCGGCAATGTAATTTCTTCCGGCCCCTTTCCATCCAGCACATATGCATACATTCCGGCTTCTTTTGTCTTTTCACATAATGCCTGCAGATGTTCTGTCTGAATCCGGTAAATATCCATAAAAGAGATCATCGTCACCATTCCCAGCAAAAACATAGGAAGCACAAGTGCTGTTTCCAACGCCAGACTCGCCTTTTTGTTCAAGGCACAGAAAGATACTTTTTCAGAAGATGTGTTTAAAAATAAATTTGAGATTCTTCTGACCATCGAGGAAGCCAGGATTCTGTTTTTAAGAGAGCATTTCCTTTCTTTTTTTATTTTTCTTTTCTTTTTTGCAGTCTCGTTTTTTTTGTTTTTCTTTCTACCTATCTTTGTGATAGTATTCCCATAATCTTTTTCCTTCTGAAAAAGCATCTTTCTGCACCTCTTTTCCGTGGGGCGGCTCGTCGCCGCCCGTATTTCCTGAAATCCATTTAAATCCAGTTTTTAAATATAACTGTACTGCCTTGTCACCGAAAAAGTCTGCTTTCGGTTTGCCTCTACATCCACAGATATTTCAGCCGCTTCTATGCAGCAGTCCAGCCTGAAACCTTCCTTTCCTTTTGTACTGCGGATTTCCACTTCGATCATGTCCATACCTCTTGTCAGCTTGACTGCTTTTGATTTTGACAAAAGCAGCACCTGCAGATAATCTTCATAGGACATTCCACCTTTCGCATCCCTTCTCTGGCTGTCCAGTCCCTCAAGGAGATTCGGCAGGTTTTCCAGAGAAAGCTGCCAGGTTGCTGCCGTCTTAGTCAATGGTACTCTGCCTCCATGAAACAGCTCCCGAAGATCCAGAATACTTTCTGCAAAGGACCAGCACAAAATCAGTGCCGCCTCAATCGCCACTGCTGCAGGCGGTATCAGAAATCCCGATGCAATTGCCAGGGCAAGTGCCTGAATCTGGGCCCTTTTTCCGGCATCCGCCATAAGACAGGATGCATTAATTCCCTCTCTGATCAGCAGAAGACGCTTTGCCACGACTTTTAGATTTTCCTGATCACTTTTCTTTCCCGCCAGAAGATATTCCAGCTGATAATGCAGCCCTGCTTCAGAAGGAGAAATATAGTTTCCCAGATGCTCCATCAGATACTGCTGAAACAGTACTTTTGCTGATCCGGAATTATCTTTTCCCGTTTTCTGCGGCATCGCCATTCCCTGTTGAAGTGTTCTTCCTGATAACAGATCTCCATGTGAGATTTTCTGATCAGAAATTCCTTTTGATGCCGGAACGACCAGATCCAGAAGTCCCATACGCCGAATCCTCTGAATCACCGGAACTGGATTTACCACCTGCGGTTTTACCTCTCCATCTGAAAAACTCTCTCCCGAAGTGCCATCACCAAAATCTCCGGATTCTTCCTTCTTTGAAGCCTCTTTGGCTTCCTGGCTCTTCTGTGCCGCAGAATTCATTTCGGAATCATAATTTTCCAGTGTATTCCCTGCTTCCGCCTGTTTTCCATCTTTCTCTGCCTGCTTCACTTTCTGCTCTTTTTTCTTATATCGCTTCACAAGTGTCTGTACTCCCTGACTTCCAAGCGTATCTTTCATATAAGTGACTGCCTGCTGGTAAAAGACTTCGCCATCTTCATCTGTTGCCAGACGATATCCACTGAAACCACCCTGCCTGAGTTTCAGCTTCTGACTGTTCTGTTTCAGTATCGGTTTCATATAAGACTCAAAGTTATCATAAACTGCTGCCAGATTCAGATCTGTTCCTCCCTGTGTTCCATCCAGAAAAAACAGATCATAATTTTTCAGAAGAAAACGATCATACTGTCCAAACAGAGAATAAAGTCCAATATCCATACTGTTCAGAATCTGTGTTCTCGCTGCCGCTGCCTGCACAGATTGAATGCTCGTTGCAACCAGTGATAGCAGGAGACTTAAGATCAGCGCCAGAAAAACAGTAATACTGCCCTTTTTCTCCATCGGCTCTCTCCTTTCTTCATCAAATTGAATTACTCTGTTTTGTGATTTTACTTAAGATTGCCTGTACCAGATTTGTCAGCTGCTCTTTAAAAATAATGACAAGGCTGATCAACACCACTAGGATCAGAATAATCTCCACAACCCCTACTGCATCTTCTTCGTATACAAATTCTTTTGCTGTTTGCAGATAATCCCGCATTGTTTTACCTCCTCGTTTTTTATACAATCATCCATAGAACGACAAAAATGCAGGTATCATGATGATCGCCATCACCACCGCAAGCATCATGATCATTGGAACAAGCAACTTTGTTGCTGCTGTTTCCCCCATTACCCTTGCCTTTCTTTTTCTTTCATCCCATGCTTCCAGAGCTTCTTTTTCCAGAAGATCTGCCAGTGTCTCCGCCGTATAGAG
>ENA-OPDD01001165-OPDD01001165.1-human-gut-metagenome-genome-assembly--contig:-NODE-1165-length-18351-cov-9.951683_pt1 | contig 18351 bp, 15 predicted proteins | sample MGYA00241574_ERZ501499 | MGnify/ENA primary metagenome ERZ501499 (study PRJEB25962, sample SAMEA2042576) | human gut metagenome | biome: human gut; feature: human-associated habitat; material: faeces...
CCGCCGGAGCGGTGCTTAAGCCGTAAGGCGGGAATTGTGCGGTGTTGCCTTAAATTTACCTGAAAGGTGAGGATTATAATATGAACGAACAGCGTGTAGCGCGCGTGCGCGCCGAAATGCAGGCGCACGGCCTGACCCAAATGATCATCAGCGACTCCAAAAGCATCTGGTACCTGACTGGTGCCAGTGTGGAGCCGTATGAGCGCCTGATGGCGCTGTACCTGCCGGTGCAGGGCGAGCCGGTCATCTTTTTGAACAAGCTGTTCTTTGTGCCGCAGGCCCCCTGCCGCGAAGTGTGGCACACGGACTCGGACAAGCCGGTGGAGCAGATTGCCGAAGTGGTGGACAAGACCAAGACTCTGGGCATCGACAAGGAATGGCCTGCCAAGTTCCTGATCCCTTTGATGGAGCTGTGCCCCGGTATGCCGGTAGTGCTGGCCTCCGACTGCGTGGATGCCTGCCGCGCCGTGAAGGATGCCGAAGAACAGATGCTGATGAAGGAAGCATCCCGCATCAACGATGAAACCATCCTGAAAGCGCGCGACTACGTCAAGCCCGGCATGACCGAAAAGCAGGTTGCCGAGTACATTGACAACGAGTACAAGAAAGCCGGCTGCGAGAGTGTGGCATTTACCACCATCGTATCCTTTGGTGCAAACGCCGCTGACCCCCACCACGAGCCGGACGATACTGTGCTGGAAAAAGGCGAGTGTGTACTGATCGATATGGGCTGCTGCAAGAACCGTTACTGCTCCGATATGACCCGCACATTCTTCTGCGGGGAGCCGAAGCCGGAGTATGCCGCCATCCATGACCTGGTGCGCCAGGCCAACGAAGCCGCCGAGGCGATGATCCACCCCGGCGTGCGCCTGTGCGATATTGACGCCGCCGCCCGTGACCTGATCACCAAAGCGGGCTATGGCGAGTACTTCAACCACCGCCTGGGCCACTTTATCGGTCAGACCGATCACGAAAAGGGCGATGTGAGCGCCGCCAACACCGATACCGTAAAGCCGGGCATGATCTTCTCCATTGAGCCGGGCGTATACCTGCCGGGCAAGTTTGGCGTGCGCGTGGAGGACCTTGTCATCGTGACCGAAACCGGCTGCGAAGTGCTGAACCATGTGGATAAGCATTGGAGCGTGGTGGGGGTGTGATTGGCCCCAGACCGGAAATGATAAAATTAGAAATTTGAAAAGGGGCGGAAGTGCTTGAAGAGATCTGTTGTTCGCTTCCTTGCCGCACGATCCGTACAATAAGATTTATGCCCGTCCGGGGCGTCGGGGACGCCGCCCTTACAACAAATTTGTTGGTTCGTTATACATTCTTAATGAAAAATCGGATTAGGCCCCGGCGGAGTCGGGTGACCCCGCCCTACCGAGAGTTTTACAGGTTTGTAACGCGATTTAAAACGATTTGTAGGGAACGGTCAAGACCGTTCCCTACAGAGCAAAAATACATAGAAAGCAACACATGACAACAGGCAGCAGCCCACAAAATAGGGTCGCTGCCTGATTTTTTATTTATTTTGTTATATTACGATTAAAGTTTCTTCGGTTCCTTCTTTTCAAAGAAGGAACAAAAACTCCCGTAAAACACTCACGCACCCGGCAGCAGGGCAACGGCATCGCGCAGGATGGTGAGAGGGTCCTCGCCGCGCAGGACATGCAGGCTGATGTAGGGGCGGCCTACGGCGTTGTAGATCACGCGGTGCGGCATGGCATCCATCATGGCCCCCATCTGCGCCGGGGTCACAACATCGGTGTACAAAATCAGATTGTCGTTGCGCTGCACGATCTCCACAATGCCTGCGCGGGCGGCTGTCACGCGCACCAGGCTGATGTCCACCAACCCCTGCACACTGCGCGGCGGGTCGCCGTAACGGTCAATCAACTCATCCAGTACATCCGTGGCATCGTCACGGGTGGTGATGGCCGCAATCTTCTTGTAGGCTTCGATCCGCCCGGCGGCATCGGGAATGTAGCTTTCCGGCAGATAGGCATCCACCGTAATGTCAACAAGGCAATCACTCTTGTCCGGCGCAGCAGGCTCGCCGCGGGCGGCTGCAATGGCCTGGTTCAGCATTTTTACATACAGCTCGTAACCAACCGCTTCCATGTGGCCGTGCTGGCTGTGTCCAAGCAGGTTGCCCGCGCCGCGGATCTGTAAATCGCGCATCGCAATGCGGAACCCGGAACCAAAAGAGGTAAATTCCCGGATGGCTGAAAGCCGCTTGGAGGCAATTTCCGTCAACACTTTGTCGCGCTGGAAGGTGAAATAGGCATACGCCTTACGGTTGGAGCGCCCCACACGGCCGCGAATCTGGTACAGCTGTGAAAGCCCCATGCGGTCCGCATTCTCAATAATCAGGGTGTTGCAGTTGCGCACATCCACGCCGGTTTCAATCAGGGTAGTGCAGACCAGCACGTCGATCTCGTTGTCCAACAGCTGCTGCCAAACCGAGGAAATCTGCTCCTCCGTCATTTTGCCGTGGGCGATGCCGACCCGCGCACCCGGCACCAGCTTTTGCACCTTGGCGGCACACTGCTCAATGGTTTCGACTCGATTGTACAGGTAATACACCTGCCCGCCGCGGGCCAGCTCACGCCGGATGGCTTCGGCAATAATGGCATCGTCATATTCCAGCACATAGGTCTCAATGGGCTGGCGCTCAAAGGGCGGCTGTTCAATGGTGCTCATGTCCCGGATGCCGGACAGTGCCATGTTCAGCGTGCGGGGGATCGGCGTGGCCGAAAGGGTCAGCATGTCCACCCCGATAAAGTTCTCTTTCAGCTTTTCCTTGTGTTTTACGCCAAAGCGCTGCTCCTCGTCAATGATGACAAGGCCCAGGTCTTTGAACTTTACATCGTCCGAAAGCAGGCGGTGGGTGCCCACCACAATGTCCACTGTGCCGTCTTTCAGGCCGCGGATGGTCTCTTTCTGCTCTTTGGCGCTGCGGTAACGGCTGAGCAGCCCGATGCGGATGGGAAAGGCCTCCATGCGGGCGATGGCCGTGTTGAAATGCTGCCACGCCAGAATGGTGGTGGGGGCCAGGATGGCGCACTGCTTGCCGCCCATCACGCATTTGAACGCGGCGCGCAGGGCAACCTCAGTCTTGCCCACGCCGACATCGCCGCACAGCAGGCGGTCCATCGGCCAGGGCTGCTCCATATCATGTTTGATCTCCGCCGCGCTGGAAAGCTGGTCCGGCGTTTCATCATAGGCAAAGCGCTGCTCAAAATCTCCCTGCCAGGTATCATCTGGCGGGAAGGCATGACCGTGCGCCCTTTTGCGGCGGGCGTACAGCTCAATCAGCTCCTTGGCCATCTGCTCGGTAGCGGCGCGCACCTTCTTGCGGGTCTTGGTCCACTCGGCCCCGCCCAGACGGCTGAGCTTGACATTCTCCGAATCCCCCGGCGCGGTGTAGCGGGAGAGCAGATCCAGCTGGGTGACGGGAACATACAGCACATCTTTTTTATCGTACTCAATGCGCAGGTAGTCTTTGGTAACGCCCTGAACCGCCATTCGCTGGATGCCCGCATACCGGCCAATACCGTGGTTCTGGTGCACCACCAGATCTCCCGGCGTGATCTCGGTCAGGCTGTTCAGGGCATCTTTGGCCTTTTTACGCTTTTTCTTCTGGGAGCTGGTTTCGCCAAAGGCACGGCCTGTCAGCAAAGCATACTTGGCAAACGGAAATTCGCACCCAGCGGAAAGGTGCCCCGCCAGAACCTGCACCAGCCCGGCAGCGGGGGCTGCTGCAGCATCGGTGGTAACCAGAATGCCTTTATCGCGCAGGTCGCGTGCCAGACCGGCTGCGGCACGGTCGGTGCCGGCCAGCAGGGTAACGGTATAACCGGCATCGCACAGCGGTTTCAAATCCTCCAGCAGCCCGGCGACTTCGCCATTCCAGGCAGGCAGGGAGTGAGCCGGGGCGTTGATGATATCTTTCAGCGGCTGATCCGGCATGCTGCGGGCAAAGTTCTCGGCACAGATGGTGCGGTAGTGTCCGGTTTTGGACCACAGGTAGCTTGGGTCCGCGTACAGGTTATCCAGCCCAGCGCAGAGGACGCCGTCCAGGATCAGGGATTTCAGTTCCTCGCCCCGGCGGTAGTCGGTCGCGCGGTCGGCTTCCCGGATGGAAGCAGGCTCTTCGGCCACAAGGATCGGGTCGTCAAAATAATCCAGCACGGTGGCGGGATGGGGGTAGCGCACGGCCAGGTATTTGTCCATGTTGACCGGCACGGCACCGCCATCCAGCAGGTCCAGATCGGCGGCCATGCAGTCCGTCATGGCGGTTTTCTTTTTGCCGCGCTGCTTGGCCAAAAAGGCCCGAAGCTGCTCGGCGGCATCGGCAGGCTTGCCGAACAGAACTTCCCGCGCGGGGCTCAGGTAAAACTTATCAATGGCATCCTCACGGCGCTGGGTGGTCAGGTCAAAGGTGTGCAGGGTATCGATCTCATCGCCCCAAAATTCCATACGAACCGGCATTTTCTGGTCGGGAGCAAAAATATCCACAATATCGCCGCGCACAGAGAACTGGCCGGGGCCATCCACCTGGGCCCGGCGGGTGTAGCCGGCACCAAACAAAGCGGCCAGCAGGTCATCCCGCAGCAGAGTATCCCCCGCATGGAGGGTGCGGGTGTTGGCGCAGAAATCCTCTTTTGGGGTGGTGAACTGGGTCAGGGCTTCCGCGGGCACAGCCACGGCGCGCAGCCGCCCGCCTACCAGCTCGCCCAGCACAGCCAGGCGGCGGTACTCGTATTCGCGGGCGGTGCCCTCAATGGGGCGCAACACATAGTCTCGCGCCGGGAACACGGCGGCGGGAATGCCCAGCGTGTTCAGGTCGGCAGCAAAGCGGGTGGCTTCGGCCTCGCCGGGGGTCACGATGCACAGCGGCTTATCCAGCTGGCGGCACAGCGCGGCATACACCTGTGCGCGGCCGGATGCGGGCAGCCCAAACAGGGCGCATGCACCTTTGCCGGAAAGCGCGTGGCTCAGTTTTTTGTATTCGGTTGTGGTGGTAAACAATGCGTCAAACATGGTGCCTCCTGCGCTTGCGCATGATAGGGCGGGTGATGTATAATTTTGAGGATACGAGTAATACGAGAGTTTTTGCCCCTTCTTTGAAAAGAAGAAATCGAAAAAGTTCGGCAGAATAAAGAAATCAAATAATGCTGCAATAAGGAGCAGAATATAGAAAGATGACAAAACATAAAAATGTAGCGCTGGATGAGCTGCGTATTCTGGCGGCGCTGATGGTGCTGGGCGTGCATACCGGGCAGAAAGTTGGCCTGGGGGATGCCGCCGCGGTTGGCGCGCAGGGGGTGCAACTGTTTTTTGTGCTCAGCGGGTACCTGGCCGCGGCCAGCCTGAGCCGCCACCCGGAGCCGCTGCCGTATTACCAGCGCCGCATCCGGCGGATCCTGCCGCTGTACTGGCTGGTGCTGGTGCTGCGCTGGCTGTTCGATGCGGTACGCTATCTGGCGGCGGGCGCCAGTGCAGCCCAGCTGTTTGGCCCCGGCGGGCCGTGCGGGCCGGGTTACCTGCGGTACTTTGTATTTTTGCAGATGTGGCTGCCCAGTGATAACTGGATGCTGTGGAACAACCGCAACGTGCTGTGGACGATGAGCGCCTTTGCGTTCTTTTATCTGCTGGCCCCGTGGCTGTACCGGCTGTGCAAACGCTTTTGGGGTGCGCTGGCGTTGCTGGTGGTCTGCCTTGCGGTGAAGGGCAGGATCGGCGGCTTAATTGAAAGCAGTCTGGCGGCTTTCCCGGCAGAAGCCAACATCAGCGAGTTCAGCGCAAAAACGCCGGTCATGACGCTGTACTGCTTTATCTTTGGCATGGCGGCGTTTGCGGCAGTGCGGGAGAACAAGCAGTTTTTATACGGGGCATTCTGCATTCTGCTGGCAGTACTCACCAACTTCCAGCGGGCGGGGTTCGAGTGCGTGTTTACGGTGCTTGTTCTATTGGCCGTGCAGAACCCGCAGGGCGTTGGCCTGGCGGAAAATCAGAAGTTCGCCCAGGCCGTGGAATTTGTGGGGGCGGGCAGCTTTTGGCTGTACCTGGCCCACCCGCTGGTGCTGGAGCTGCTGCCCAACACCGCGATGGGCGGCGCAGCCGCGTGGCTGTGCTTCGCCGGGGTATATGCCGTCTGCCTGATGGTGTGCTATGCGCTGTATACGCTTTTTGTGCGCCGGTATGAGCAGCGCTTTGCGTAACCATTGTACTATATTTGCAGCAAAACGGCAAAGTGAATTTTGAGAGAAGCGTTGCATGAAACGACAAATGGCGGGCGGCCCAGATGGGCCGCCCGCTTTGGCATTTGTATGATTGGAAAAGCTGTGCTCTTATCTTGTAGAGAATGTGAGGACGAACATTGTTCGCCCGCGGACGTTGGCCGTATGCAGGGTGGAATATGTGGCAAGACCCGTCATGCGGGACGATGACGAGCATCGTCCCCTACAAATCATTTGCAGCGTTTATCACCATCGGCAAAGTTTTCCACAGTGCGCACACCCCTGCAGGTGTTCCATTAAACCACATCCCGTGTAATGATGGATTGCAAATTTGAAGTGAGAACACTTCCTTTGCGGGCATCTTACACAGAAAACAGGAATGGGCGCACACTGTGCGCCCCTACGGAACGCCTATCCGCGCTCAGTGGTTGAATTTATTCTGCGCTTCGCCCAGCTTGCCGGCCATCAACAGGCGGCAGGCGGCTTCCACGTCGGTGTGGCGGCCGGTCACAAGCTTGGCGTCATCGGGCGGGAACTTGCCCAGCACCCAGTCAGCCAGATCATAATCCGGGCGCGGCTTGGCGCCAACGCCAATGCGGATGCGGTAAAAATCCTCGCCGCCGGTGGAAGCGATAATGCTCTTTAGCCCGTTGTGCCCGCCAGCAGAACCGGAGGGCCGGATGCGGATGTGCCCCGGCTCCTGTGCAATGTCATCGCACAACACAATAATGTGGTTGCGCGGGATCTTGTAAAATGCCGCGGCGGGGGCGATGCTCTGGCCGCTCAGGTTCATGTAGGTCAGCGGCTTTAGCAGCATCACTTTGCGGCCGTCCACCTGGGCAATGCCGTAAAGGCCCTGCCATTTGCTTTTGTTGATCTCGCACCCCCAGGCTTCGGCCAACGCATCCAGCGCGGCAAAACCGGTGTTGTGGCGGGTGCCGTCATATTTCGGCTCCGGGTTGCCCAGACCGGCAATCAGCCAGTCTGCCCCGGAACCACCTCCAAATAGTCCCATAGTAAAAATCCTTATAGTAATTTTGTGATTTTAGTGTGCACCAGGGGCAAAGCGTTCCACTGTGTCCCGGATGGTATCCAGGAAGGATTCTGCACCTAAGGTGTTGACCTTGAAAAACACAGCCTGGCTGCCGCCGGATGTGATGGCGGAAAGCCGGATCTGCCCGTCAGCTTCCAGCAGGGTCAGGCTCATGGTAACACGGCCATTGCCAATGGCACTGTAGCGTTCGTATACCCGTACGGCACAGCGGCCGGTGCTGAAGTTGAAATCACTGGAACCTTCCAGCGTGGCCGAAACACTTTGTTTTACAACAGCGTCCAGCTCGGTCAGGATGGTGGTAAAATCCCCGGTCAGGGTGCGTTCCAAAATGGCCATGGCAGCAATCCTCCTTGCAGCAGGTCAGGGGGCATCAGTCGTTTTTCTTTTCGGCTTCCAGCTTCTGCTTTTTGGCAACGTATTTTTCCAGCTTCTTGGCGCCCCAGGCGGCAACTTCGGCCTGCTTGGCGCGCTCAATGCCCAGGGCACCGTCCGGCACATCGTGGCCGATGGTGGAACCGGCAGCGGTAAAGGCGCGGCTGCCCACCTTGACCGGCGCCACCAGGTTGGTGTTGCAGCCGATGAACGCATAATCGCCGATGGTGGTGCGGTACTTGCCCTCGCCGTCATAGTTGCAGGTTACGGTGCCGCAGCCAAAGTTGCAGTACTTGCCCACATCGGCATCGCCAATGTAAGTCAGGTGGCTGACAGTGTTGCCCTCGGCAAAGTTGGCGTTCTTGGTTTCCACATAAGCGCCCAGGTGCACGCCCTCATCCGTCACGGTGCCGGTGCGCACATGGGTAAAGGGGCCAATCTTGTTGTTGGGGCCCAGATGGCTGTCATAACACTGGCTGGCGTTCACGGTGGAACCGGCCTCAACAATGGTGTTCTCCAATAAGGTATTGGGGCCGATGACGCAGTTTGCCCCGATGACAGTTTTGCCGCGCAGGATGCAGCCCGGCAGGATCACTGCGCCGGGTGCAATCTCAACTTCGGGGTCAATAAAAACCTGGTCGCTGATGAACTCCACACCGTTCTGCAGGTGCTTTTCAAAAGTTTCTTCAAAGGCCGCTTTGGCGGCAAGGTATTTGGCTTTCGCTTCGGACATAAAAATACCCCTTTCTGTTTTGGGCCAAAAGAGTATACGGCCCTACAAAAAAGCCCCGGAACAGGGCTGAAGCCTGCCAGGGCGGGATGAATTGAAAAAAGTGTTGCAGGATGTAATAAAATAATATTTCCCAACTTCTCACCCATTATAATTTACCGCATTTTTGGTCAAATTGCAAGAGCCTGACCCCAAAACTTTGTAAGATTTTCGGCGAAAATATTCGCCATTTATTTAACAATGTACTGGAAATTCCGGGCTGAGTCTGTTATAATGGACTTTGCAAGAGAGAAAATTCTTATTTTGCGGGTGTGCGCGGCACACCGGGAAGAAACCGTAATTTTGTTGGAGGTAACCTATGAGCAAGAAGTTTTTGTATTTGTTCAAAGAGGGCCATGACGCATTTGGCGGCGACCAGACGACCATGAAGAACATTCTGGGCGGCAAGGGCGCTGGTCTGGCAGAAATGACCCATGCCGGCATGCCGGTTCCTCAGGGCTTCACCATCACCACCGAAGCCTGCACCCAGTACTATGCTGACAACCGTGAGATCAACGATGAGATCAAGGCTGACATCTTCAAGTACATGGGAATCCTGGAAGAGCAGACTGGCAAGAAGTTCGGCGATATCGAGAACCCGCTGCTGGTTTCCGTTCGTTCCGGTGCACGTCAGTCTATGCCCGGCATGATGGATACCATCCTGAACCTGGGCCTGAACGACCAGGCTGTTGAAGGTCTGGCAAAGAAGACTTCTAACCCCCGTTTTGCATATGACTGCTACCGCCGCTTCATCCAGATGTACTCTGACGTCGTCATGGAGCTGGGCAAGAGCTTCTTTGAAGAGCGTATCGACGCTATGAAGGAGCGCAAGGGCGTTAAGCAGGATATCGAGCTGGACGCTGAGGACCTGAAGGAACTCGTCAAGGAGTTCAAGGCCATCTACCTGGAGAAGCAGGGCGAAGAGTTCCCGCAGGATCCGAAAGAACAGCTGATCGGCGCTGTCAAGGCCGTCTTCCGTTCTTGGGATAACCCGCGCGCCAACGTTTACCGCAAGATGAACGAAATCCCCTACGAGTGGGGCACTGCTGTCAACGTACAGCAGATGGCTTTCGGTAACTCCGGCATGCGTTCCGGCACCGGTGTTGCTTTCACCCGTAACCCCGCTACCGGCGAAAAGAAGCTGATGGGCGAGTACCTGATCAATGCTCAGGGCGAAGATGTCGTTGCCGGCATCCGTACTCCTTCCCCGATCAGCAAGCTGCACGAGGAAATGCCTGAGGTTTACGATCAGTTCGTTGAGATCGCAACCCGCCTGGAAAACTACTACAAGGATATGCAGGACATGGAGTTCACCATCGAAGATGGCAAGCTCTTTATGCTGCAGACCCGTAACGGCAAGCGCACCGCACAGGCTGCTCTGCAGATCGCCTGCGACCTCGTTGATGAGGGCGTTATCGATCAGCGCACCGCTGTACTGCGCGTTGAGCCCAAGCAGCTGGATACCCTGCTGCACCCGCAGTTTGACGCTGCTGCCCTGAAGGCTGCTGAAGCAATCGGCAAGGGCCTGGCCGCTTCTCCGGGATCTGCCTGCGGTCGCGTTGTCTTCAGCGCTGAAGATGCTGAAGAGAAGGTCAAGGACGAAGCTTGGAAGAAGGTCGTTCTGGTCCGTCTGGAAACCAGCCCCGAAGATATCGTCGGCATGCAGGTTTCTCAGGGCATCCTGACCGTCCGCGGCGGCATGACCAGCCACGCAGCTGTTGTTGCACGTGGCATGGGTACCTGCTGTGTTTCCGGCTGCGGCAATGATAACGATGTTGCTATCGATTACGATGCAAAGGTTATCACCATTAACGGCCACACCTTCCATGAGGGTGACTGGATGAGCATTGATGGCTCTACCGGCAACATCTACGAAGGCCAGATCGCTACCGTCGCTTCTACCGAGAACGCTAACTTCAAGCGCTTTATGAGCTGGGCTGACGAAGCACGCCAGATGAAGGTTATGACCAACGCCGATAACCCGCGCGATGCACAGAACGCTGTCGATATGGGCGCTGAAGGCATTGGCCTGTGCCGTACCGAGCATATGTTCTTCGCTGAGGATCGTATTGCTGCTGTGCGTGAGATGATCTGCGCACGTACCGTTGAAGAGCGCAAGGTTGCCTTGGCTAAGGTTGAGCCGTTCCAGGAAGCTGACTTTACCGCTATGTACCGCATCATGGGCGATCGTCCGATGACCATCCGTTATCTGGACCCGCCTCTGCATGAGTTCCTGCCCACCAAGGCTGAGGACATCGAAGCCCTGGCAAAGGATATGGGCATGACCACCGAAGAGCTGAACAACGTTGTTGTCAGCCTGCATGAGTTCAACCCCATGATGGGCCATCGTGGCTGCCGTCTGGCCGTTACCTATCCGGAAATTGCCGAGATGCAGACCAATGCTGTGATCAAGGCTGCCATCAAGGTTTCTGCTGAGACCGGCAAGATGATCACCCCGCACATCATGGTGCCCCTGGTTGGCGAAGTGAAGGAGCTGAAGTACGTCAAGGACGTCATCGTCAAGACTGCTGACAAGCTGATCGCTGACGCTGGCGTTGACATGAAGTACCAAGTTGGCACCATGATCGAGATCCCGCGTGCCGCCCTGACCGCAGGTGAGATCGCTAAGGAAGCTGACTTCTTCAGCTTCGGTACCAACGACCTGACCCAGATGACCTTCGGCTTCAGCCGTGACGATGCTGCTAAGTTCCTGACCGCTTACTATGATACCAAGATCTACGAGAGCGATCCGTTCCAGCATCTGGACCAGATCGGCGTTGGCAAGCTGGTTAAGATGGCTGCCCATGACGGCCGCGCAACCAACCCCAACTTGGGTCTGGGCATCTGCGGCGAGCACGGCGGCGATCCCACGAGCGTGGAATTCTGCCACAACGTCGGTCTGGACTACGTCAGCTGCTCTCCCTTCCGTGTGCCTATCGCCCGTCTGGCTGCTGCTCAGGCTGCTATCAAAAATCCCAGAAAGTAAGATTGTTGCATGAAGATGCACTAATCGTGCAAAACATGGGAAGATAAACGTATGATAAACCCTCCCCGGTGAAACTGAATGGTTTTGCCGGGGAGGTTTTTGTATATTAGGAGGAAAGTTATGAAACGAAAAGAATTGGAAGAGTTCAAGAAGAGATGGGAGGAAAATTTAGGTGGCCTTGGAGAAATGTTAAATAGTCCTTGGTTTGCAGTTTCAATAAAGTATGATGAAGCGGAAAAAAATAAGTGTTGTATTAAATTGGGACAATACGTTTTAAGATACTGGGCACAACTTCACGGGGTGGACTTATCGCCGTATGGTGACAAAGAAATTACAACGGATGAGTTTAAACAGGCAGTTACAAAGGCTCAAACTGAAATGAAAACAGATTTTGAAGGCGGTGAAGGAAACGCTGAAAATAACATATTAGATCAATTAAAACGAAGATTAAATATTATTTTATTTGGGACGACCAAACCAGAAGAAGATCAGAAAATCAAACTTGGAAAAAATGATTTGCTCAGTGCGTCAAATGTCGTTTTCTTTGATGAGCTATTAAAAACTGATGTGGGCGATCTTAAAATGATCATAGATGACAGAGAGATCGGTAATATAACGGGTGCACAAAAAAAGCACGTACATATAGAATACGAGGAGCACAATAAAAGAAAAAAACAAGAAATAGAATTGGACGATTACTATAAGGAAATGATAGTTCGTGGGCTTCGTTCACTAGAAAAAAATGAATGGATTAAAACCAGCCTTAAAAGAACTGCACAGAGTAGACTGGATTCATTATATCCACCCGAAACGCCAGATGAAGTAGAAGAAGATTCATATTTGACCGAATGTGGAGGATGGATAGTATTCAATGAGCTAGACTTAGAGTTGCGGTTATGTGAGAAGCACTTTCCACGAGCAAATTTAGTAAATAGAGAAACATATGATAAGATTTTAGAAGCACTCGTAGAGTGTAACGAAAAGGTGATTGACTGTGTGAGCGAGTTATGCGAGATAGATTGTAAAATGAATGGAACCAATATAGAAGATTGTCTATAAGCAAAAAGAACTACTAAGCTAGTCCTCAAAAAGACTAACAGAACCATTGCGTAGTATTAAAAGCGATACGCAATGGTTCTGTTAGTCTTTTTTGAAATGTGAATAAAGTGTTAATAAAAAAGCGCGAGAAATCCGAAAAAAGGGGGGTGCGTGGGGCTTTTTGAATGTGTGATGAGAAACTATAATAATTGGCGTGATGACGACGTGACCAACGTTGAATCACAAAAATAATTGATTTGAGAGGTATTTATTATGCTACAGAAGAATTGCGAAAACGAGATTCGAGAGCTGAGCCGGGACCAACAGGAAATGTTGGATGAACACATCGACAGGCTGAATAAAGTTTTTAAAGGCAAGGACAACTATGCCGGCATTGCCGTAATGTCGGAAAAATATGCACCTGTTGTCCGCGAAAACAAGGAAGCTTATCCGCTCAATGAAATTCAGGTGATTATCAAAAAGAACGGAGAACCGTTTGTAAGATGCAGCTGGAAAAGTGATGAAGGAACAAGCAATTTCCCGCTTCAGTTCAGCGCAAAAACTTCAAAATCTGGCCAAATCTCTGGGAGCGTTTTTGTTCGAGGACAAATGGAATCGCCTATTGTGATTGACAGCTCAGACGAGTTTGAACTGGATGGCTTTTACGAGCTGATGGTACACGCTTGCGATGAAGAGATGGGGTATCTCTGGGTCGGAGATGGAAAGAATGAGGGCTTGACCAGAATGGATTATCTCCTCTCTGGAAACCTTAATCGGAATCCTATTGAAAAGCTGATTGACCAGATGTATTTCCAGAATGCTACTTCGGAGGGTACGAACCATGAATAATCTGAACGGTAACAGAAAGAATGAATTTCGTCGGAAGCAAGAGGAGAAGCAGCGGAAGCTTGCTCTAAAAATCAAGGACGAAGCTGGCGAATTACGAGAGGGGAGCTTGAAGAGCGAGGAAGCCATTCCATCGCTTGACAAGCTTTGTGCAATGGGAGAGCGAGTTGAACAACAGACCACTTTTTCTGCAAAGGAGGCGATACGCAACAAAATCAAGGCAAGACGAGATGCTGAACGATACAAGACAACAAGCACGGACAGTGAAAAGTGGACTCCTAATCCGTTTGAAGATTCTAATGCAGCCGCTATAGAGTCTCCGAAAAATGAGGACACATTAAACACAACGAGAAAACACGCCGATGCCCAATCGACAAAATCAGCTGGGCTGAAAACCTCAAAACGGCGATCGATTGTGGAGATGGTTCAAAAGCTCAAAAAATATGTTCCCATCGTTGTCTGTGGAGATGTGTTGTACTATTACAACGGTTACTACTATGAAGCAATCGGCCTTGAGAAGCTGATAAAACTCTACCGAAAATACGTGGACTATGACCTTAACAACGAGCCGAGTCTATATGCGTACAAAGACTTGTATCAGTGTTGCACCACTGATCCGGAATTGGAACGTAGTGAGCCAGAGAACCAATCTATCCATGCACCTTTAGAAAATGGCGTCTATGATCTGATGAAGAAAGAGCTGAAGCCGCATGACCCAAGACGGTTGATTTTTACCTATATCAAGGCGAGCTACGATGAATCGGCAGAATGTCCGGTATTCAATAGCTTCTTAAAGCAGATTACGCATGGAAATCCTCAACTGGAGGAGCGTTTTTGGATGGCGATTGGATACCTGATGATTTATCCGGCACGAGGCAAGTTCTTCATTGTTATGGGTTATGCCAGAGACAGCGGCAAGAGCGTACTGGGCAATTTTGTCCAACGGTTATATCCGAAGGAAAGTGTCGGTAATCTGCGACTTCAAGAAATGAAAGGAACGTTTTCATCAATGTCTTTCCTTAATGCGGTAATCAATCTTGAGTTGGATATGCCAAATGCGAAGCTCAATGCAGAAGTAGCTTCACGGCTTAAACAGATTACAGGCGGAGACTCTATTACGGTGCAACGCAAATATCTCAGCCCAGTAACATTAACAAGGCGAATTAAGTTTGTCTTTGCCGGAAATTATCCACTTTGTATTGACGGTGAGGACGATGCGCTTCAAAAACGGATTGTGTTTCTTCCTTTCAATGAATCCATCCCGGATGACCAGCAGGACCCTTACTTGGAGGATAAAATCTGGGATGAGCGAGATGCCATTGTTACCAAGTCCCTGCATTATGCACGAAAACTGGTGAAGCTTAACTACAAGTTCCCAGAAATTCCGCAGGTGGACGACGCAAAGTGCATTGTCAGAGACTCTATTGCGAAGACCGTAGGAAAATTTGTACAGGAAAGCTGTGATATGAGCGAGCCGAAAGCGGTGACTGCTACAGAAGACCTGTATAATGCCTACTTGGACTACTGCAAGGAGAAGGATATATGGGCGTGTAGCCAAACGGCGTTCACAAAAGGACTTACCCAAATGGGGCTGAAGCATACTCGTTCCCGGTGTACAGGAGAGGATATGATTGTCCGAAAGAATCCGGTATCTGCTTTCCAAGGAATCAAGCTCCGTCCGTAACTTCTGATTCTTCGATGATACGTTATACCTCTGACTCTGAGCACCATTAACGATAACCAAGGGAGGTATCACAATGCTGGAAATTGACGAAAAGGCGATGGCCTATTGTCTGGTGGAAGCTCTCTTTGCAGCAGGGGTAATCAACCTGCCTACCTATCAGAACTTCCTTCGGATGAAGCGTGAGCAGGAGGAAGAACCGCCTGCAAAGGCTTCGTAAGCAACAGAGAAAGGCTCTGGTGGAGGATTCTGCCAGAGCCTTTCTTTTTATCCGAAAAATCAAGAAAATGGAGGTAAAAAAATGCGAGTAGCAGTATATGCTCGTGTCTCAACAGAGCATGAGGCGCAGATCAATGCACTGGAAAATCAGTTGGAGTGGTATAAAATCGAATGTTCCCGGCATTCGGACTGGGAAATCGTGGAGGTCTACGTAGACCAAGGCATCACCGGAACACAAGCACAGAAGAGGCCAGAGTTTTTGCGTATGATGGAGGATGCTAGGAAAGATAAATTTGACCTTATCATTACCCGTGAGGTGAGCCGCTTTGCACGAAATACGGTGGATGCTTTGTCCTATACGCGCCAGATGAAGGCTATGGGCGTGGATGTGCTTTTTATCAATGACGGTATCAACACGGCTGCCGATGATGGCGAACTCCGACTGTCGCTCATGTCTTCCATGGCACAGGATGAAAGCCGCAAAATCTCAGAACGTGTGAAGGCAGGGCAGAAAATCAGTCGGGAAAGGCACATTCTGTATGGCAACGGAAACATCTTGGGATTCCGCAGGGAGAATGGAACCTATGTTCCCGAACCGGAACAGGCTGAAACTGTAAGGTTGATTTTTCAGATGTATTCGAGTGGTGAAGTCGGCCTACAGAAAATAGTCGCAGAGTTGTATCGTCTTGGACGGTTGGATGCGGGAGGTCATGTTTCGTGGGACGCTTCCAAGGTGAGTCGGGTCCTGCACAATGCAACATATAAGGGGTATATTTGCTATAATAAATCCCATAGTGACGGTTACTTGACGCAGAAGCGTATCAAAAATCTGGATGAAAGCAGCTACATCTATGTGAAAGGGAATTTTGAACCATTGGTTTCGGAAGAAATGTGGGAGAGATGCCAGCAGATTCTGGCATCGAGATCAGCACGAGTAATCGATGAAAACGGAAAAAAGCACAAGTACATGAGAAATACGCCTAAGTCGGTCTGGACGGCAAAATTGCGTTGCAGTTGCGGTGCAGGATTTATTCAGTTCAAGTGGCGTGTGAACCGGGATGGTGCTGTAATTCATGGATTTCAGTGCTACCGCCGTACACGCAGGCCGAGCATCAGCTACTTGCAGGAACATGGCCTTGATTTGAGCATCAGCTGCCAAATCAAGGCTATCAGTGAGTGGAAGCTGGACTTGATGGCGGCAAAGGTGTTTGAACATCTCACATTTGACAAGGGAAAGACAGTCAAAGAGGTCTATAAGATCCTGAGCCGCTGCATGGCAGAAGAAAAGACTGTCCGCATTTCCAGAAAGGCGATGCTGGAAAACAGCATCGCCAGACAGAGGGAGCGTCTGGATAAGTATATAGACCTGTGTGCAGACGGAATCATCACAAAACAGGAATTGGCAGAACGGCGAAAGGGATTGGATGCGCAGATTGCAGAATTGCAATCTCAATATGAGAATGTGGAACAGGAGGATGAGTGCAGTGGAACCCTTGATATGAATTTAATTGCGCAGAAGTTGGATGAGTGGCAGAAGGCATCTAGAAATGATGTTGACCGGGAGCTTATCAATAGCTGTGTGGCGCAGATCACGCCGCTGACGAATGAGGACTACCGCTGGGTACTTGATTTCCAACTGACAGAAGTGCAGAGTGGAAATAGTGCCACTTGTACGTTGGATGGCTTTATGGAGATGGCTCGTTTTAGGATTTCTTTTGAAGAAGCTAAGGCTTTTAAGGCTTCCCGGAATCAGGGAATTCGTAAAAATGAGTGGCATGACCTCACGGTAGCCGTGGGTATCCGCACAAAAACTTGACCGTAAAGTACTGTGCCAGCTGTGCCGGATGTGTCAGAATTTTTGAGAAACCTTTATTATATATTATATATTATCTATTATCCCTATCGCTTTATCTAAGAGAGAAAATAGAGTAGAAGGGATAAAAATAAAGAAATATATAGAGAGTTTCATAAAAACCTGACACATTTGACACACCTGACACAAGACAAAGCGTATCTGAAAAAATTACAGTTATATATTATCTTTGTAGAAAGACCTGTGAGCAGTTTGATTCTGTCCACAGGTCTTTACTTTTTGCTTGAAAAATGGAGGAAAAACAATGGCTGATATTATGGTAAAGATTCTGATGAAGGGTGCAAAAGCAATCGGGAAAACTGCTGTAATACTCATTATTTGGATCGCCCAGAGACAAATTGTCAAGGACTTTTTAATCAAATTCACAAAAAATCTACAAAAAAGGTGCCAGAAGCATTGTATGGCTCCTGACACCTCGTTTGATAGATTACATTTTTCCGTTCAGCAGGTCTTTGCAGAGATACGCATAGTCTGGCAGCTGGTTGATATATGGCTCCCAGCGCCGCTTGATTTCCGCCAATTCCAGCGGATCGGCTTTCTCCAGTGCATGATCGTTGCCTGTCATATATAAAACATCCGTAGCAACATCATCCAAACACCTGCCGCAGAGATCAGCAGCTGATTCTATCCTAATGCCAGTATCCACATAAAGCGGATTGACGCCAATCGCCAGCCAGACATAGCCTACCTTGTCCGACCAGAGCAGTTCAAAATCAGGGCTTTGCCGCAGATGTTCCGCAAAGACCTCCTTTACTCGCTCAATTTCATGTTTTTCTTTTTCTGTGTACAGCATTTTCATGTCCTCCTTGGCTAAAGTTTTGGTGTGTACCATCATCAGTTTAACACAAGGCGGCTGGCTTTATCAGCCGATCACATCTGCTGTATCTCGTTTTTAAGCATACGCTTGATTTTATCGCTCATGGTTTCGGTGCTGGTATCGCTGAAATGGACGCGCACCTTGTAGGTTGTCTTTCCGATTTTCTTTACCATCGCCGGCGTGTTTTCCGGCGCTCTGGACGCAGTAGCGGCGTCTGACACCTGCATAGTACGGGGTTCTTTGTTCATGGCGCTCCTTTCTCCGAACGGTTCTGTGCCGCCCGGTAAAAAATCAATCGTGTTTACTGTTTACAATGTCTTTTGCTGTCTGTCGGGTAGCACCGGCATTTTCTTCCCGGAAATTCTTCCCGTCAAAAAGAATCGGCGCACACCGTTCCAAAATACGGTCATAGATACGGGCGTGGGCCAGATCAGGCGGATTTTTCAGCTCGGAC
>ENA-OPDD01001175-OPDD01001175.1-human-gut-metagenome-genome-assembly--contig:-NODE-1175-length-18305-cov-1.750027_pt1 | contig 18305 bp, 23 predicted proteins | sample MGYA00241574_ERZ501499 | MGnify/ENA primary metagenome ERZ501499 (study PRJEB25962, sample SAMEA2042576) | human gut metagenome | biome: human gut; feature: human-associated habitat; material: faeces...
GAGAAACAACAGCTTCAACATCTAAACAGTTTGTGCATTTTGATGATGCAAACGCGGACATCGTAGGTCAGTTTGATGAGATGAAGAAAGAAATCCTTTTAAACGGACGTAGAATGCCTAACAAATTATGCTTAGGATACAGAGCGTATAAGGCAATCAAAAATCATCCGCAATTCTTAGAAAGAGTTACAGGTTCAGGGTCAACACCGAATCCAGCACTTGTTAACGAACAGGTAATTGCAGCGGTACTTGGTCTGGAAGAAGTAAAAGTTCTGTATGCAACTTATAATGCAGCAGAAATCGGTCAGAAAGCCGATATGAAATTTGTCTTTGACGATAACAGTGCATTATTAACTTATGCACCGAAAGAAGTAGATCTTGAAGAACCATCTGCCGGATATATTTATACATGGGATATGCTAGGAAACGGTCAATGGATGGCTACATCACAGTATGATGGACCAGGAGGATCACATTCAGAGTTCATCGAAGGGCTTATGGCAACGGATATGAAGAAAACTTCCGATGACCTTGCAACTTTCTTAACAGGATGTGTATCCAAGTAGGAGGTGCTTTATATGAATTATGTTGCATTAAAACCAGTAAACTTTGGTGGAAAGCGGTATAAGATCGGAGAGACTATTCCAGAGGGTGTCGTAGATGAACGACGCTCTCTTTTTTTAAAGAAGTCTGGACACATTGCAGAAGTAGCGAGCGTAAATGGAGCGTATGCAGAGGATTTGAATGTTAACCCTAACACTTTATCAATTCCTTTATTACAATCTAAGCACGAGCTTGCAGTGAACGCACAGCAGTTATTACAGTTCTTTGCCACAACTCAGAAAACAATGGAAGAGGCAAAAATTGAGATTGCGACCATGACAGAGGAAGCGGTCTTACAGCTATTACATGAGATTGATTCGAGAAAAGGAATCAAGGCAGCAGTTGAAACAAGACTTGCTGATCTTTCCACTGATACTGATATTAATCAGGAATCAGAAGCAGTAGAAGAAACCGAAGAACCAGCAGAACAGCCGGAAGGTGGCGAGGAGAATGACGTATAACTATTTTCCAGATGAGATCAATACAAATGATGTTATGAAGATGCGGTTCGAATTGGCGGATACTGATGTATCAAAGGATGAAATGTCAGCTGCACTTTCCGATGAAGAGATCACAGCTGTATTAGAGCAGTATCCGGACAATTTTAAGATGGCAAAACTGAAATTGCTAGAACATATGATGCTCAAATACGGACAGGACGTAGACAACAGTGTTGGTCCTGTCTCTTTTAATTTTGGTAATCGAATGAATTTCTGGAAACAGCTTTATGATGATCTGAAAAAAGAAATTGCATCTTCCAGTGTTGGAATCAAGCCGTATGAGAATGAAAAACGAGAGTATTTTTACGTTGGAATGATGAATCATCCTGGAGGTGGACGCTTTTGAAAATGACATCAATCGGTAGACCATATCAATATATGCAGTCTTTCCGTGTTTACTGGCAGGATACAGAAGTCATGGACGATGGCATGGTTGTAAAGGGCGATGAAAAAGAAGCCCCTGATGCGATCATAGACGGTATACTAGCCGAAGCAGATATGAAGACAATGGAAATCTGGAAACAAAACCAGACTCCGATCAGTCATACGATTGTGTCTTACCATCCAGTGGTTAAGCTAAGTAAGAACGATGTGTTACTGCTTGGCGATGATCCGTGCCATGATCGTAAGTTTATCGTGAAGGGTACAAAAGATCCAGCTGGAACAGGGCAGTTTTCCATCTATTATGTATTAGAAAGAAGTGATACAGATGGGCGTAGAAGCTGAATTTCAAGCATGTGCAAAGAATCTTGATGAAAGTATCAAAAGAGAGATGATGCGAAAGGGTGCAATGGCAACAAACACCCTTAGAAATATTGAGATCGAAGTATTGTCGAAAGGCGGTTCTGGAAAGAAATACAAACGGCTTCCGAATAGATCATCCGCACCGGGAGAAACACCAGCACCACAGTCTGGAAAGTTACGTCAGGACTGGGATGATCAAACTCTGATTGAAGGAGATCAAGTTACAAGCCGGATAAAAAGTAATTCAAAACACGCTGAATGGCTGGAAGATGGCACAAAAAAGATGGCAAAACGACCATTTATTGATCCAATTAAGAAGAAAGCAGAGCCGGAGATTGTAAAGATCTTCGGTTCAGATTTTGAGGTAACTCTATGAAAGAAATAATTTTCAAGTACTTAAAAAACCTGAATATTAACGGATTGGCTACATTCAAAAATGGACCAGCAATATTTTTGGATCAGGCACCTGATGATTCTGATTCAAGGTGGGATGGTTCGCAGTATGGGCGTATCATCTATGGGCTGAATCTGAAAGATGATTCAGAGCGTAAGGTTTCTGGAATGATGGAGATTGCAATAGCGTATCTGTTTAATAATCAAGGATATAAGAACTTGCTTGAAGCGAAGAAGATCCTGAAAAAAGCGTTTGAAGGAGTTTTCTTGACCGATGAAGATACAACGATTTCTCTTGTATGGAGAAAGTCAGAATCATTTCAGGAAGCAATTGAAGGGCAAATGGATGTAGAAGTATGTGGATCAGTGTTGACATTCGATGCATATGCTTTTCCAAAACATTCATACCTTCCGCTGGATGCAGTCGGTTCTTTGGCAAAGCACATTGATGAGAACTGGAACGTGACAGTGATCAATAACACGGAACTTGACGAAATCTGGAAGCCGGATGATGAAGAAGTGGTTGTTTATACTAGACTGGATTCTATGCAGCCAGGAACGTTCCCATCGACATATGCTTGTACATGGTTTACAAACAACATTAAGGTACATGTGATCTCCGAATCGGATGTAAATGCTGATCAGTTTGTTATGAACTTGCTGCAAGATTTACAGGAAAGAGAGCGGTTCGTTATGAATGATGGATCGCCGTTTTTTGTAAATCAGCTGGCATACAGCACGAAACTTGATCCATTAAAAGATGGACAGGTAACGGTAAGAGGTCAGTACGGAAAGCTACGAGATGTTGAAACAGTCGATGAATTAAAGACAATTACGATAAGTTAGGAGGAAACAATGGCAGAAAAGAAAGACGAAACAAAAACAGTGCCAGAAGTTACTTATACTGTGGATGAATATGCAGAAAATCCACAGGTGTTAGGAGTATCACAAGATATTATCCGAACAGCATTTGCAAGGGCAGGTGTTAAAGAAGCAACGCAGAGCACAGCAAAGAAACTTGTAGATACATTTAAGAAGAAGGAGGTATAAGAACTTGTCCGGATTATTTTTAAAAGGCGAGAAAAAGGAAAGAGCTGGAGTTTATCGCAGACATGAGCAGATCACAAATAATGGTGTAGCATCCGCAATGAACGGAGTTTTCTGTATTCCGGTTCATGCAGATTTTGGTCCAGTTGGAGAGATTCAGAAGATCACATCAAAGAGTGATCTTCTTTCACTTTATATGGAGAGTGGAACGATCGATGCAGCGGTAAAACTGTTTGATGCAGGTGCTAACACGGTATATCTTTACCGTCTTGGAACTGGTGGTAAAGAAGGAAGCCTGTCCTTACAGACAACCACAGCCACAAATGCAGTTACATTAAAGACAAAATATCCAACCGCTTTGAAATTCTCCGTAACTGTAAAACAGAAATTAGGAGATGAAACGACAAAAGAGTGTTCCGTTTACAATGGGGCAACACTTGTTGAGAAAGTAAGCTTTATCGCTGGTGCGGATGTAAATGAGGCTGCAAATCTGGTGGAAGCAATGAAAGACAGCAAGTATTTATCCGCAGAACTTGTTTCTGGAGCATCCGGGATCATGCAGACGGTTGCACAGCAGGCTTTGGCTGGTGGATCAGCACCGGCAGTCACAACAGAAGATTACAGCAATGCGTTTAATGCATTCGAAACTTATGCTTGGAATGTACTGGTGCTTGATACAGTTGAAGAAGATGTTAAAGCATTAGCGAAGACATACATGGAAAGAATCCATTCAAACGGTGCATTGGGTGTTTGCGTACTTGGAGAAGCGGCAGGAAAGTCACTTGCTACAAGAAAGACAAATGCAAAATCCTATAATGCACCATATTTTATTTACTGCGGTAGTGGATACTATAATACCGCCGGAGATAGAGTGGAAGGATACCTTGCGGCAGCAGTTCAGGCAGGTGTGATCGGATGCAAAGATTCAAGTACATCAATTGTACATACAGAGATTCCAGATGCGGAGTCATGTATTGAACAGTTGACGAATGAACAATATGTCGATGCGATCAAATCTGGATTGCTTCTCTTGTCAGAAGGACAGGAAGGGCAGGTCTGGTTTGATTCAGGAGTGAACACATATACAGTTCTGGATGAGGACGATGACGAAGGATGGAAGAAAATCAAACGTACATCTGTACGTTACGAAGCTTTTGACCGTATCAATCGTACATTAGAACCATTGATTGGTAAGATCAGCAACAATGCAGCAGGCGTTGATAATGTGATTCAGGAAGCTAAAAAAGTACTGGCTGAAATGAACAGAGAAGGAAAGATCTTAGATACTTACGAATTTTATGAGGATATAGAAAATCCACATGCAGCGGATTATGCATACTTTATTATCCGTATTGATGACGTTGACAGTATGGAAAAGATCTACTTAACATATCAGTTCCAGTATATCGCACAGTAGGAGGTGTTATATAGATGAGTGGAAAAGGTTTTGATACTAGAAAGCTGATGACAGGAAAAGACGGAAAGCTTTTTATTACACTGGATGGAGTCTCCATCTGGTTTGCATCCGTGGAAGAGTTTACAATCGGAATGAATTTTTCAAACGTAGATTTCCATCCGGCAGGAGATGTACAGACATATGGAGTTCCAGACAGTGTTAAATTTACAGCATCGTTCACTGAAGCTGTAGTAAGAGATGATCTGACGATCGTACCAATGCTGGAAGCGATTAAAAATGGGAAAATTCCTACATTCAGTTTACAGGGCGGTGTTACAGAACCACTTGCTGGTGGCGAAAGTAAATATCTGTTAGATGAATGTATTCCTGATGGAGATACAAACATTCTGGAAGTAAAACCGGGAGAAATCATCAAGAGACAGTGCCAGTTTATTGTTAACAGTGTACCAGATTGTATTAAATCATTGGCAGCATAAAGAAAGGATAAGAAAATGGCAGAGAAGAAAACAAATATCAATGTAACAGAAGAAAATGAAATGGATCTTATCACTGGTCTGTTAAAGGCAGCAGAGTATAAGACAGAGGTAAGCCAGACATTAAATATTCAAAGAAACGGACAGAAATTGTTTAAATTCGATATTCGCCCATTATCTTTTGATGAAATCACTGATTGCAGAAAGAGAGCAACAACTTATATGCCGAATCCGGGTGGAGCATCACTTCCATTAATTGAGAAAAGCGTAAGCAATGCAGATTACATGGCATGGCAGATTTACATTGCAACAGTTCCGGAAAGTGATGGAACAAAATTCTGGGATAATCCAGCATTAAAAGAAGGACTGAACAAAGCTGGTCACATGGTTATGACACAGGCAGAGATCATTAAGGAAATTCTTACAGCTGGAGAACTTGAAGCAGTCAGCGACAAGATCGAAGAGTTATCCGGCAGTGGTACAAATGTCATTGATTATGCAAAAAACTAATTAAGTCCAGTCCGTTAGCTTCTCTGCTTGCAGAAAATTATTTACGGACTGGAATGTTGCCATCAAAAGCCCTTGATCTCCCAGAAGGAGAGAGGGCTTTTATCTTTGCAGCACTTATAACAGCTATGGAAGGAGGCGATGCATAAATGGCAAACAAAGAAATTGTGATCGATGTTGTATCGGAATATTCCGACCATGCGTCTTCTGGCCTACAGCAAACAGGGAAGAATGCAGAGAAAGCATCACGAGAGATGGACAAGCTTGGAAAGAAGCGTGCAAAGCCAAAATTAGGACTTGAAGATAAAGCAAGTCCAGTCCTCGACAAGTTTGGTAAAAAGGGAGACGGGCTCGGTAAAAAGACCTGGACTCCAAAACTTGGATTAAAAGACACTGCAACAGCAGGGATCAAAAAAGCTATGAGTGCTGGTATGAGTTTTGGTAGAAAGACTTTTTCAGCAGTCCTAAAAATCAATGACAAGGTAACAAGTCAGATCAAAAAAATCCCAAGTGTTATATCTAAGATCAAGAATTCTATATTTTCACTAAAAACTTTGGCTGGTGGAGTTATGACTGGAATTGCTGCAAAGAAATTGATAGCTGATCCAGTATCATTAGCAGACGAATTTCAGACATATCAAATTGGCTTTGAAACAATGCTGAAATCTAAAAAGAAAGCTACGAAGTTTATGGATAGTGCGAAGAAATTTGCATCTGTTACCCCATTTGATACATCAGCAGTAGTGTCAAATGCACAAAGGATGTGGGCTTATGGATTCTCTGATAAAGACATTATTCCTGACCTGACGAAGATTGGTAATGCATCCGCAGCACTTGGAGCTGGAGAAGAGGGTATCTCTCGAGTATCCAGAGCTTTAGGTCAGATGAAAACAAACGGAAGATTGAACGCAGAGGACATGAATCAGCTGACAGATGTCGGTATAAACGCATGGAAGTATCTTGCTGATGCAGAGGGTAAATCCATAGCCCAGATCAGAGAAATGTCTCAAAAGGGCGAAATCAGTGGAGACAAAGCAGTTAAGACAATCCTTAATGGGCTGAAAGAATTTGATGGAATGATGGACAAAACATCTAATTCGACGGTTTCTGGATTAATGTCAAATATTAAAGATACGTTCGACATAAACATTGTTTCTAAATGGGGAAAAGGTCTCCAGAAGGGAGCAACGAAAGGTTTAGGAGAATTTGCAGACTATCTTGATAAATCCGATGCAAAACTAAAAGAAGCTGGAACATCACTTGAAAAACTTGGAGAGTATGCAAGTACATCTGTATTCAAGGGACTTGAAAAGGCTGGAGATAAGATCGACGATCTTATTAGTATGCCAAAATTCCAAAATGCTTCAATCGGTGGCAAGATTAGTATTGCTTGGGATGAACTGATTGTAAATCCGTTTTCTAAGTGGTGGGATTCTAAAGGAAGACCGGCGATCGTTAAAAAGATTACTGGGATTGGAAAAGATATTGCAAAAGCTGGTGGAAACTGGTTCAAGGAATCTCTTAAGGATCTGTTACCAGGCGGAGATAAAGCTGGTATCGCAGATTATTTAGCTGGATTTCTTGGATTATCTGGAGGGCTAAAGCTGTTTAAAGGTGGAAAAAGTCTATACGATCTGATCACTGGCGGTTCAGGTGGTTCTGGAAATCCTCTTGGAAGTTCCGTTGGACTTATGAATGTATCCGCATCCGTTGTAAATGTGAACGGTGGGCTTGGCAGTGGAAACGGTGGAAGCCCTGTCACACCAACTGGCGGTGGAACTACACCAAAGACAACACAGCCGACAGGACCGACAAGGACACCGGGTGGTTTGTTTGGTTTAGGTGGTTCTGGAGTTACTTTGAAAAACGGAGAAACTGTTGCGGCTACTGGATGGAAAGCTTTTCTTGGAAATCTTGGAGTAAAACTTGGATCAGGAGCAGCAACAGCTGGTGGAGCAGCAGCCGTTGGTGGAGCTTCGTTACTAGGTGGAGCTTTAGGACTTGCGGGAATTGGAAGTGCAGCAGGTAACTTTATCAACGCTGCGACAACAAAGAATAAATCTACTAAGAAAAAAGAAAACTACAGAGGTGGCACGAAGCTTGGCATGGTTGGTGGTGGTGCAGCCGCTGGAGCTTTAATCGGATCAGCAGTTCCAGTCGTTGGAACTCTTGCCGGTGGATTCATTGGTGCCGGTGTTGGTGGATTTGCAGCACTGACAAAAGGTAACAAAGCAGGCGATCATATTCGAAAGAACATGGATAAGATCAAAAAAGAGTCTGAAAAAAGTGCTAAATCTTGGAATGTAACATCGAAACAGGTAAAAGAAATTCAAAAGGGTCAAGAAAAGTACCTTGGAGATAATTATCTTAAAAATCGTAAGGAAGCACTAAAGGATAACAATTCATTAACTGCAAAATCGCAGAAATATTATTCTTACAATAAAGATTCCATACGAAAGATCCGTGAGAAATATGAGCCAGAATCCGAAAAGAAAAAAGATCGGTTAAGAAAATCAGTACAGAGTACATATAAAAAGCAAAACAAAGAACTGAAACTTGACTCAACAATGAGCGGAACAATGGCACATACTGTTAGAGGTAAGAAAAATAAGAATCTGAATGTTGGACCATACAAAGAGTATAATCAGCTGACTAATTCTGTTCAGAAAGCTTATGAGGAGAATAAGAAGAATACAAAGCAGACAAACGTCGGTTCTAAGAGTACGAAAGCTTTTTCTGGGGCAACAAGTGCTGCCGGTGGAAAAGTCAGTGGCTTAGGTGGAATGTCTGCAACAGCTGGTGGAAAATTGGGAACTATGGGATCAATGTCACTTGCAGCTGGTGGTAATTTACAAAGTGCTGGAAGTTCCGCATTATCACTTGCAGGTGCTTTAGCATCCGCAGCCTCAACGATTGCATCCGCAGCAAGTACAACTGCTGCACAAGCAAGTGCAATCAAAAGTATTACTAGTGGAAGTTATCTAAGTAATAGCGGTTCTTCAAAATCTGGTAAAAAGAAAACAAGCAAAAAGACATCATCCGCACCGAAAGTACAGACAGCCTTACCGAAAAATGGGAAGTTCTTTCATAATGCGAAAGGTAGTCTGGTCAGAGGTCATATCGTTTCTGAATTAGGAGAAGAAGGAAACGAAATGGTCATTCCACTTTCTAGACATAGAAGCCGTGCATTATCTCTCTGGAATCAAGCAGGACAGATTTTAGGCGTTACAAAGCATGCCAAAGGTGGACTTGTTGGAGGATCATCCGGATCTGGAAAAGCTTCGTCTGGTAGCGGTCAGCCAGTGATCAACGTTGGTGGTATTACGATCAGCGTCAATGCATCTGGAAATGACGGCATAGTTGATGCTATCAAAAACTCTAAAGGAGAGATCGCAGATGCTATTATGCAGGCAATCGCAGATGCAATCGGATCAACGGCAAGTAACAGAACAGCGGAGGTAATGTAAATGGACATATATATTACTGGAAAAAATTCAAAAGGGAATGATCAGAAGATACAAATTCCGATCATTCCTGAAGAAATTGAATCATCAATCGAAGGTAAGTTTGCAGAATATGATATCTATAAATTAGGTCAGGTCAGTGTTCCGAATGGTAAAAATCTTTCAGAACTAAGCTGGGAATGTTTTTTTCCCGGAGAAGCAAGAAAAGGCATGAAATTTGTTCGTAAGTGGACTGATCCAGCAACCTTAGATGCACTGATGAAATACTGGGCTAAGTATGGGAAAGTGGTAAATGTCTGTATTACAGGAACGAAGATCAATGTTGATATGCGTGTTTCAGAATACGATTCTACGGTCAAAAGCCTGAATGATTATTACTACACGGTAAGATTTATCGACTACGAAAAAATAAGTGTTTCCTCAACGAAAAGAAGTACCAAAACCACAAAGAAAAAGGTCAAAGTAAAGAAAGGACAAACATTACGGAAACTTGCAAAAAAATATCTTGGGTCCAGTAAAAAATACAAGGTTATTTATAATGCAAATAAGAAACTGATTGATTCTAGGAATAAAAAGGAACGTAAGAAACATCCAAAGAAAAAGATCAGCAAATATACGATCTATAAAGGACAGGTGCTTGTGATTCCTGTTCAAAGCAGTAAATCAGTTTCTAATTCCAAGGTTGAGGAATTAAAGAAAGCAATGAATAAAGATGGCTACTCGAAGCTGAAAGTTGATAAAAAGCTGACATCTTCGATGAAATCAGCCATGAAAAAGATCACGATTCGAACCGGAAGAAAAGGACAGGTCGTAAAATTTGTCCAGAAAATGGTGGGAGTCAAACAGGATGGTGCTTGCGGATCTAAGACAGTAACAGCGATTAAAACTTACCAACGTAAGCACAAATTAACAGTAACTGGTGTTGCTGATTATAAAACACTGTTAAAAATGATAGGAGGATAGGAAGATATGCCAAGTTTAGGAAATCCGCGGTATAAAGCAGTTGTAAAGACGGCTTCGGGGCAAGAATACGATCTATACAAATCGAAAGTTATACAGGACCTGACAATGTCTGATGATCCTGATTCGCTGGCAAAAGAGGTCAGCTTAACAGTAATGAACGCTGCGAAAAATGGTGTAACACTTGCGACATTGATTCAACCATCAGACCGATTATACATATATGCGAATGTTGGCCATGGAGATTTTGAAGTGTTTCGAGGTGTGATCTGGGATAGAGACAGGGTTACCGATACAGAAAAAAAAGTAACATTTACAGCCTATGATTACTTGATCTATATGATGAAATCTCAAGATTATTTTTATTACAAAAAGGGGCTAAGCACAAAAGAGATTGTAAAAAGAATCTGTACGGCATGGAAGTTGAAACTGAAATACAGTTACGGATCAATCAAAAATAAAAGGATCAAACCAGTACAGAAGAATATTGGAGATATGATCGTATATGTGCTGAACAAGGCGAAAAGCAAACTTTCCAGCCGATATATTTTTACGATTGAAGGAACTACAGTGATTGTCAAGTATGCCAATACTAATAAACGATTTATAAGATTGAGGAAGGAAAGAATGTAATATCCATAGAGGTTAAAGTAACAATGGATGATATCGTTACAAAGATAAAGATCTACGGAGAAGCTAAGAAAAAGTCAATCCCTAAACTTGCATCAGTATCTAAGAATACATCGAAGTTTGGAACGATCCAAGAAGTCATGGATAAAGACAAGAAGGAGAAACTTTCAAAAATAAAGAAACAAGCACAAAAGAAATTGAAGAGCAGTGCAAAGGTCAAGTATGAATATATAGTAACGGCGATCAGTAATCCGAAGATAAAACGTGGAGACACCGTTTATGTTGGATGTGGTACCGCTGGACTGAAAGGAAATAAAACAGTAAAAAGTATTACGCATGATTGTGTTGCTGGTACGATGGACGTTGTTTTTTACTAAAGGAGAGTTTTATGCAGAGAAATGGAAGAAAAAATTTTATTCGTGCGATCGAACAGATTTCTAAAGGAAACCAAAGTGCAGCGGATGTTGTTGCAGAACTTGGAACTATGAAAGACGGAGGGATTCTTCCTGACTCTTATCCAGAAAGTGCAGAACCTGATGACGATTTTTTGATGTTATCTGATGCAAAAGTAAGTGATGGCGATCGAGTATTACTGATCTGGACAGATGCAGAGGAAATCGTTGTGATCGGTAAAGTGGAAGGAGATGAAGAAGATGCCGGATAATCTTTTCCCAGAGGAATATGAAAATGAAGAAGAATATTTTGAAGATGAAGAGAATGAAGGAACTGAGGAAGAAAATACAGAAGAAGAGGAAGATGCAGGTTATAAACCCAGCATCTTTTTTGATTTTGATACTGGAGACTTTGTTACGCTTCACGATGGAAAATTAAAAGAGGCATCCGGGTTCGAGGCGTGGGTGCAATGGTGTTACAAAACGATCATGACACAAAGATACGCTCATGAAGGATATTCCACCGACATTGGGATTGACTATGAAAGTGCCTTGCAAGCGGATAGCCGTGAAGAGGCAGAAAGCATTTTACAAAGAGAAATCGAAGAAGCATTGATGGCTGATCCGTCCGAAAGAACTTTGTACGTTGGGAATATTATGTTTCAATGGGAAGCAGAACATTGTCTTGTAACAGTACAGGTGCAGGGTATTGATGGAGATATAGAAATACAGACACAATTTGAAAGTGAGGTGGTCTAAAAATGGCATTGGAAGCAGAAGAACTAGAATTGCCAGATTTCTTGAATAATTCGAGTGAAGAGGAAATCCATGAAAAGATGCTTAGCAATCTTCCAGAAGATATTGATAAATCCGAAGGCGGTTTTCCTTGGGATTTTACACGTCCGACAGCGATTGAGATAGCAGAGCTAAAAGAATATGTGCTTGTGGAAGTATTGAAAAGTCTTTCGCCGGTAACCTGTGAAGAATCTTACCTATTGGATTACCACGCTGATGGAAGAGGTCTTGTACGAAGAGAATCGGTAAATGCAACAGGATATGTGACTGTTACAGCAAAAGCCGGTCTTGTTATTCCTTTAGGATATGGTTTTTCTACAGAAGCAGATGACGAAGGAAATACGATAGATTTTGTAACAACAGAGGAAGTTACGGTCGATTCTCTTGGAAATGCAAAGATTCCAATTGAGGCAGCAGAAGGAGGATCTGCAAGCAATGTTGGAGTAAATACGATTGTATTACATACTGGAGATGAGACAGGAGAACTGCTCGATGAAATAATCTCTGTTACAAATGAGGAAGCTGTTACAGGCGGTTTGGATGAAGAGGACGATGATACTTTAAGAGAACGAATTGTTGAGTATGATCGAAGCCATGACATTTCCTATGTTGGGAATGTGGCAGACTATAAACGATGGGCATTGTCAGTTCCCGGTGTTGGTGCAGTTACTGTGATACCAGCAAAAGATGACTCTGGAATAATCAAGATCATCTTAATGGATCAGAACGGAGTACCAGCATCGAAGCAGATTCAAGATGCTGTGTATGATTATATTATGCGTCCAGATAGTGAATCAGATCGCTTAGCACCGCCCAATGCTGTATTAGAGATAACGGCTCCTGAAACAGTAGTAGTTAACATATCAGCTGTGGTTTATTTGAGAGAAGCAGAAATTGGCGATGTGCAGAATGATTTGAAAGCTGCACTTCAGTCATATTTGTTAAATGTTTCATCGAATGATAGTGCGGTTAGAATATCAGCGATCAACAGTATCCTTGGATCTGTATCAGGTATCTATGATTATGACAGTGTACAAATCAATGGAGTGTCAAAAAATGTAGACCTTGAATCTGGACAAATGCCGGTTTTAGGAATAGTAACAATAACGGAGGGATGATACTATGTGGTATAAAACAGACCTTATGGAGCAAATCCTGACGAGTGAAAGTGCAAAACAAATGATTGACTATGTATCGCCGATTTATGGGAAATCAAGAATCGGACTTTGGCTGTTCCAAGTGATCGGACTTGAGATAGATGACGTAAAAACAATATGTGAAGATATATTTGATCAGATATTTGTTGATCGTGCTACATGGGGGCTCCCTATTTGGGAAAAAGAATACGGAATAACGCCGCTTCCAGATCAGACGATTGAGCAGAGAAGAACACAGATTTTGCAAATGAGGATAAAAAGGCCTTTGAATCCTAAAAGGTTTGAAAAGATCATAGAAGCTTTGAGCGGTGTAGAAACAAAGCTCATAGAAAATACAGCAAAAAATACATTTCAAGTCAATCTTTATGGCGAAGTAAATAATTATGATGAAGTAGTAAGAAGAATTGACGAATTGAAACCAGCACATTTATTGTGCAATATTCGTGTTTCAGACGTTATAGAATCAGAGACAGCATTGAATTATGCGATTGTTTCAAGCTCTTGTGAATATTCTTCTTCGATCGTTAGTGAGGTATAAAATCATGTGGGAAAATACAGTAATTACAAATGCAGGTATTGAATTATTAAAGAATGCCTTAAGCGGAGGAACAATAACAGTAACAGCGATCAAGTCTGGTGCTGGTAAAGTTGACGTTAGTGCTTTGAAAAGTCAGACGGCGGTATCATCAATTAAGCAGTCTGGAACAGTACAGGGCGTGACAAAAACAAACGAAACAATCAAGATAGGAGTATTGTTTTCAAACGCTGGTTTATCTGCCGGATACAGCATGACACAGCTTGGAATTTATGCAAAAGGATCAACCGGAAGTGAAGTGTTGTTTGCGATTTCTCAAAGTACAACAGGGAAAGAAGTTCCGGCAGAATCGGCTATGCCGTCATGGTCGTTAGTACATAATTTTTACATCAAGCTTAATAATGATGTAAAAATGACAGCAACGGTTGATCCAGAAGGGTACGTTACATTTGAAACTATGCAGACAGCGTTAAATACGCATACAGGAAACAAGAGCAACCCTCATAGTGTTACTAAGTCGCAAGTAGGCTTAGGGAACGTTCCGAACGTAGCGACAAATGATCAGACACCGACATATTCAGATACAACAACTCTTGTGACTTTATCAAGTGGCGAGAAAATATCTATTGCATTTGCAAAGATTAAACTTGCAATTACAACTCTGATTAATCATCTTGCGAATAAAAGTAATCCTCACGGAGTTACCAAAAGCCAAGTTGGATTAGGCAATGTGGAGAATAAAAGCAGTGCTACAATCCGTGGAGAATTAACCAAAGGTAATGTAACGACAGCCATTGGTTATACGCCAGCAAATCAGACTGACATGACGAATGCACAGGATGCTATTACGCAGCTAAATTCTGATACAAAAAGCATAATACAGTTTTTAGGCAATATGACCACACCTGATAACTCAGAAGGTATCATTCATGCCAATTGGCCCGATAACATGGTGCCAGTAGCTGTAAGAGTGAAAAAGTATGATCAATGGCGTTATAACGTATTAGGCATGGCATTGTATGGAAAAGAATTATATTTGATAGAAATCCCTTCTGCATATCAAGGATGTCCTTGTGAAGTTATATGCTATAAGTCAAATTAAAATATTTTAATTCCATAGGAAGTTTTCTTTGATCCATACAAGATCACAGCCAATTTTTTTGTTTTGTGGATAACTATTATTTGTCCATAACACATAACAATTCTCATTGTTAACTTCCTGAGATATTGCTTCAACACGTATATAACCAGTATCATATACATGCAATATCGCAGAACTCAAGCGATAACCTTGTTTACGATCAACATAAAAATAGTTGTTTCCAGTACCATTCAATTCGGCATATTGAGTTACAAGTGCATCTTTTAAGTCAGAATTTAGTTGTGTTGTTGAGAAAAAAGAAAGGAGAAAAAATGGCAGTAAAAACAGTACAAGCGACTATTAACGGTCAAACATACACATTGACTTTTAACAGCTCGACTGGAAAATATGAAGCTACAGTAACCGCTCCGTCTAAGTCTAGTTATAATCAGTCTGGACATTATTACGGAGTAACGGTTAAGGCAACCGATGAGGCAGGAAACACAATCACAAAAGATGCAACCGACAGTACGTTAGGATCATCACTGCAATTAAAGGTAAAAGAGAAGGTCGCTCCAGTTATTGCAATCGTGTCTCCAACGTCCGGATCATATTCGACAAACAACAAGCCTGTAATTACTTGGAAGGTAACCGATACCGATTCTGGTGTTAATCCATCAACAATCGGTATCACGCTAGACAGTGGTACTAAGGTAACAGGCGATGCAATAACTAAGACTGCGATCACAGGCGGATACCAGTGTACATATACACCAACGACAGCGTTGTCCGATGGAAGCCATACAATCAAGTTGGATGCATCTGATTATGATGGCAACGCAGCAGCTACAAGCTCAACGTCATTTAAGGTAGATACAGTTCCACCAGTATTAACATTGTCCAGCCCAACGGACAAACTTGTTACAAATCAGTCTGCATGTACAGTAAAAGGTACAACCAACGATGCAACCTCAAGTCCTGTAACAGTTACAGTTAAGCTTAATTCTTTAGCAGCAGAAGCAGTCACGGTTGGAAGCGATGGAGGTTTCAGCAAGGTTCTTACTCTTGCAGCAGGTACAAACACAATTACAGTTGTCGCAAAAGATGGTGCTGGTAAGACAACTACAGTAACACGTACCGTTACGTTAGATACCGCGGCACCTGTGATCAAGAGTGTTACTTTAACACCGAACCCAGTCGATGCAGGAAAGACATTTATCATATCCGTTGAAGTAACGGACTAGGTTAGTTGTTATGGTAGTTCGACTAGAGGGAAACGTAAACGGAGAGTCAGTGATCTTAACTAGATCCGCTGACTCTTTAGATTTATGGGAGTCCGTTATACCAGCTACATTAAACGGAAGGTATGTAATCGGATTAACTGCATATGATGAGGCAGGGAATGTAAGTAGCTATTCTACATACATACTTACAGTAGATCTTAAAGCATTAAGAGTTTCACTGAAGCCTTTTGATTTGTATGCAACCTTGCACAACGAAAAATAAGAAGAAATAAAAGAGGAGGAGAACATGCAAAAAAAGAAAGTGATCATAATGCATCCGGGAGAATCCAGAACAGCAGTAATTACTATACATTCTATTAAGCAAGAGAAATTTACAATTGAAAGTGCGGAGTACTCGCTAATACGCATGAAAGACAAAGCTGAAGAAAGCACTGGAGTTTGTAATATTAAAGAACATGATATAGAAGCACTGATTTCTCCTCAAAAACGTGGTACCTATGTACTAAACATCAGATATGCAGTATTGGACGAAATCTTAATAGAGCATATAGAAGTGAAGGTGGTATGATGGCAGAAATCATTGAAATTAAGTCTGTAAGTCTGTCTCCTAACCCAGTACAGACTGGTGGAAAAGTTAAGATCAGCGTAGGACTTGAAGCAAACGAAAGTGATGTTGATTGCTTCTATTGCATATTTTCTTCCGAATTAGAAAAAAGTCAAGTAACAATGACAGCAACGGTGTAGCTGAGGAAGGAGACATATTGGAAGATGAATACTTAAGACGACACGAACATGAAGAGTTTGCCAAAGATGTAGATCGTGAGCATAAGAGACAAAACAAAAGAATTGCAGCATTAGAAGTGACAGTAAGACAGATCAATGATCTTACGCTGTCTGTGCAAAAACTTGCGATCAATATGGAACACATGCTCGTTAATCAGACAGAACAAAGCAAAAGGCTTGAAGAGTTAGAGAACCGAGATGGAGAGAAATGGAGAAGCGTTTCTATGTATGTCCTGACTGCATTAATCGGTGCAGTGCTCGGATTTGCACTCAAACAAGTTGGGATATAAGAAGGAGAGATAAGATGAAAGAATTATTTGAACAGAATAAAGTGTTATTCCTGGCAGTGATCACAGCGTTGATCATTGTCTTTTTAGTTAAGAAACTGATCGACTATATCACAAAAAAAGGTCTGGAAGGGATCAGACTGGATGTTTACAAGCTGTTTGTAGAAGCAGAGAAAACCTTCCGAGCATCCAAGCAAGGACAGCAGAAATTTGATTATGTAATACATATGGCCAGAGGACTTTTGCCTAAACCTATTCAATTATTTGTAAGCGAGAGCATGTTAAAAGAGATCGTTCAGTTATGGTTTGATGGTGTCAAAGACCTTTTGGATGACGGTAAATTAAATAATTCAGTATACGATTTAGAAGATGTTGAGGAAGTCAGCAGAGAAGATAAGATCAATCATACGACAGAGTTAGATGACGGAACATGGACAAATTACGCAGAGACTCCGTTACCTGAAACTGACTTAGAAGATCCAGAGGAACAGGAACAGACAGAAGATAATCAGGAAGCAGCAGATCAGGAGGTGTAGACATATGAAAATTGCATTAACAGTAGGACACAGCTTACTTAAAAATGGATCATACACATCTGCAAGTGGAGAAGATTGCGGAGGAGTAAACGAGTATAAGTACAATAAAAAGCTGATGAAGAGGGTAAAAGAATATCTTGAAAGTGACGGACATAGCGTTGATCTGTATATCTGCCCAGAAAAAGTATTTACCGCTGCATCACAGGAAAAATCATGGAAGCTGACACGTTTAAATGCAAAAAACTATGATCTCGTCACAGAAGGTCATCTGAACTGCTTTGATGGGAAAGCACACGGAACAGAGGTGTTGTACGTTTCAGAAGGCGGTAAGAAGTACGCAAAGAGAGTGCAGAAGAAACTCGTATCCGCTGGATTCACTGATCGTGATGTGCAGAAGAGAACGAACCTGTACATGTTGAATAGCACAAAGGCAACAACGATCATGACAGAGAGCTTTTTCTGTGATTCTAAGTCCGATTATAAGATCGGTAAAGCCGTAAATAAGATTGCGAAGTTGATCGCAGAGGGAATCTGTAACAAAAAGCTGGGAACAGCTACCAAGGTTAAGGAAGCCGTAAAAACAACTGTGAAGAAAGTTACCAAAGCAACTGTGTATGCTAAGGTTGTTACAAAATCTGATCCACTGATGATCCGAAAGAGTGCGAATGGATCATCCAAGATCATTGGTAGGATTCCAAAAGGAAAAAGCGTTGAAGTAATTAAAAAAGGCAGTACATGGACAAAAGTTAAGTACAAG
>ENA-OPDD01001186-OPDD01001186.1-human-gut-metagenome-genome-assembly--contig:-NODE-1186-length-18204-cov-4.759050_pt1 | contig 18204 bp, 18 predicted proteins | sample MGYA00241574_ERZ501499 | MGnify/ENA primary metagenome ERZ501499 (study PRJEB25962, sample SAMEA2042576) | human gut metagenome | biome: human gut; feature: human-associated habitat; material: faeces...
CGCCCGCAGGGCGGCTGCGACACGCGCGAAGTGAGAAGCATAAATCGCCACGCACACGCCCCAGGGCGGCTTCTCTTGCCGCTCTGCGGCAATTCACCTTCTGTCGCGGCGATTTATGATTAAGATTATTTGCGCCGTGCGCGGCGCAAACTCTGCGAGGCTTTTTAATCTTTTTCGTCCTTCGGTGCTTCTGCGCCGGAGGGCATTTCTGTTTCCTTGGTCTCCGCCGCCTTTGCTTCGAGCTCGGCGACGGTCGTGTTGTCTTCCATGCCGCGGGCGTGGAGGACATCGTCGCGCGTGAGGGTCATCAAATCATCCTTTGTAAAGCTCTCCATCTTCGCGAGGCGGTTGGCCTGCGCGGTCAAGATCTGCTCGAAGAGGTTGCGCACGCCGCGCGCGTTGCCGAACGTCACACCGTCGGCGTTCTCATCGTAGATGAAGTCCTTGACGTCCTGCTCGGCGTCGGGAGAGAGGGTGTACTGCGACTTGCGGCACTGCATTTTGAAAATCTCGAGCATCTCGTCGAGCGTGTAGTCGTCAAAGTGCAGGTAGCGGTTGAAGCGGGACTCAAGGCCGGGGTTCGATTGGATGAACTTTTCCATCAAGCCATCGTAGCCCGCGACGATCACGACGAGGTCGTCGCGGTGATCCTCCATCGCCTTGAGCAGCGTGTCGATGGCCTCCTGACCGAAGTCGTTGTCGCCCTTGCCGTTGAGTGCGTAGGCCTCGTCGATAAACAGCACACCGCCGAGCGCCTTTTCGATGACCTTGCTCGTCTTGATGGCCGTCTGTCCGACGTAGCCCGCGACGAGCCCGCTGCGGTCGACCTCGATAAGCTGACCCTTGGAAAGGATCCCGAGTGAGCGGTAGACGCGCGCCATCAAACGCGCGATCATCGTCTTACCTGTACCGGGGTTGCCGGTGAAGACCATGTGGAGCGAGAAATCCGCATTCGGCAGTCCCGCCTCCTCGCGCCGCTTGAAGACAGTCGCCATGTTGATGAGGTTATTCACCTCGCGCTTGACCTCGCCAAGGCCGATGTAGGTGTCGAGTTCTTTTTTAAGGTCCTCGATCTTCTCGGGCGGGGGAAGCGGCGCTTCCTCTTCCTTTTTCTCGTCCGCGCCGGTGGAGGCGGCGGGCTTGTTCGGCTTTGCGCCGTCCGCGCTCTTCGGCGCGTTTGCTTTGGGCGCAACTTCCTTCGGGACGGCGGATTTCGGCGCGTCCGGCGTCAGCGGCGTGCTCCAGAAGTCGCTGCCCATGCGGTTTAAGTTGTTCTGCGTCATCGTGCGGATGACGTCGAGCTGCTGGAGAATGATCTCGTCCTTTTTATCCATGTTGATTCTCTCCCTTCGTTCCGTAGGGCGTGTGCGCCATTGCGCGGAACAAGAATGCAGTGATCAGGCCGCTGAGCGCGCCCGTGAAGAGCGACACCAGCAGCAAAAACGGCAGATAGTAGAGTGGCGCGGTCGAGCCCAGCGTGATGAGCGCGGCGCAGACCTGCCCGCAGTTGTGCGCCGCCGCGCCCGCGATCGAGACGCCGAAAATGCTGAGCTTTTTCGACTTGCTGAGCAGCGCCATCACGAAAAGCGCCGACAGCCCGCCGAGCAGCGAGAATAAAAGCGCCGAGGCATTCCCCGCAAACAGCGCGCCGAGCGTGCAGCGCACGAGCAGGATGGCGAGCGCGCTCGGAAATCCGAGGGCATAGAGCGCGTAGAGCGTGACGATATTCGCAAGACCCAGCTTGACGCCCGGCAGCGGCACAATGAGCGCGAGCGGAAAAAACGACTCCATGTAGGACAACGCAAGCGCGAGCGCCGCGAGCACCGCGCAGAGCGTCAGCTCTCTTGTTTTGATCTTCATGCGCTCACCCCGCGATCAGGTCGTAGTCGGACGCCGCGCCCTCGAGCGTGACGGCCACGCGGGCGGGCAGGCACACGATGCTCTGTCCCGCGCGCGAGATCGCGCCGGAGTGCACGCAGTCCTGATTCGGGCAGTCGCTTTCGCTCACGCGCACCGCACCGTTTTCTACAGCGACGGTGAGCGTGTAGCCGCGGCTCTCGTACGTGCCGCCTTCATAATTGCAGAGTGCGCAGCGCTCGACGGTCTCGCCGTCGATAGCGATGCTGATCGTCAGCTCGCCCGCCGATTTCGCCGCGAAATACGGCCCTGCGGCGAGCCCGAGCGCGAGCAGCAGCACCGCGAGCACGACGAGCGCGTCCCACTTCGTCGGCTCCAGCTTAGGCGAACGCTTCATACGTGTACCCGCTTTCGTCGTTCGGCGTGAAGGCATCGGCAAGGCCGTCGGTGTAGAGCACGCGGCCATCGTCGGTGACTAAAATGAGCTCAAAATCCGTCCCCTGGTCGGCAAGATCATCGCGCAGCGCAAGCGCGCCGTCGGGGCCAAGGACGAAGCACGCCGTCGAGAGCGCGTCCGCCCACGCGCCGTTCTCGCACAGCACGGTCACGCTGACGAGCCCGCTTTCCGCGGGGCAGCCGGTCTTGGGGTCGAGGATATGGTGATAGCGCACGCCGTTTTCTTCAAAATAGCGCTCGTACACACCGGAGGTCACGATGAACTTATCCGCCGCCGATACGACGCCAAGGTAGCTCTCCGTGTCCGCAGGGTCCTTGACGGCGATGCGCCAATCGCTGCCGTCGCTCTTTCGCCCCATGACGAACACATCACCGCCGAGGTCGAGTGTCGCGGACGTGACGCCCTCCTTTTCAAGCTGCTCGCGCAGAAGATCCGCCGCGTAGCCCTTGGCGATGCCGCCGAGGTCGAGCTGCGCGCCGTCCAAAAGCGTGACCGTCCAGCCGTCCGCCGTTTTTTCGAGTGCGACCTTGCCGCAGCCCGTATGACTCAGCAATTCTTTGAGCTCGTCTGCGGACGGCACGCGGTGCTCATCCTTCGTAAAGCCCCACGCGTCGAGCACGGGGGCAAGCGTCGGGTCGAACGCGCCGTCCGTCGCGTCGGAAATCGTCAGCGCCGTTTCGATCAGCGCAGGTAAGATATCATCCGCGCCGCATTCGACCGTCTCACCGTTCGATGCGTTGAGCGCATAGAGCTCACTGCCCTCCGCCGTGCGCGAGAGGACGGCTTCGTCCAACGTGTGCAGTTCCTTTTCCGCGCTCTCCAGCGCGGCAGCGGCGTTCTTGCCGTAAACCGTCAGGTTCATCACCGTGTCCATCGCGTACACCGTGCGCGTCTCGCTCTCGGCAGCCGTTTCGCCGCAGGCAGTGAGGGACAGGGCAAAAATCGTCAGCAGCAGCGCTGCAAGTTGTCTTTTCATAGGTTCTCCTGATAAAATGGAATCATGTCTATTGTACGCGAAGGGCAGGGGTCTGTCAAAAAAATTTTGCCGCCAGGCGCAACCTTTTCCCGCCGCGCAGCGTCTCTATGGGTGAAGACGAACCAAACGTCCTTCATGCATGAACGAAAAAGAGGTGACCGTCTTGAACGATGATGAGATCGTGCAGCTCTATTTTGAGCGAAGCGAAGATGGCATCGCGCAGAGCCAGCAGCAATACGGCAAGCTCTGCCGCAGCGTCATCCGGCGCATCCTGCCGGATGAGCGCGACGCAGAGGAGTGCCTGAGCGACTTGTGGGTGCGCGTGTGGAACTCTATTCCGCCGGAACGCCCGCGTGCGCTGGGTGCGTTTCTCGCGCGTATCGCGCGCAACCTGGCGCTCGACAGGCTCTCCTACAACGCTGCCAAAAAGCGCGACAGCGCCCTGACCGAAGCGTTTGAAGAGCTTGCGCCCTGCCTTGTGGGGGCGGACGACACACAGCGCGGGGCGGAGGCGGCGGAGTTTCGCGCCTGGATCAACGCCTTTCTGCGCGCGCAGACGAAGGAAAACCGCGTGTTCTTCGTCCGCCGCTACTGGTACGGCGAGAGCGTGAGCGAGATTGCCCGCGCCTGCGATTGCAGCGAGGAAAAGGTCAAGTCCTCGCTCTTCCGCACAAGGAACCGCCTGCGCGAAGCCATGCGAAAGGAGGACATTGCAATATGAACGCCAAAAAGTTTGAAGCATTTCAGCGCGCCGCGGATATAGAACTTCTGGAAGAAGCGCAGACTGCCCCGAAGCGAAGCGGCGGCTGGCAGAAATTTGTGCTGACGGCGGCCTGTTTGTGCGTTGTCGCCTCGGCAGCGGCCGTCTGGCAGCCGTGGAACACAAGTTCCAAGAAAACCGGCGACCAGTCCCAGCTCCCAGGCCCGTGGTCGGACACCACGATCGAAAATATCCGCGCCATGGGCTTTGACATGGTGCTGCCTGATGGGGCGGAGGACATCACCTTCACCGCGCTCAACGCCGGGGAAAACGGCGCTGACATGGTTGAGGCCGACTACACGCTCGGCGGCGTCGAATACCCCTGCCGAGCGGCAAAGCGCAGCGAAAGCGAGGATATCTCCGGCCTGTATGAGACCTGGGATCAGAATTTGAGCTGGACGGTAGGCGAGGCGCAGCTCCAGATGTGTACCAACCACCTCACGGGTTATGTGAGCTGGTTCCTGCCCGAGGAGGGCCAGCAGTGGTGCGTGAGCAGCTCGAGCAGCGACGCCCGGCTCCTTGAAAACGCCAAAATTCTCGCCGCAGGGCTCGGACAGGAGCTCGCCACCGCGCCCAAAGGGGCAGAGGACGTCGTCATCAGCGTCTTTTCGCAGGATGGCCGCACCGTGGCGGAGACCGCCTTCACGATAAGCGGCGCGCGCTGGACATACCGCACCGCGCCGGGCGACCTCGACCTTGTGGACATCTCCGGCCTTGACGACTGTTCCACCGCCGCAAGCGGCAGCGTCGGCTATTGCAGCGCCCGGCTCTCTTACGACGAGGGCGGCGCGGGCAAGATCATCTGGTTCGACATTGTCCCCGGCGTCGAATACAGCCTGAGCGTCGAAAGCGGCGCAAGCGAAGATTCGCTCATCGCCATGGCGAACGAATTGTTTACGCCCTTGCAGGGCGAGGCGGGGTAGGATGCTGCGCTTCCCCGCGCAGTGGGAGGGGATGCAGCGCTGACAGCACTGCACGAGTCAAAGGGGGGATTCTCTTTCGCAAAAGAGAATCCCCCCTTTGGAGCCCCAAGAGAAAGACTTCTGATTGGCAGTCTCGGGCTTGCGCTAGTCTTTTGCCTCCGGAATGCAAACGCCTGCGCGCGGCGTTGCCGCGTTTAGTGTTGCTATACGACTTGGTGTGCTCCTATCATCCGCTGCCGCTCTGCCCATCTTGTAGAAGTGCGGACTAATTTCCGTCTAACGGAGCACTCATCAATGCGGCAAGCGCAGCAAAGCCGCATTCCGCACGCGGTCGGCGAGCGCAGCAATGCCGCTATTTCGCACGCAGTCTGCCGCCATGCTATCGTCACTCACGCCTCACGATAGTAAGGCGCGGTTGATAGTTGTAACGATTCGCAGGGATTCATGGCGAAGCCATGTACACCGCACCCGCACTGCGCAGCGTGTGCAGTCCTTCAAGCTGCAAACTGCCAATGTGCGGGGTCAAGGGGCAAGGCCCCTTGCGTTCTCTTGGGGGATCTAAAGGGGGCCATTCTCTCACGTGAGAGAATGGTCCCCTTTGCCCGTTCCCCTGCACGGTGCAGGGAATCAAGACGAAGCGCCTTCGGCGCTGCTTTTTCCCGCCCTTGCAGGGCGGACACTTAATATGCTATACTTTTATAAAAAGTATCAAAAAGGAGTCCCTTTTATGACCTACCCCTGCCTTGTGCTCGACCATGACGACACTGTGGTCAACTCCACCGCAACGGTGCATTATCCCTGCTTTGCCGAGTATACGGCGAAGCTTTTCCCCAAGGCCAAGCGCTACACGCTGGAGGAATACGTCCTCAAAAACTTTGACCCCGGCGTCTATGACTTTTTCCACGGCGAGGTCGGCATGACCGAGGAGGATATGAAGCACGAGCAGGCGTACTGGCACGAATATGTCCAGCACCACGTGCCGCAGGTTTACGACGGGATGCGCGATATTCTGTGGGACTACGTGCACGCGGGCGGCACGATCTGCGTCGTGTCGCACTCGCTCTCGCCGAACATCCTGCGCGACTACCGCGAAAATAAGCTCCCCGAGCCGAAGCTCGTCTACGGCTGGGAGGTGCCAAAGGACCGGCGCAAGCCCCAGCCGCACGCGCTCTATGATATCATGGAAAAGCTCGGCTTCACCGCCGAGCAGATGCTCGTGCTCGACGACTTAAAGCCCGGATATGACATGGCAAAGGCCGCGAATGTGCGCTTCGCCGCCGCGGGCTGGTCGAACGACATCCCAGAGATCGAGGCGTTCATGCGTCAAAACTGCGACCTGTATTTCAAGACCGTCGAAGCGTTCGGCGACTATCTTCTGCACGGAAAGGAAGCGTAACTATGGCAAAGCGCATCACAAAGATCGTCCTCACGGGCGGCCCCGCGGCGGGCAAAACCACGCTCGTGAGCCGTGTGCTCAAGGAATTCAAGCAGGAGGACGGCTGGCGCGTCATCACGATCCCCGAGACGGCAACTGAGCTCATTTCGGGCTTTGGCATCAAGCCCTTTGACAACTGTATGTCGATGCTGCAATTTCAGGACTTTGTCGTCGGCGATCAGATCCACAAGGAAAAGCTCGCGCTGGACGCTGCGCAGCTCGTGCCGGAGGACAACATTCTCATCCTCTATGACCGCGCGCTGATGGACGACAAGGCCTACGTGTCGGATGAGGAGTTCGCGCAGGTCATCGCGCGCTTTGACGGCCGCACCGAAGAGCGTGTGCTCGCCAATTACGACATGGTGCTCCATCTCATCACCTGCGCCAAGGGCGCGGAGTTTGCCTATGACCTCGGCAACAATGCGCGCACGGAATCCATCGAATTCGCGCGCGAGATGGACGACCGCACGCTGCGCGCGTGGAGCGCGCACCCGAATCTGCGCATCATCGACAACGACGCAAATTTCAACAATAAAATTGAGCGCGCCCTGCGCGAAATTTACCGCGCCGTGGGCGAGGTCGAGCCAATGGCGCAAAAACGCAAGTACCTTATCGCCATGCCCGACATGGCGGCGTTTTCCCACAAATACCGCGCCGCGGCCATCGACATGACGCAGACGTATCTCGCGCTGACGAACCCGAACATCGAGCGCCGCGTGCGCATGCAGAAAAGCGGCGCGGAGACGCTGTACTTCTACACCGAAAAGCATCGCATGGAAAACGGCGAAAAATGGGACACCGAGCGCCCCATCTCGCAAAAGCAGTATGAAAAATACCTCTTAGAGCGCGACACGGCGCTCTCGCCCGTGCGCAAGACAAAGTATCGTTTCGTCTTCGCCGACCGCCGCTGCGAGATCGACGTGTACCCCTTCAGCGCGGAAAGGGCCGTGCTGTTCCAGTACGGGCAAAGCAGTGCCGCGCTGCCTGAGGAGATCACCGTGCTCCGCGAGGTGACGGGGGACGCGGATTACAAAAACCGCAAGTTGGCAGCTTTGCAAAAGCTGTGAAAATTTTTGGGGGGGTCGCACAAGCGCGAAAAAGCACACGCGCCCAGTGCGGCGCGCAAAAAAAGAGCTGTCCTTGCGGACAGCTCTTTTCAAATCTTTGTTCCTTATTCGGTGACGAAGGGGAGCAGAGCGATCTGACGGGCGCGCTTGATGGCCTCGGTCAGCTGACGCTGATGCATCGCGCAGGTACCGGTGGTTCTGCGGGGCAGGATCTTCGAACGCTCGGAGATGAAGCGGCGCAGCTTGGCGGCGTCCTTATAGTCGATATACTCGCACTTGTCAACGCAGAACTGGCACACCTTTTTGCGCTTGCGGTTCGGGCCGCCGGCGCGAGGGGCTCTGTTTTCGCGTTCCATAGCCATGGATGATTCCTCCTTATCAGAATTGGGGCTTTCGTACCCACATTAGAACGGCAGCTCGCCGTCCTCTTCAATTTCGGCAAAGCCGCCGCTCGCAGGAGCGGTGTAGCTCTCAGCGGGAGAGCCGTAAGCGGGGGGCGCGTAATCGCCGCCCGACTGGCTGTCGCGCTTGCTGTCGCCGAAATAAATGTTGTCGGCAACCACTTCCGCGCTGCGGCGGTTGTTGCCATCCTTGTCTTTCCAGTCGCGGATCTGTAATCTGCCCTCGACCACGGCCATGCGGCCCTTGGTGAAATACTGGCAGACAAATTCAGCGGTCTGGCGCCAAGCGACTACGTCGATGAAATCGGTGGCCTTCTCGCCGCTCTCGCGGCTCTTGAAGTCGCGGTCGACCGCGACGGAGAAGGACGTCACCGCCGTGCCGTTCTGCGTGCGGCGCAGCTCGGGATCACGGGTGAGTCGACCCATGATGACGATACGGTTCAACATAGCGCTGCCCTCCTTATTCGCCCTTGCAGACGATCATGGAGCGGATGATACCATCGGTAATGCCGAGGATACGGTCCAATTCCTTGGGGAAATCGGGCGCGCTCGTGAAGGAGATCAGAACATAGTAGCCTTCGGTGATGTAGTTGATGGCGTAGGCCAGCTTGCGCTTGCCCCACTCCTCAACCTCCATAGCCGTGCTGTTCTGCTCCACGAGGGTCTTGAACTTTTCGGTCAGAGCGGCGACCTGCTCTTCGGGCAGTCTGCCGTCCATGATGAAAACGACCTCATAGTTTGCGGAAATCTTAGCCATTCTTGGTTGCACCTCCTTTTGGACTGATGGCCCACACGGATTCATGTGAGCAAGGATTTGCCTGCAATGCATATTACAAGCTCTACTATTATATAAAACTTTTCCGTAAAGTCAAGCAATTTTTCAAAAATACCGCCCCCTTTGCGCGGAAAAATCAGATTTTCCATGTTTTTCCAGTGTAAAGACGGCCGCATTGCTTGCAATCGGGCGGAAATTCGTGTAAAATTGTCGGTAGAGTTTACCAAAGGAGCGATACACCATGAAAAAGTTTTTCGCTGCGGCGCTGGTAGTGGGCATGCTGACCGTCCTTTTGAGCGGCTGCATGTGCCAGGTCGCCGATACGACGTTTCAATTTGACGGCAGCGGCACGGTCGAGGCCAAATTCGGCTTCTCCGAGGAAATGGTCAACGCGATGAATATGCGCGCCGAGATGACCCAGAACGGCTTTTCCTACTTTCACTACGATGGCCACGGCTACTACGGCGACCAGGCGAGCGAGTCGTTTGCCAATGCTGATGAGTTCAATGCGATCTTTGCCGAGGTCTCCGCGGAGATCGCCGAGGTGAGCAAGGCTGCCACGCCCGGCACGGTCACGCTTTCCGTTGCATCTGACGGCGGGCTTACGCTGACGGTGCAGAACACCAAGACCGACCGCCGCAGCGCGATCAAGACAGAGCTTGCCAAGCAGCTGCCCGACTACTCTGACGCACAGATCAACGCGCTGCTTGAGGACATGGTGATGACCTACCGCTTCGCTTTCCCCGCAGCGCTTGTGGACTACAACGCCGCTGCCGGCATCACGGTGAAGGAAAACGTCGTCACGGTCGACTACCTCACGCTGGAGGCGGGCACGTACCGCTTTACGACCTCTGAAACCGAGAGCCTGCACCAGCGCCAGCTCGGCACTGTGACACAGGATAGCATTCCCGCGAGCGGCACGGCCTATATGCGCCGCCAGACCATCGAGTTCGACGGCCGCGACGTCACGCTCCAGACCTACGCGCTGCCCGGCAGCAACGGCGGCGAGACGAATTATGTCCGCCTGCGCGATATTGCGTCTCTCTTAAACGGTACGAACGCGCAGTTCGGCGTGGACTGGGACGGCAATGTCATTATCGTACCGGATGAAGCCTATAAGCCAAACGGAACGGAGATGCAGGCGCCGTTTTCCGGCGACCGCCATTATCAGAAAGCCGATGCCAAGACTGTGATCTACGGCGAGAGCATCCCGTTCACGGCGATCCTGCTGACCGACGATCAGGGCGGCGGCTACACGTACTACAAGCTGCGCGACCTCGGCAAGGTGCTGAACTTCAACGTCGGCTGGTCGAACAGCCGCGGGATCTATATTGAGAGCAACCACGCATACGCCGATTAAGTCGAAAAAGTGGCAAAGCCACTTTTTCGAGGGAGGAATCACACTCCGCTTCGTGCCTTGCCGCCCGCAGGGCAGCTGCGACACGCGCGGAGCGAGAAGAGTAATTTGTCACGCGCATGTCGCGACAAATTACGATTAAAATTTATTTCGAGCCTGCGGGCTCGAAAGTCTGCGAGGCTTTTCAGTGCTTTCTTAAATAAAAAGAGGACTTCCGTTCGGAAGTCCTCTTTTTTGACTCAGTTGAGCTTGAGGTGCTTCTGCATCACGCCGAGGAGGGGGATGCCGAGGACATAGCAGGCGACAGCTTCGCCGAGACCGACGGTGAGGGCGTTGTAGAAGAACGCGGGCGGGAAGCCGTTGCCGACGCCTGCTTCCTCCCAAGCGATGAGCGCGCCGATGAGGATGGCGTTGCAGAGCACGGGCGGCAGCGCCGCGGTCCACTTATTGCGGCAACGGGCGGTGAGGAGCGCTGCGAGCAGCGTGGCCGCCGAGCCGACGATCATGTCGAGCGGGCCATAGGGGCTTAAAATGTTGGAGAGCACGCAGCCGATGAACAGTCCCCAGCTCGCCTCGGGCATCAAAAACGGCAGAACCGTCATCGCCTCGGAAAAGCGGAGCTGGATGGGGCCGTAGGCAAGGTTCAGGGCGTTGGAGAGCATCGTCAGCGCGACGTAGATAGCCGCGATGAGGGCGCAGCGGGTGAGCTTTTTGGTGTCAAAGTGCATGGGTCGGGTTCCTTTCTGAAATCATGCGGGTGGGGTGGCCAGATGGCCGCCCGCAGCGGTTTTTACAGAAGCTCGGTCAGGTGCAGGTGCTTAACGACCTCGGCGCAGCGGGGGCAGAGACCCTCGGCGTTTGCCTCGAGCGAGTGCTTCCAGCAGCGCGGGCACTTTGTGCCGGCGGCGTTATCGACCTTGACGGCGAGCACGTCGCCGATGGCCAGCTCCACCTTGGAAACGATGAAGATGTCGGCCAGCGCCTCAGGGCTCTCGTCGGCGAAGAAGCGGTCGCTCTCGGGCACGGTCAGGTGCACGTCGGCCTCCAGGCTCTTGCCGATGACCTTGGCCGCGCGTGCCTCTTCGAGCGCGCCGTTGACGACGGTGCGCACCGCGATGATGTGCTCCCAGCGCGCCATGGTCTCGCTGTCGAGGGCGTAGGCGATGAAGGGCTTGTTCATCTCGTTGAGGACCACGTTGCGCGCGTCGTCATCGCCGGCGTGCGGCATGGCGAGCCAAATCTCGTCGCAGGTGAAAGCGAGGATCGGCGCGAAGAGCTTGGAAAGCGTGTGGAGCGTGAGGTACAGGGCGGTCTGCGCGCTGCGGCGGGTGGCGCTCTCCGCGCCCTCGCAGTACAGGCGGTCCTTGACGATATCGAGGTAGAAGCTCGAGAGCGTGTTCACGCAGAAGTCATTCACCGCATGGGTGATGATGTGGAACTCATAGTCGCAATAGGACTGCTCGGCCTTCTCGATGAGCTCGTTGAGCTTGGTGAGGAGCCAGCGGTCGAGCACGGGCATATCCTCGGGCTTGGTCAGCTTTTCGGGGTCGAAGTCGACAAGGTTGTCGAGCATGAACTTGCAGGTGTTGCGGAACTTGAGGTAGTTCTGGCTGAGCTGCTTGAAGATCTCCTTCGAGCAGCGGACGTCCGCGTGATAGTCCGCGCTGGCGGCCCACAGGCGCAGGATATCCGCGCCGTTCTCGTTGAACACGTCCGCGGGATCGACGCCGTTGCCAAGGCTCTTGTGCATGGCCTTACCCTCGCCGTCGACCGTCCAGCCGTGGGTGACGCACTCCTTAAAGGGCGCGCCCTGGCCGAAGGCGCCGACAGCGGTCAGCAGCGAAGACTGGAACCAGCCGCGGTACTGATCGAGACCCTCGAGGTACATCGTGGCGGGCCAGAAGCCCTGATCCTTCTTCATGGACGCGAAGTGCGTGGAGCCGGAGTCGAACCAGCCGTCAAGCGTGTCCTCCTCTTTGGTAAAGCCGGCGTTCTTGCCGCAGTGCGGGCAGGTGAAGCCCTTGGGCAGGATGTCGGCGGCGTCCATATCGAACCAGGCGTTGGAGCCCTTTTCGGCAAAGAGGTCAGAGACGGCCTTGATGGTCTCGTCGGTGCAGATGGGCTTGCCGCAGTCCTTGCAGTAGAACACGGGGATGGGCAGGCCCCAGCGGCGCTGACGGGAGATGCACCAGTCGGCACGCTCGCGGATCATGCTCTTCATGCGGTCGATGCCCCAGCCCGGAACCCAGCGCACGTCGTCGCACGCGGCGCAGGCCTCATCCTTAAAAGAGTCGACAGAGCAGAACCACTGCGGGGTGGCGCGGAAGATGATGGGCTTCTTGCAGCGCCAGCAGTGCGGATAGCTATGGACGATCTCCTCGGAAGCGAAGAGGGAACCTGCTTCCTTCATGTCCGCAAGGATGACGGGGTTGGACTCTTCAACGAGCATGCCCTCATACTTGCCGGCATAGTCGGTGTGGCGGCCCTGATCGTTGACGGGCACGACCATGTCCATGCCATAGCGGCGGCAGGTCTGATAGTCGTCCGCGCCGAAGCCGGGCGCGGTGTGGACGCAGCCGGTACCGGAATCCATCGTGACATAGTCGGCGAGAACCAGACGGGAGGTCTTGGGCAGGAAGGGATGAGATGCGAGCATGTTCTCATAGAAGTTACCGGGATGGGTCTCAAGGATCGAGTAGTGCTCGACGTTGCCGACGGTCATGACCTTTTCGACGAGCGCCTCGGCGACGATGTACATCTCGCCGTTATCCTCGTTCTTCACGATGGCGTAGCTCTCGTCGGGGTGCAGGGCGATGGCAAGGTTACCGGGCAGCGTCCAGATCGTGGTCGTCCAAATGACGAAGTTGAGCTTGGACTTGTCGAGATGGCTCAGCTTGCCGAGGTCGTCGTTCATCGGGAACTTGACGTACACGGTCGTGCAGGGATCGTCCTGATACTCGATCTCCGCCTCAGCTAGGGCGGTCTCGTCGTGATAGCACCAGTAAACGGGCTTGAGGCCCTTGTAGATGTAGCCCTTCTTGTACATCTCGCCGAAAACCTTGACCTCCTCGGCCTCGAAGCCGGGGTCCATGGTCTTGTAGGGGTGCTCCCAGTCGCCGAGCACGCCGATGCGCTTGAAGCCCTCCATCTGCACGTCGATATAGTGCTGGGCGAACTCGTGGCAGGCGGAGCGGAACTCGGAAACGGGCATGGCCTTGTGGTTGAGCTTGTTCTGCTTGATGATGGCGCTCTCGATGGGCATACCGTGGTTGTCCCAGCCGGGGATATACGGCGTGTAGTAGCCGCGCATCGCGTAGGAACGGGTAATGAAGTCCTTTAAGGACTTGTTGAGCGCGTGACCCATGTGCAATCCGCCGTTGGAGAACGGAGGGCCGTCGTGCAGGGCGAAGCGGGGCTTGCCCTCGTTCTTTTTGAGCATGACGTTGTAGAGGTCCATTTCCTCCCAATGCTTGAGCATCTCCGGCTCGCGCTTGGGAAGACCCGCGCGCATCGGGAAGCCGGACTTCGGCATATTCAGCGTGCTTTTGTAATCCATGTTGTGTCTCCTTTATATGATAAATTACTTTTTTGCTTTCTTTTCGATCATCTTGCAGGGGAAAACGACCAGCCCGCATTTCCGGCAGAGCTCCGCGTCGGGGAATTCCGGGAACGGGTCGCGCGTGAACATCGACGTATCATCGTCATCGAGCGGCCCCAGTTCGACAAGGTCGGTCGGCGATTTAAAAAACCGCAGCTCCTGCTGCGTCCAGAAGGGATATTTCTGCGTGTGCATCGAGCCGCGCAGCATTTCTTTTCCGCATTTTGGGCAATTCATACTTCGTCCTCCGGCAAAAATAAAAACGCCCCGTCCCATAAAGAGACAAAGGCGCTGACCTCTGCGGTACCACTCTTCTTGCTGTGTTTTCCACAGCCGCTCAAATGCTGCGATATAACGGTCGTACCCGTCCGGCCTTACTAAGTAAGTTCAGTCCGGCTGCTCCGAGGTGATATTCAGCCCTGCCGCGTCCCGCCTTTCACCATAACGGCGGTTCTCTTTGCCGCGGGGGAGGGGCTTACTTGTCCTCATCCACGCATTTCCTCATGATAGCAGTAGTAATATATCGGCTTTTTGCCGCTTTGTCAACCCCAACGCGCACGGTCCGCGTCAGAAAAAGCCGTAAATTTGGTGTAAAAACTTGTGAAATGCAGCAAAATACGGCAGCGGACGCTTGACAGCGCAAAAAAAATGTGATACCTTTTGCAGCACGGAAAAAAGGGAGTAGCCGGCGCCTACGGGCGTTGAGCAGATCGTCATCGCGGGAAAGTATCCCCGGTCTGCTTGCGAAATGGCAAGACTTTTACCCCGGGCGGCGCCCGCGGTAGAGGTCTTTTTTCTTTTGCCCGGCTACCAAAACCGACTGAGTATAAGGAGTGTTTACAGCATGGAGTTTTTGCTTGACGGCATCCGCGCGGTCACACCGCAGCAGTGCGTGATGTATGTGGTGGGCGCGCTGCTCATCTATCTCGCCATCAAAAAGGACTATGAGCCCTCGCTTCTGCTGCCGATGGGCTTCGGCGCGATCCTCGTGAACCTTCCGATGTCCGGCGTTCTGAACCAGATGGTCGCGGGCGTGGGCGAGAGTCAGGGCATCATTCAGTGGCTCTTTGAAACGACGATCGAAGCGAGCGAGGCGCTGCCGCTGCTGCTGTTCATCGGCATCGGCGCGATGATCGACTTCGGCCCGCTGCTTTCGAACCCGAAGATGTTCCTCTTCGGCGCGGCGGCGCAGTTCGGCATTTTCTTTGCGATGATCGCGGCGGTCATGCTGGGCTTTGACTTGAAGGACGCAGCCTCCATCGGCATCATCGGCGCGGCGGACGGCCCGACGTCGATCCTTGTTTCACAGGTCTTACACTCTAATTATATCGGCCCCATCGCGGTCGCCGCCTACTCGTACATGGCGCTCGTGCCGATCATCCAGCCGTTCGCCATCAAGCTCGTCACGACGAAAAAAGAGCGCGCGATGCACATGCCCTACAATCCCAAGCACGTCTCCCGCACGCTGCGCATCTGCTTCCCCATCATGGTCACGATCATCGCGGGCTTCATCGCGCCGATGTCCGTCTCGCTCGTGGGTTTTCTGATGTTCGGCAACCTGCTCCGTGAGTGCGGCTGCTTGGAGCGTCTTTCCCAGACGGCGCAGAACGATTTGGCGAACCTCATCACGCTCCTGCTCGGCATCACGATCTCGTTTTCGATGCAGGCCGACCAGTTCGTCAATCTCAAAACGCTCATCATCATGGCGCTGGGTCTTGTCGCCTTCGTCTTTGACTCCATCGCGGGCGTGATGTTTGCAAAGCTTCTGAACCTCTTCTGCAAGAATAAGGTGAATCCGATGGTCGGTGCGGCCGGCATTTCGGCCTTCCCGATGTCTGCGCGCGTCATCCAGAAGATGGGGCAGGAGGCGGACTGCACCAACCACCTGCTGATGCACGCCGTCGGCGCGAACGTCGCCGGCCAGATCGCATCGGTGCTCGCAGGCGGCATGATCCTCAATCTCGTGCCGCAGCTCATGGGTTAAGGAGGAACGCACTATGACAAATCTTGAGATCGCGCTGCTCATCACGGGGCAGGGAATGCTCGGCATCTTCGCTGTGATGGGGCTCATCACCACCACCGTCCTGTGTTTTACAAAGCTGGCGAAGTAACGACCCAAACGTGCTCTCGCAACAGGGCCTTTCCGGCATAAAATACCCCCACCCGATCCGCAAGTCTCCTCGACTTTTCCGAATCGGGCGGGGCGTTTTTCTGCAAAAAAACGGCGGGGCAAAGGAATCTTCGCTCCGCCGTGGTACGCCCGACTGGATTCGAACCAGCGGCCTTCAGAGTCGGAGTCTGACGCTCTATCCAACTGAGCTACGGGCGCATATTCGGTTTTGGCCGCAGAGCGGTCAACAGGGGGTCAACAGGGTAAGTATAGCAACTTTTCCCATTCCTGTAAAGCTAAAATTTTCGTCAAAGATCGTTAAAAAAATTGACAACTTCTTCTCTCGCTCGTATAATTGCAGTATCCTAAAACAAAGGATCGTTCCTTATGAAAAAACGCAAAATTTCCGACGCCGTCGTCCGGCGTCTTCCCCGTTACTACCGCTATCTCGACGATCTGCACTCCAAGGGCATCGTGCGCATCTCGTCGAGCTCGCTCGGCGAGCGCATGGGCATCACCGCCTCGCAGATCCGCCAGGACCTGAGCTGCTTTGGCGAATTCGGCCAGCAGGGCTACGGCTACAACATTTTGGAGCTGCGCACCGAGATCGGTCACATTCTCGGCGTGGACGAGCAGCACCGCCTCGTCGTCGTCGGCGCCGGCCACCTGGGCCACGCGCTGCTGCGCAACTTTGACTTCATGCAGACCGGTTTTCTGCTTGACACCGCGTTCGACGTCTCCCCCACGCTCATTGGCACGCGCGTCAACAACGTGCTTATCCGCTCGTTCGACGAGATCGGCGACTATTTCGCCGTGTGCCATCCCGACGTCGCGGTGCTCACCGTGCCGAAAAACATCGCGCAGGGGGTCGCCGAGCAGCTCGTTGCGCTCGGCGTGCGCGGGATCTGGAACTTTACCAACACGGAGCTGCACGTCGGCAGCGAGGTCTTCACCGAGGACGTCCACTTTGCCGACAGTCTGCTCACGCTGAGCTACCGCATCTCCAAGACCTCCGCCGAGGCGGAGGAGGAAGGAGCCAAACCGTGAAAAGGCCCATTGCACTGTTCGCATCGCTCCTCGCGGTAACGGTGCTCGCCACCGCGGCCACGGCCGCAGGGGGCGATGCCAGCGACCCGCTGATCTCACTCAACTATCTGCAAACGACCTTCACCAACAAGGCGAATTCGTCCATCGACGCCGCCCTCGACAAGGCCGATCAGGCGGCGTATGCAAAGGCTGAGGCCGCACTCCGCTCGACCATCGCCGCAGCCGAGGCCAACGTGGGCGCGCAGCGCGCCGACGTTTTTACCGAGTCGCGCCTCAAGCAGGGCGACATTCTCTCCGGCACGACCGGTCTTCAGGTCATCGTGCTGGCGGGCAGCGTCAATGTGCAGTTCTCCTCCGGCGCGGTCGTCGACGTGACGACCGGCAGCGAGGTCAAAAGCGGCGCGGCGCTCGCGGAAAATCACCGCTATCTCGTCGCCGAGGACACGACGGCGCTTTTCACCGTCACCGGCAAGACCGCGGTCGTGAATTACTGCGGCTTCTATTCCATCGCAAGCTCTTCCTCGGTCGACTATCCGGCCATGGCCACCTCGCTCAAAACGCTCACGCTCTTCCGCGGGTCGGACACGGGCTACGGCGAGGGCTTTGACCTCGAAAAGGCCCCCACACGCATGGAGGCGCTCATTATGCTCATTCGTCTTCTCGGCGAGGAGAGCGAGGCGCTGACCTGCACGGCCTACCAGCCCTTTGCCGACGTGCCCGACTGGGCGCTGCCCTACGCGGCCTACGCCTACTCCAAAGGCTACACCAACGGCGTCGGCCCAACGACACTCGGCACGACGATGAGTGCATCGGCGGAGATGTACACAGAATTTCTGCTGCGCGCACTGCGCTACAGCTCCACCGCGCAGTCTGATATCTCCAACGCGCCCGAGCGCGCGTACTTTGCGGGCGTCCTGACCGCGGGCGAGGTGAGCGCGCTGCGTGCATCCGCGTTCCTGCGCGCTGATGTTGTGTATCTTTCCTACTACGCGCTCGAAACGAACGTCAGCGGCGGCAGCAAGCTGAGCGACACGCTCATCGCGCGCGGTGTCTTCTCTGACGCGGCCTACCGCGCTTCCCGCGCGATGGTAAATTCTGCGCGCATCGGCTGACACCTTTTTGCGTTCCCACCATACTATGGATTGAGACCGCCGCGCGGGCGGTTTCAATCTTCATAGGGGGTTCGTTTTATGTGCAATAATAACTGTGGTTTTGGCGGCGGCTGCTGCCTGTGGATCCTGATCCTCATCATCCTGATCTTCGCCTGCGGCGGCTGCGGCGGTGGTTGCGGCTACAACAATGGCTGCGGCTGCAACAATGGCTGTGGCTGCAATAACGGCTGCGGCTGCTAAACCTGCATAAGAAGGGGGCTGTGCGAAAGCGCGGCCCTCTTTTTTTGCTTTCTGCGCACAGCGCAGTGGGGATGGCAGCGCCGGTGGCG
>ENA-OPDD01001191-OPDD01001191.1-human-gut-metagenome-genome-assembly--contig:-NODE-1191-length-18121-cov-8.060888_pt1 | contig 18121 bp, 22 predicted proteins | sample MGYA00241574_ERZ501499 | MGnify/ENA primary metagenome ERZ501499 (study PRJEB25962, sample SAMEA2042576) | human gut metagenome | biome: human gut; feature: human-associated habitat; material: faeces...
CAAAGCTCATTGATAAGGCTGATCAGATGAGTACAGATGAAATTGCAGAGATGGGTCGGAGAGCAAAAAAGCGTGTGGCAGAAGAGTACACATGGGATAAGATTTGCGGATTATATGAGAAAGTTTGGACTGGAAGGTAACACATATGGATATTAAAGAGGTTCAAAAAAAGCTTCTGAATTTAATGATTGAACTTGATAAAATATGCTTAGAGCATAATATTAGCTACACATTGCATGGAGGAAGTTTACTTGGTGCAATAAGAGAACATGGATTTATACCATGGGACGATGATGTTGACATCGCAATGTCAAGAGAAGAGTTCAACAAGTTGGAAGAAACGCTCAAAAATGATGATACTTTTTATGTTTATGGCGATATAAAGAAGCAATTTAGACAAAAAAATGATAGTTCTGTTTGGGTTGATATCTTTATTTGTGACTATATTGGGGGATCATATGAAAGGCAGAAAAAGCTACTGGGTTTAACGCTGCTGGACATTATGTATAAAGATAAAAATAGTATTAAATTAGTGAATTTTGAAAAGTATAGCTATCCTAAACGGGTAGCTTATAAGATTGTGTATGTTTTGGGAAGAGTAGTTCCTAGAAACTTTATAATAAAAATTTACAATAGGATTTCAGAATATAAATATCTTGGAAATAAGAATTATATGCATAGAAGTAATGATCAATTAAGTGGGCGCTCAAAGGTATTTCCATCGAGTTGGATGGATGAATATATTCGAGTACCATTTGAAAATGTGGAACTTTCGGTAATTTTAAAATATGATGAATTGCTATGTGATTGCTATGGAAAAAACTATATGATACCGGTTCGTGATGATAGGAATCATAATGTTCATGAAATTGTAAGGGGGAACATTAAATTATGAATATTGCAGTAATTTTTGCGGGGGGTGTTGGTAGTCGTATGCATAGTAAGGAAAGACCTAAGCAATTCCTCGAAATGTACAATAAGCCAATTATTATCCATACATTAGAACACTTTCAAGATCATTCTTTGATTGATGCGATTGTTGTTGTATGCATTGAAAGTTGGATTCCCTATTTGAATGACCTACTTTATAAATTTAGAATTGAAAAGGTGAAAAAAGTTGTTTCAGGAGGAGAAACAGGTCAATTGTCTATATACAATGGCTTAATAGCCGCAAAAGAAATTGCAGGGCATGAAAAAACTGTAGTGTTGATTCATGACGGTGTTCGTCCTCTGATTACTGATAAATTGATTACAGATAATATTGAATCTGTTTTGCATTATGGTTCTGCTATAACGACTGCAAAAGTAAAAGAAACCATTCTTGTTGTAAACGAAAAAGATTCGTCAATAGATTATGTGCCGAGTAGAAATAATTCTAGGGTTGCTAAAGCGCCGCAATCATTTTGGTTGGATGACATCATTTCAACGCATGAAAAAGCATTGGCAAAAGGGGAAAAGAACTGGATTGATTCATGCACAATGATGCAGGAATATGGATTTAAAATGCATTTGATTGATGGTCCAAGCCAAAATATTAAGATTACAACGCCGGAGGACTTTTATACAATGAGGGCGATTCTTGAGGCTCAAGAAAATGAACAGATATATGGATTTGAGAATTGATTCGCATCAATTCAAATAAAAAGCATTGAAAGGAAGGTGTTGATGATGAACTATGTTTTAAAAGAAGATTTACAATATATTGCTGATTATAATCTTCCATATAAGAAACTTAAAGGAAAAAGTGTGCTGGTGACTGGTGCAACAGGGCTAATTGGAACATCATTGGTTCGTGCCTTATTAGCAATTGGTGATATAAAAGTTATTGCTTTTGTGCGAAATGAAGAGAAAGCTAAGAAAATTTACAAAGATTTTTTGGAGGGTTCATTGTTTTTTCATGTGGCAGATATTGTAAAAGAAATTGAGATAGATGAATCGGTAGATTATATATTTCATTGTGCGTCAGTGACAACTTCTAAAATGATGGTTGAAAAGCCCGTTGAAACGCTTATGACTAGCATTGAGGGCACAAAGAATGTATTAGAATTTGCCAGAAAACAAAAGTGCAAATCAGTTGTGTATATTTCGTCAATGGAAGTATATGGTGCATTTGAAGAGAGTAAAGAAGTAAGCGAGAAAGAGCTGGGCTATATAGATAATTTGAAAATTCGCAGCAATTATCCGGAAAGCAAGCGGTTATGTGAGAATATGTGCGTAGCATATCATGCGGAATATAATGTCCCTGTAAAAATTGCGCGCCTTGCGCAAACATTTGGAGCAGGAATTCTTCCAGGAGAAAATCGAGTTTTTGCCCAATTTGCTAGAAGCGCAATAAACGATAAGGACATTATTCTTCATACGAAAGGTTTATCAGAAGGAAATTATTGCTATACAAGAGACTGTATTACAGGCTTACTTACGATATTGCTGAAGGGGGCAAATTCAGAGGTTTATAATGTTAGCAATCCGGAAGCACATATGACTATTGCTGAGATGGCAAAGATGGTATGTGAAAAATTTACCAACGGAAGAACAGTAATTTTTGACATTCCAGAAGATAATACATTTGGATATGCAGCAGATACAAAGATGAAATTGTCCTCTAATAAATTACAGTCACTGGGATGGAAACCAGAGTTGGGACTTGAAGAAGCATATAGGCGTCTCATTTTGAGCATGGAGAATGAAAACAATGATTAAAAATATAGTTGCTAAGTTAAAAGGCATTTATATTGGCTGGGACTATGATAAGTATTGGGATTGTAGGGAGGCATTATTTGATCCTAAAACATGTAGATTGAAATTTTTATACTGTAAGCACTATGTATCTATTACAAATAGAAGACAAAATGCGGATATCGCATACTGCATTGAAGCAGGAAATAACTTTAAGGGTCGACCTATTCTAGGACACAATCTTAATGGAATTGTGATTGCGGCTGGGGCAATTATTGGAAAAAACTGTTTTTTATCCCATCAAGTGACCATTGGAAGAAATCGGGGGGGGGGCACCGACCATTGGAGATAATGTTTACATAGGACCTGGAGCAAAAATTTTTGGCGCAATTCATATTGGAAATAATGTTAGAATTGGGGCAAATTGTGTTGTGCTTGAAGATGTGCCAGATAAATGCTACTGTAGTACTGCCAAAGCCAAGAATAATCATCAAGAGCCCAGACTATCAGTATTATGTTGCGAATCCGAATGATTGGAATGCGCAAGGAGAGTGATGGCTTTAGAGGAGGAGTTAGTTGTATGCTGAATATGAATTTGAAAGAAACATTTAAAAAGCAAGGAGGAATGAAGCTATTAGAACAATATTGGAAAAATGGATCCTTGCTTACTGCATTTGGTGAGCTCCTTCTTCTTGGAAAAAGTCGAACGGCATTAGAAATACTGCGCCTTTCAACATCTTTAAAAACTAAGGCGAAATTAGAAAAGTGCTATGGAAAATTTTTAAAAGACTTTGATGAACAGTACCTAGAGCAAGCAGAATCTAAAATGAGCAATAAGGTTTGGGTTTGCTGGTTTCAAGGAATAGAAAATGCTCCGAATTTAGTAAAGAAGTGTTACAAAAGTCTGCAAGAAAATCTATACGATAAAGAAATTGTCCTGATTACCTCAGAAAATATGAACAAGTACGTTCAATTTCCAAACTATATTATTGAAAAGTGGAACGCTGGACTAATTACTAATACGCATATGACAGATTTGCTCCGATTGGAGTTGTTGATCCGATATGGAGGAATGTGGGTAGACGCAACAGTGTTGTGTACAAGCCGAAGTAAAAATATTCCAAAGTACTATTTTGATTCGGAGTTGTTTTTTTATCAGTGTTTGAAACCAGGACGAGATGGACATTGCAATTATATTTCCAGTTGGTTAATAAGTGCAAAAACTAATAATAAAATACTAATGGCAACACGATATTTGTGTTATCAGTATTGGAAAGAAAACAATACAATGTGGGATTATTTTTTACTCCATGATTTCATGTCAATCGTACTAGAATATTATCCAGATGAATGGAAAATGGTGATACCAAAAGACAACGCAACTCCCCACATTCTTTTGCTTCGCTTGTTTGATAATTATGATGAAAAGATGTATAAAACGATTATAGAACAATCTCCGTTTCATAAATTAAGTTATAAATTTTCAGAAGAGCAGATGGCTTTGGAGGGGACAAATTATAGAAAGCTGTTTTGTGAAGAGGTGAAAGCATAAAATGAGAGTGGCTGTATTGATGTCAACATATAATGGTGAAAAATATATAAGAGAACAAATTGATTCTATTCTTGAACAATCTGGAAATTTCGACTTGGATTTGTGGGTAAGAGATGATGGCTCAAAGGATTCGACGCAGCAAATTTTGCAAGAGTATGCACAGCAGAGAAAACTTCACTGGTATACAGGAGAAAATTTAGGTGCAGCGCATAGTTTTATAGACTTAGTTCGAAAATGTAAAGGATATGATTACTATGCATTTGCAGATCAAGATGATTACTGGATGACTAATAAAATTCAAATGGGGGTAAATTCACTCTGTAAATTAAATAATTCCATTCCAGAATTGTATTTTGCAAATGCTGAATTGGTTGAATCTAATTTAGAGCCGTTGGGAAGAAATGTTTATGTGAGTATGCCGCGAAAAGATTTTGAAACATTGTGTTGTGCAGGGGGGTATCTTGGCTGTACGATGATTTTTAACGCTGAACTTGCTAAAATGATTCAAAACAAGCCAATGCCAGAGAAAATGTTTATGCATGATTTCTACGTTGCTGTATTATGTTCTGCTTTAGGTGGAGGCATTGTATATGATGAAAAATCTTATATGAAATATCGACAGCATGGAAACAATGTGATAGGGGTTGCTAAGGGCACAGTTTTTTCACGCTTTAAAGAGATTTCTAGTAAAAATAGAATTGGTATAGCAGAGCAAGCATACTCGTTGTTGTTACTGTATGGAATTGATTTGGATAATAAACAAGAAAAATGGTTGGAAAAAATTTCAAACTATAAAAAAACGGTGTTTTCACAGATGATGTTGGCTTTTTCAACTAGGACACATTACATGAATATGAACATGGGGATAAAAGTGAGACTATCTATTTTGCTTGGTAATAGATAAGAATGGAGGAAACACATGGAAAAACCAATTATATCGATTGTAGTCCCAACGTTTAATTGCGCATCAGAACTGAAAAAAACTTTGGAGTCGTTGAAGAAGCAGGAGTATATAGGGTTTGAATGCGTAATAGTGGATGGAAATTCGACGGATCATACAGTTATAGTAGCTGAAGAATATAAAAATAAGGTGAATTTTTCTATTACAATATCAGTAGAGAAAGATAAAGGTATATATGATGCAATGAATAAGGGTGTTCAATTAGCTCAAGGAAAGTATATTCAATTTTTAGGGGCAGGCGATACGTTAGTGGACTCAACGACTTTAAAAAATGTTGCTGAATTTTGCGGAAAAGATAAGTTTGATGTTATCTATGGTTATGTTAATATAGATGGATATGCCGGGAAGACAATTAAGAATAAGATTAATTTTCTTACATCTTTTAGGTACAGACCAATTTGTCATCAGGCGATATATGCCAAAAATGAATTGCTAAAGAAATTTCCTTTTCAGCTAAAGTATAAATATGTAGCGGACCAAGATTGGATAATGAAAACATACGCTAGTCGTGCAAAATATAAATATATAGGAATTCCTATTGCGAATTATAACTTAAATGGGTTTAGTTCCACTGAGCAGGGGAAAAGAGAAGGTCGAAAGGAAATCATGGAAGCAAAAAGAAATGCTTTCCCATTGCAATGTGCATTGATTCAACTTTTTAAAAAGTGAACGGGAGATTAACATGAAAATTAAAACGAAGGAGATATTGCCATATTTTCTTATTTGGATTTCATTCATGTACCATGGATCAATACTAAAGTCGCAATATTCCACATTGATGGATGTAGTTGCAATTGTTGCTATTATATATGTATTGTCGTTTCACAGAGAAACGAGAGAGAAAGGAATAGTAACTTTTCTTGGATTACTTTTAGTAAATATAGTATTTGTTAGATATATTAATGGCGGTGGACTTGGTATAACAATCTGGACAAGATGGATGATTCAAATTATGTCAATATATTCTGCATATTTATTAAATAAAGAAGACTTCTTTACTAGATTTATAAAATTTATGGCTTTTTATGCCGGAATATCATTGGTATGTTTTACATTGCAAATGATCGGAATTTGGAAAATTATAACTCCATCAATTACATATGGCGGAATGCAGTTTAAGGGAATATTGCCACTTCACGTTGCTGGGTTACACGGCGATAAAGTAGGACGTAATTTGGGCGTTTTTTATGAGCCAGGGCTATATCAAATCCCACTAAATACGGCATTGTACTTTATTTTGTTCTTTCAAGATAAAATGTTGATGTCTATAAAAAAGCAAAATAAATATTTTATTCTTATTCTGCTTGCGCTTATTACAACAAAATCAACAACAGGATATATTGCTTTTGCAGCTATTTATGTTTGCTATATGCTGACAACAACGCGTTCAAAAAAGCAGAAGGGTTTTATTATATTAGCATCACTTGCAGTTATTATTTTGATTGATTCATTGTTAAATGGTGAGAATAGTATTCTTTATAATGTTGTTATTGGAAAACTGTTTGATGAAAATGGTTTTAATTTGGCGGCTTCCGGTAGTGGATTTTATCGAGTTAGAACAATTGAATATGTTATGGAAGTAATAAGAAAATACCCACTTGGAGCAGGATATGATATTTATAATGCCTTTATATTGTCTCAAAAGCAATACCTAAATGAATTAGTGGGCGTTGAGTGTCTAAAAGCATTTGCATATTACGGAACGCCGCAAATGATTTTAACATATGTATATTTAGCAAAGACGGCGTGGAAGAGAAAAAGGAATATAATTCAGTGGATATTAGTTGTTTTCTTATACATTAATACAACAATGGCACAATCAGAGATTTTTTATCCGTCGTTGATTATTCTTTTGCTATTAAACGGAGATAGTGAAAAATCTTCAACTAGCAAATAACTATACATTAAATGATGAATGAAAGAGTGAAAATAATGGTAAGCAACTTTTTATATAGGGTGAAAAATAAAATATGCAAAATCGTAAATGTAGTTCGTTTTAGGTTGGATGGCGTAGAAATAGGAAGTAACTGTGTGATTACGGGTATAATCCATGTTCTAAATAAGGGGGGAAAGATAAAAATCGGTAATGATGTAACGATTCATTCTGGTAGATATGATATTCCAATCGGATTTGAAAATAGAACATCACTTTGGGTGCGTAAGGGAGCTGAAATAGAAATAGGAGATAACTGTGGATTATCTAATGCAGTTCTATGTAGTAATAAGCGTATAATTTTAGGAAAGCATGTGTTACTTGGAGGAGGAGTGAAAATCTATGATACAGATTTCCATTCATTAGACTATTTACAAAGAAGAGAATTAAATAATGACTTAAATAGAAAATCAGCAGATGTGGTGGTTGAGGATGATGTATTTATCGGTGCGGGTTCAATCGTATTAAAAGGGGTTCATATTGGGGCTAGAAGTATTATAGGTGCAGGATCTGTGGTATCAAGCGATATCCCGTGTGAGGAAGTATGGGCGGGAAATCCGGCACGGTGCATCAGAAAGTTGTGAGGAAACAATTATATGAGAATATTATGGTTTACTAATGTAGAATTGAACTGTATAGCCGAACAACTGGGCAGAACAATTGTTGTGGGCGGTTGGATGAATACAATGGCGATACAGCTTAGTGAGAATGTTGAAACTGAACTATTTGTAGCATGTTATACAGATAAAGATGAATACTGGGATAAAAAAGCGCATGATATTAGTTTCTTTTCATTGAATAAAAATTCTGGTGTTGAGTATTGCACTAAAATTATTTCGTATGTTCGTCCAGATGTAATACACATTTGGGGAACAGAAACGAGTAGATCCTATTACGCAATTCAGGCAGCAGAGAAAGTGCAGATGTTAGATCACACGGTTGTTTCTATACAAGGATTGGTGAGCGTCTATTCAAGACATTATCTGGATGGAGTACCGGCAAAGCTTGTTTATCATAAAACGGTAAAAGAATTTATAAAAAATAATAATCTGTATCACGCTAGTAAGGTGATGGAAAAACAAGGGAAGGAGGAAATTTTTACATTAAAAAAAGCAAAACACTGTATCGGTAGAACAGATTGGGACTATGCTTGCGCAAAGCAAATAAATCCTAAAATACAGTACCATTTTTGCAATGAAACATTACGTCCACGATTTTATGAATCAGAATGGAATTATGAAGAATGCAAGAAAAATACGTTGTTTTTTAGCCAGTCTCATTATCCAATAAAGGGATTGCATAATATTTTGGTTTCCCTATCTATAGTTAAACAGTTTTACCCGGATGTGAAGGTTAGAATTTTAGGAAATAATCCAATACCTCGAAACTTTTTAGAAAGACTTAAACAAGGAACATACGAAAGATATATTACTGACTTAATATTAAATAATCAATTGGAAGAGAATATTGAATGGCTCGGCAGATTAGATGAAGAATCAATGGTGAGGGAATATCTACGTGCAAATGTTTTTGTTTGTTCATCAAGCATAGAAAACTCTTCAAACTCCATTGGGGAAGCTATGTTAATAGGAACACCAGTTGTTGCAGCAGATGTTGGCGGAATAAAAAGCCTTATGAAACATAACGAAGAAGGAATTTTGTACCAAGGAACGGCACCGTACATGCTTGCAGATGGCATAATTCGATTGTTCCAAGATAATAAGATGGCATCTTATATGGGGGCAAACGCAAGAAAAAGAGCATTGAAGACACATAACATTGGTGCAAATTTTACTCAACTAGTTACTATATATAATTGCATTAGATAAAATGCATAGATATTTGATAGACGATGTAAAATAGGACACAGGCGATCGATAAAGAAAAATTAAAAGGGAATTATTATAATGGGAGAGAAAATAGAATCTGAAACACAAAGTTTGAAACGGTTGCAATACCTTGATTTAGCGAAAGCCGTTGGAATGCTTTGCGTTCTTATTGGGCATTCTTTTATTTCGGAAAAAATAAATACTGTAATATATGCGTTTCATATGCCTTTATTTTTCTTTATTAGCGGATACTTATGTAAACCACAAAAAGTAGCATTAAAGAAAATCAATCAAAAGTGTGGGCATATTCTTGTGCCATATGTTATAACCACTTTTTTTACGATAATATTGAGTTTGATATTTGAAAGTGGAATTGTCCTTGTAAAGGATCACAAGACTGTTTTTTTACCTAATATGATGAAGTGGCTAGAAGCTGGAGTGCTTGGATTAGGGTATCGCGCCGATTATCGGGGGGGTACTCCCATCAATAGGACCGGTGTGGTTTTTATTAGCCTTATTTTGGGCAACATTACTTTTGGAAGCGTATAAAAGATTGCATTGTTCACCAATAATAACTTCAATTATTGTTGGTGTATGTTCGATAGTATCGTTCAGGTATTTCTTTCTTCCGTGGTCGATTCAAGAAGGAATGGTTGCAAGTGTTTTTATGACGTTGGGTTATATTTACCGACCAAAAGAGAATAGAATTAAAAACCAGAAAGCACTTCGGATTGGCATTTATGGATTTGCAATACTATATATCATTTGTTGTTTACATCTGGATAAACATATTGATATGGTAAAATGCGAATACCCATTTGGAGTTATTGATATTTTAGGCACTACAATGTGTGTTATCACAGTACTTCTTATAAGTGATATGCTATCAAGTAAGTACTACCATTATGGTGCCTTGGATATAGTGGGAAAACATACAATGCTGATCTTGTGTATTCATACTATAGAATTCAATGTTTTCCCATGGTATATTATCTCAAAAATTTTTAATATATTGGAATTAGATCGTTGGTTTGGACCCACTCAAGCACTAATACGTATTATAGGGGCAATGCTAATTGCAAAGATGGCAGAAAGAATTGACTTACAAAATGTTTTCAAAGGACGGTATTGATTAATACAAAGTCATGTAAAAAGATTGTATTAAGAAAGGTAATATTTATGGATAAAAGGTTATGTATTCTGAATCCAATGGATTCGGGAAGGAAAATTGAATGTAAGACGTTGCAGGATAAGTTTAATACTGTAGGAGGCAATCCTGGAAATTTAATGTTTTACGAGAGTGTAAAAAAAGAAGTTCCATATTCCAAAATTATAAATGTGAAATCATATGAAGAAGTTAATGATGAAGATGTCGTAGTAATTCCATCCTCTAATTTCTTAATGCATGGAGGAAATGATTCTTTTTTTCAGGGCTTCATAGATTTTCTGGACAATACTAAATGCCAAGTAACACTAGTTTAACACTAGTTGGGCTAGGAGCACAATCTAGTAAGGTATTTAACACTCCAGAAAAATTGATTCGGGGGTGGGGTACTTCCGAATAAAACAAAGGTTGAATTCTTTGAAAAAATGTCCGAAAGAACAAATACTATTGGTGTCCGAGGAGCATTTACTGCTGAATGTTTAGATTTGATGGGAATACATAATTATCGGATTATTGGATGTCCATCAATGTTTGTGAATTTAAATGGGATACTTCCCTCAATTGGTAGGCCAACGTGCGGAAAATATCAAATAACAATCACACCGGGAAATTCGTATTTAAAGACAAAACTTTTACAATTAGGCATGAGAGAAAAGTGTTAGTGGGTCAAACAGTCATGGTCTGAAATACCTCCTGTTTTCATGTTATGTGGCAAAAAAATGTTAAACATTAAATGGAGATTAAAGGCGTTTCCAGGATTGCTCTGTAGTACTAATAAGATAATAGATTATGACGATAATTATTCAAAGGTGTATTTTAATTTGAATGATTGGGCGGAGTTGTATTCCAAAGAAAATATTTCGTTTGCATTCGGAACACGTTTTCATGGAAATATGGTTGCTATGCATAATGGAATACCTGCACTATGGGTGACTCATGACAGCAGAACAAAGGAATTGACAGATTTCTTGCATTTACCGTGCGTTCCGCTTGAAATTATTAATAATACCAAGTATGTGGAAGAATTGTTTGAATATTGCAATTACGATGAAACTAAAAAACATTATAGTGGATTGTGTAGAAATTACATAGGCTTTTTGGAAGAAAACGGAATAGACCATTTGTATAATATAGAATAAGCTTGAAATTGGAGGAAAAAAGATGGGTCGTACGGGAAACTCAGCAAAGAATGTGGTAACAGGAATAGGAGGTCAAATTATCTCATTAGTTGCTCAATTTGTATGCAGAACTGTGTTCGTATACACACTTGATAAAGAGTATTTGGGCGTTAATGGATTGTTTTCCAATATACTTACACTACTTTCTTTGACTGAGTTGGGATTTGGTACTGCACTTATTTATTCGATGTATAAACCTATTGCTGAGAATGATAAAGCTGCAATTTGTAAATTGATGAACTTGTATAAGTATATATATCGAATTGTAGCTGTTGTGATTTTAGGCATCGGATTGTGTCTGACTCCCTTTTTACGTTATCTGGTTTCAGGAGATACTTCTATAGAGAACTTTCAGCTGATTTATGTACTGTACCTTTTAAATACAGTTTGTGGTTATCTTTTGATTTACAAAAAATCGATTATCGATGCGTATCAGAAAGCATATATCGCTACGATATATCAAAAAACTGGTTTAATAGTACAAAATATTATTCAAATAGTAGTTCTTGTTGTTACACATAATTTTTTGATTTATCTGGTATCCCAGATATGCGTAAATGTCGGTGTCAATATTCTGATATCAAACAAGGCAACGAAAATGTTTCCTTTTTTATCAGAAAATACCAAAACAATACCGGATAAGAAAATATGTAAAACGATTGCAAAAAATACATTTGCAATGAGTCTGCATAAAGTAGGAGGAGTGCTAGTTGAGGCAACAGACAATTTAATTATGTCAGCATTTGTAGGTCTTAGCGCAGTGGGCATTTATTCAAATTATACACTCATTGCTAATAATATTAGAAGTTGCCTCATTATTGTGTTTAATTCATTTACAGCCAGTGTCGGAAATCTTGCAGCGGTAGAGAACAGGGAAAGGGTTCACGAGACTTTTAGAACATTGTCATTTGCTGGGTTTATTCTCACAGGTGGATGTTCTGTTGCCTTATATGAATTATTTAATCCTTTTATACGTGTTTGGATTGGTGAAGATTATTTATTTGGAACGACCATTGTTGCAGTTGTGGTGCTGAATTTTTATATTTATTGTATGCGACGAGTTCCATTAATGTTTAGAGATGCTATGGGATTGTTTTGGCATGATCGGTATAAAAGTTTGGCAGAGGCGGCTGTCAATCTTGTGGTATCAATTGTTTTGGCAAAGAAAATAGGAATTCTAGGAGTTTTAATAGGCACTACCATTAGTTCGTTATCAACATGTGTTTGGATAGAGCCTTTAATATTGTATAAATATGGCTTTAAATCGTCAGTGGTAGAATATTTTAAAGATAATGTGGTATATCTTGGCTCTGTAATAGGCGTGATTTTACTTGTAGATATTATAAATCAATTTATTTATTTTGACGGATTTATAGGCGTGATAGTAAAGGGGATTATTTCGGCGTTATGTTATATAGCAGTTATTTTTATCGTTTATGGGCGTTCAAAGGAATTTTCAGCACTAAAAAAATATGCATTAAGTTTGTTGAAAAAAAATAAATAATGGAATTTGGAATTTGAGTAAAAAAGAGAGGATGATATTTATGCATCATAGAAGCGGGGGGGGGCACCGCAGTAACTCCTGGAAAAATCTGATATACGGAATTGTAATTGTTATACTGGCAGCACTGCTAGGTGTCCTTTTGTGGATGAACAAAGTAGATGAGGATAAGAAATCCGCAGAGCTTCAGGCACTTAATAAAAAGCTATATCAAGAGGAGCAGGAAAAACAAGAAGCCTTGAAACAAAAAGCGGCGGAGGATAGCTTTTATCAGAAGCTGTTGGATGGCTTTGATGTGAATGTGTTGATTGTAGGTGACTCCATTGGTGAGGGTGCAGGTACAGAGACAGATGGACAGCAGTGGTTTAAGCAATTACAGACATATCTTCGGACCGTTAACAAAAGTAAAGTCTCAGTAACGAATGTCTCTATGGGCGGTAATGCATCTTACGCTGGCTACGTCCGGACGATGGCGTTGAATGACGATGTGAATTATGATCTGGCAATTATCTGTTATGGTCAGAATGACAGCACAGATGGTTTCTCTACGAACTACGAGTCCATCATCCGAGCCATTAGAAGCAAGTACCCTGACTGTTCAATAATCTCCATCTTGGAATCTTCCCAGCGTGAGTATACAGAGAAGATGACTACTATTCAGAGCATCTGTGAGCATTATGGTATTCCAGTAGCAGATACAATCGATGCCTTTAACAATTCTGGCAAAGCCTATGATGACTTGTCTAATGATGGTGTCCACCCGAATGATGCTGGACAGGAAATATATTTTGAAACTGTCAAGTCAGTTATTTATGATAATGTGGATGCTTCTACCGGCAAGATGTCAGATGTTGATGTGATCAATGTTGATGTGTATAAGTTCAATAACTTTATGAAATATGATGCCACTGATGATTTTGTACGTGTAGATGATTTGACATACGTGTTGAAGTTATCTGCATCCGGAGTACTTGGCATAGATTATAATTTTGAGTCCGGTGATAATAAGGCGGATATCTATGTGGATGGTGTATTGTTTAAATCACCTACATCTACATTTGATTATGACTTCTCACAGCGTCATATTCTGGTAGTAAGTGATAATTGCACAGTGAATAACGAGATCAAGGTAGTCTTTACCAGCAAAGAACAAGCCGATGGTTTCAAAGGAATGTGCTTCAGCTGGGAGTAAGTAAAAATAAGCCGTGTGACTTCTCACACGGTAGCTGCTCAAGAATTTGCACACCGCTACGAGGTGAGCAGCAGGCAACACAGTGGAAGCTGTGGCGAAGATGCGATTATTAGAATTGAAGATAAAAAATTGTTGCTAAGAGTAATATTAACAAAAAAAGAAAATGTATGCGACTTTTTGCTAAGCAATCTTTTCTCGGAGGAAGACAGGCGAGATGAGTAGAGTAATTATAATATATTCTGTAATAATTTTTGCAGGGGTAATATTTTTTTTGTAGGGAGTAGATATGCTTTTCAGAAAGCCTGTAAGCGGAGGGCTTCGCATCCGGCAAATTTAGAAACGGCAGATGATGAACAGAATAGTTTGTCTACAAAAAATGAAAAAATAATAATTACGGCATCAGATGGAGTGAGATTAGTAGGCTATTTTTATGAAAGAAAGAAAAATGCACCGATTGTGATTTTCTTTCACGGGCTTTGGAGCACTGGATTTGTAAATGGAAAACCAATTTACAGGATTACTGAGAAACATAATTGGAATTTGCTTTTAGCTACTTTAAGAGCACATGGTGAGAGTGGGGGAGAATATTCTACATTTGGTGCGTTAGAGAAATATGATTGTCGTGATTGGGTGAGTTGGGCAAGAAAGAGATTTGGAACTGAATCTTTGATATTTCTAATAGGAATTTCTATGGGTGGAGCCATAGCTATGCTGAGTAGTAATTTAGAAGGTATGGAATGTGTGCGTGGCATCATCGATGAAGGTGGATATACCTCGCCGTTAGAAATGATAGAAATCAATAGTAGAGATAAGCTGCAAAGCAAATTTTTGGTGAGAATATTCTCAGAACTCGTTAATGTTGGGGCAAGAATATGGGGGAGATGTAATTTGAGAGGTGTTGATGCATGTAAAGCACTGATGAACACGAAAATTCCAGTTTTAATTATTCATGGCGATAAAGATACGCAAGCACCGGTAGCAATGGCATATAGACTTAACAATAGTTGTAAAAGCGAAAAGCAAATGCTCATTATACGAGGTGCTGGACATACAGATTGTTATAAAATAGATCCGTTAAGATACGAAAATGCGGTGTATGAATTTATAAAGAACCATATTACGTAAATTAAACGTTTACAAATTTGAAAATAGTAGAAAAGTAAGGCGTAGTAGGAAAGGAGCAGCTTATGGATCAAGAACTATTCAACCCACAATCTTCGCAAGTCCTCAAACATGGGTACTGGCTATGAAAAATCCCCGCATTTTGCGGGGATTGAGAAGATTTTATAGAAATGATCAGGATCATTAAAAAATCAGGACTTTTTGTATCGGCTTGGGCATTCTTTCTGAACTCTGGGCGACCATGGGAGCAGATCATCAATAAATCTGAGATCTCTGTCATCCATATGCTGCGGAATCTCAGTAAGCAGCAGGTTGAAATACTCGAAAGTATTTATCCTGTTTGCTTTTGCTGTTTCAACCAGGCTGTACAGGATCGCGCTTGCCTTTGCACCGTTGGAGGATTCGATCATGACAAAGTTTTTTCGACCAATGGTAAAAGGCCGGATTGCCGTAAACGGTAGAATACGAGTACCTTTTTATTCACTTCAAGTTATGCCATAATCATACTCAACAAAATAACATAGTCAAAAAAGTTTAGTACTTAACTTTTTTAACTGACTATGATTCAGAGGAGGAATATTATGGCTACGCAAACCAGCCTTGTAGCTCAGCAGGTCAGAATCCGACAATGGGCAGAACAGATTCGGAATTGTCAGAATCGTCCCAAAGGGATGGATGTTGAAACCTGGTGTACCCAAAATAATCTTACAAAAGCCAACTATTATTACCGTCTCCGGCGTGTCAGGCAGATATGCCTGGATCAGATGCAGGACACAGAAACCACTGCTTTTGTGGAACTGCCCGCACCTGCACCAGATCCAAAGAAAACAGATACTCCAAAAGAATCCGGTACATGCATTTCGGCAGGAACTCTGCCAATGATCCGTATTAAAAATACCAGGGGACTGTCAGCTGAGATATTTTCCGGTACTTCACCGGAAATGCTCTGCCATTTCATAAAGGCTTTTACCCATGCTGAATGATGCAGATGCTTCCGGGTTTAAAAAGGTGTATCTGGCGATGGGATTTACGGATCTCCGTCGTGGGATCGATGGACTGGCAACGATCGTACGCTTTCAGTTTAAGCTTGATCCTTACGACAAAAATACACTGTTTCTTTTCTGTGGAAGAAGATGTGACCGGATCAAAGCACTGCTCTGGGAAGGTGATGGTTTTCTCCTTATGTACAAGAGACTCGATAATGGTGCATTCCGGTGGCCCCGTTCGGCAGATGAGGCAATGGCGATCACAGACGACCAGTACCGTATGCTGATGCAGGGACTGGAGATCGTTGCACGCCATCCGATCTCTGAGCTGAAAGAGACACCCCGCATTATGTAGCCTGTGCAAAATGCCGAAAATAAAAAAGTACCAAAACTGTAAAAATGATGTGTATCAACCGGATGAAAAAGGTTATCCACAAACAGTCTTTTCTCATTCCATTTGTTATCGTGTGAATAGAAAAACTGTTGTGGATAATACATCTGAAAAGCTGTAAAACAACGGCTTTCCAGATGTATTATCCACCGTCATTATGACGAAAGCCCATATCTGAAGGATTGGCGGAAATACAAAAATTCTGTTATAATCGGAATCAGTATAAAGACAGGAGTTCCAGTTATGACGATCAAGTACACAAAAGAACAACTGAATAAGTTTGATAAGGATCTGCTGATAGAGCTTTTTCTTGGGATGCAGGGACAGATGGAAGAATTGTCCAGGCAAACGCAGGCCTTAAATGACAGGATGCAGCTGATGATGGAACAGATGGTCCTTTTCCAGAAGAACCGTTTTGGCAGATCCAGCGAAAAAATGGCGGATTCTGAACAGATACGTTTCATGGAAGTAGACGGGACTATCGTATTCTTTAATGAAGCAGAGGCAGTCTGCGACCTGGATGCACCGGAACCTGATGACCTGGAATTGAAAGCACCCAAAAAGAAAAAACAGCCAGGGAAAAAAGCGGCTGATATAGCAGGGCTGACAGTAAAACGTATTGATCACTATCTGAAAGAGGAAGAACTGACGGCTGAGTTTGGTGAAAACGGATGGAAACAGCTTCCGGATGCCATTTCCCGATGTTATCAGTTCATTCCGGCCAGTGTCGTGATAGAGGAACATCATATCGGCGTTTATTCCAGTAAACTGGATGAACACATGATAAAGGCACCCCATCCCAGAAATCTGCTTCATGGAAGCCTTGTATCCCCGTCCCTTGCTGCGGCAGTCATAAATGGTAAGTATGTAAATGCGGTACCTCTCTACCGTCTTGAAAAAGAATTCGAAAGGTACGGGCTTGCCATTACCAGACAGAACATGGCGAACTGGATGATCCGTCTTGGGGAAGAATATCTGGGAACCATGTATGATTATCTGCATAAGCTTCTGTATGATTATCATGTGATACAGGCAGATGAGACTCCTGTACTTGTAAATAAGGACGGGCGTCCTGCTGGCAGCCAGAGTTACATGTGGGTGTACCGGTCCGGCTTTATGTACCGGGATCGTCAGATCATCCTTTATGAATACCAGAAAACGCGTAATGCATCCCATCCCCGGGAATTCCTGAGGGATTACACCGGGATCTGTGTTACGGATGGGTACCAGGTATATCATACATTGGAAAAGGAGCGTGAAAATCTGAAGATTGCAGGCTGCTGGGTTCACTGCAGGCGCAGGTTTAACGATGCACTGGAAGTGATACCAAAAGCACACCGAAAGGAATCAATCCTGCATCTGATCATGAAACAGATACAGGCCATTTACCGGGAAGAGGGAAAACTGTCTGATTTTTCTACGGAAGACAGGCTCATGCAGCGTCAGCTTGTGGTAAAACCACTGGTGGATGCTTTCTTTGCGTACCTGAAACAGAATGAACCTAAGATTCCAAAGAACGGTAAAATACGGGAAGCATTTACATATGCACTGAACCAGGAAAGCTACCTGAAAGTTTTTCTGGAAGATGGGGATGTTCCAATAGACAACAATGCCAGCGAACGTGCGATCCGTGGA
>ENA-OPDD01001211-OPDD01001211.1-human-gut-metagenome-genome-assembly--contig:-NODE-1211-length-17963-cov-1.761224_pt1 | contig 17963 bp, 17 predicted proteins | sample MGYA00241574_ERZ501499 | MGnify/ENA primary metagenome ERZ501499 (study PRJEB25962, sample SAMEA2042576) | human gut metagenome | biome: human gut; feature: human-associated habitat; material: faeces...
CTGCATAAAAATAGCTTTATAGAATCGACAAAAAGTCGAAATTTCTTGATATGAGATAAATTTTAAAAATAAGAATATATTGACAAACTACTGAATTTTTTATAAATAAGCTTTGAATGACCCAAAAACTGTAATAAACGTACATAAAATGTATATTTAAACGTGCAAATTATACAGTGTATAACTCGTTAGGATAATAAAGTTAAATATTTTTTGTTTTGTTTGCATATAAAAGTTTTTAAAAAATATAGAATAGTATATAATATTGACAAAGTGAACCATATCTGTTATCCTAAATACAATCAATTTTGAGATCAGTAGATGCCGATGGGTTATACCATTTAAGGTATGGTTATGATGCTCAAAAGAAATCTGCCGAGATACAGCGTTGTATAAATTTGAGCGGCGGATTGTGTATGGGGGCTTGTTTCTGATGAGTTTCCAACAGGCGAAGGAGGAAGTATTATCGACAAAAACAGTAAATGGCTGATTTGCTCTGGCGCTGACAGCCACTCTTGCCTTGGGCGGCTGTGGGAACTGGGGATACGACGACGGTGATAAAGACCGATGCTGTATTACAGAACGTGTACAGAGCAAAGGCAAAACGAGTGAGCTGGTATAAACTGAAGAAGGGGATCGAGATACTTTGCAGACTGACCGCTTGCATACTTCATGGTATGGGGTCAGCTTGTTCCGCTTTTAAGGGGAATATCGTAAAGGAAATCTGATCGGTTTTTCAGTACAGAATCAGGAGAAATGTAATTGGGTATTCCATTATGGATATACAGGTAGCTGCAGGGGAATTTGCAAAGCCGATATTCTGAAAGGATGCCAAACAGTTACATAAAAGGCAAAAATGTGTTTCTGGTTGCCAGGCAAAAGGCTGAGGTGCACAGTTTACATTCTGATCACTACGGAATGTTGATGACGGCACAATGTTTTTTCACTTTGGAAAAATCAGAAACGAGGTTTTACAAAAACCAAACCAGAATGAATTGCCGTAGGAAGGGTAAGGCGAGGAAGGATTGGAATAGTAAAACCCAGAATCCATAAATCAGACAATGTGAGCTGGTTGTGGATTTCAAGTTCGTAAAGAACAAAAAGAAGAACGAAAACAACACAACAAGATGCAAAACTCCGACAGTGAAAGATTCTGCGGATGATAAGGAAATAGCCTATGATTAAGTATACTGCAAAAAGACTGCTGCAGTCTCTTGTAACAGTCTTAATAATTGTAACAATTGTATTCTTGCTGCTCAGAATGCTCCCAACTGACTATTACTTCACAGAAGAGCAGTTGATGAAGTTCACCGAAGAACAGAAACAGGAACAGTTATTGGCAGCAGGCCTTCTCGATCCAATTCCAGAACAGCTGGTTCGCTTCTATGGTGACCTGGTAAGACTGGACTTTGGTGAATCCCGAAGAATTCAGAACGGTGTACCGGTAGTAAAAGTTATCGGCAGCAAGTTCCAGATTTCCATGAAATTAGGTATCATCTCGATTGGTATCTCTCTGGTAATCGGTGTTCTGATTGGTATCCTTCAGACCCGTTACAAAAACAGAATTCCTGACCATCTTGGTACCATCTACACCATCTTTGTAAACTCGGTACCTGCACTGGTATCCTACTCTCTGGTACTGGTATTCGGTTCCCGTGTGCTGGGACTGCCATCCATGTACTCTACACGAAATCCTGGTCCTTCCAGTATCCTGCCTCTGGTATGTCTGTCCATGACATCCATTGCATGGTACGCACTGTGGACCAGACGTTACATGATCGACGAGCTGAACAAAGACTACATCAAACTGGCTCGTGTAAAAGGTCTGGAAACCAAAAAGATCATGACAAAACACGTACTGAGAAACGCATTCGTTCCGATTGCACAGTACCTGCCACAGTCGATTCTGTCCACCATCGGTGGTTCCCTGCTTGTTGAAAGATTCTTCTCTGTACCAGGTATGGGTCCTCTGCTGACAGACTCGATCAACCGTTACGACACAAACGTTGTACAGACACTGGTAATTCTGTACGCAACACTGGGTATCGTGGGCGTATTCCTTGGTGACGTGCTCATGATGATCATCGACCCACGTATCACACTTGTAGGCAAAGGAGGAACAAGATAGTGGAAGATCAGAACAAAGTATTGGATCAGAAACTGGAAAATGAAGATGAACTCTTCCATTTCGTTGAATACTCTCCTGAAGCCGCTGAAATGATCGGTTATTCTGATTATTCTTACTGGAAGTCCGTTTTCCAAAATTTCTTGAAAAGAAAATCTGCAGTAGTTTTAAGTATCATTTTCTTTGCATTGGTTATTTTCTCGTTTATTGCTCTTGCAATCGGTAAATACGACTATGCAAACCTTGTAACTGACAGTACAAAAGCATTTATCAGCCCTAACTCCGAATATTGGTTTGGTACCGATAACATCGGTCGTGACTATTGGTGTCAGGTATGGTACGCTTCCCAGACATCCATCAAACTTGCTCTGATCGTAGCAGTTGGTGAATGTGCACTGGGTATCACAATCGGTTGTCTGTGGGGTTATGTTCGTCAGCTCGACCGCTTCTTCACAGAGCTTTACAACCTGATCAACAACGTACCAATGATTCTTTACATGACTCTGATTGCTCTTCTGATTGGTCAGAGCTTCACCATCATGAGCATTTCCCTGATCTGCTTCGGATGGATGGTTATGGCACGTAACGTTCGTAACCTCGTTATGATGTATCGTGACCGTGAGTTTAACCTTGCATCCAGAACACTGGGTACTCCAATTGGACGTATTCTGATTAAAAACGTTCTGCCACAGCTGATCAGCGTTATCATTCTTCGTCTTGCTCTGTCTATTCCAGGTACTATCGGTATGGAGTCTACTCTGTCTTACCTCGGTCTTGGTTTGGATATCAATACACCTTCTCTGGGTATTCTGCTTAGAAACGCACGTAGCTACTTCCTGGATTATCCATACCTTCTGGTATTCCCAGCAGTTATCGTGTCCATCATCACCATTACCTTCTATCTGATCGGTAATGCATTCTCTGACGCAGCTGACCCACGAAATCACGTATAAACCAAGGAACAGGAGGAAGCACAAATGGCAACAAAAGAACCTATTTTATCTGCTAGAGATGTGGAAATCCAGTTCAGTTTGCGTGGTCGTAAATTAACAGCAATCAGAAAATGCTCTCTGGATTTGTACGAAGGCGAGACATTAGCAATCGTAGGAGAATCTGGTTCCGGTAAATCTGTATTTACAAAATCTTTTATCGGTATGCTGGATGCCAATGGTAGCATCATCGGCGGTTCCATCATGTACGATGGAGTAGATATCTCCAAATATAAAACAGAAAAAGAATGGATGACAATCCGTGGTAAAAAAATTGCCATGGTTATGCAGGACCCAATGACATCTCTGAACCCACTGAAAGTTGTTGGTAAACAGATTCAGGAAAGTATCGAGCTGCATCAGGGCCTGAAAGGTGAGGAAGCAAAAAAAGAAGCAATCGAAATGCTTCGCAAAGTAGGTATTCCTAACCCAGAACGCCGTTATAATCAGTATCCACATGAGTTCTCCGGTGGACAAAGACAGCGTATCGGTATTGCGCGTGCGCTGGCAATTGAACCGGAATTCATCGTATGTGACGAACCAATCTCGGCATTGGACGTATCCATTCAGGCGCAGGTAGTAAACCTGCTGATCAAGCTTCAGAAAGAGCTGGGTCTGACCTATCTGTTTATTGCACACGACCTTTCGATGGTAAAACATATTTCTGACCGTGTAGGTGTTATGTATCTGGGAAGCATGGTGGAATTTGCAGACAGTGATGAGCTTTATTCCAAACCACTGCATCCATATACCAAAGCGCTGATGTCCGCAATTCCAATTCCGGACCCGAAGGCAGAAAAGGAAAAGAAGAGAATTCCAATCGAAGGTGAAATTCCAAGCCCAATCAATCCAAAACCAGGATGCCGTTTTGCTGCCCGTTGCAAATATGCAACCGAAGCCTGCAAGCAGACAACACCGGAACTGACAGAAGTTTTACCGGGACATTTTGTAGCATGTCACCGCGTAAAAGAAGTGAATGCATTAGGTCTTTAAAGCTGATATTTCATACAGCTGATGATATACCTTAAGGAGGTAAACGTAATGAAGAAAACAAAATGGATGGCCCTCCTGTTAGCAGCAGTAATGACATTAGGTTCATTGACAGGTTGCGGCGGCGGAGAAACAACCACAAGTGAAGGTGGAAGCAGTGAAGGAACAACCAGCGCAGACAGTGGAGCAGAACAGGTGTTCTACATGAGCTCCAACAGTGTAGTTGTTGGTTTGAATCCAATCACTAACACAACTGCACCTGATAACGCAGCTCACAACATGATCTGCGATCCTCTGGTAAGAAATAATGCAGTAGAAGGCAACACAACTGAAACTGTTCCTGGTGCGGCTGAAAGCTGGGATGTCAGTGAAGATGGTATGACCTATACTTTCCATATCCGTGAAAATGCAAAATGGAGTGACGGTGTAGCGCTGACAGCAAATGACTTTGAGTACACCTTGAAACTGATGGCAGATCCTGCAGCAGCTTCTACAAACGGCTGGCTGTTTGATGGCGTTATCGTAAACTTTGGTGAAGCACTGTACAGCAACGGAAAAACACCAGACGATATTGCAGTAAAAGCAATTGACGACAAGACACTGGAAATCAAACTGACCCATCCAGCATCTTATTTCCTGGAATTGGTAAGCAGCGTATATCCAGTTAGACAGGATAAATATGAAGAGTGGGGCGACGCGTACGGTTCTTCTGCTGATAAGATCATCTGCAGCGGTCCTTTCCAGGTAGAAAGCTGGAACCAGAATACAGAAATGGTTCTGGTTAAGAATCCAAACTACTGGAACGCAGAAAATGTAAAACTGGACAAGATCAATAACAGAATCATTCAGGAAAACGCAACAGCTGTTCAGGCATTCATCAATGGTGAAATCTATTTAGCTGGCACCAGCGATCCAAACTGGATGAAGCTCATTGAAGAGTCCGGACTTTCTACTGGCGAAACTGTACCAGGAAATGCTCCAGAATTCTTGATGTTCAACCTGAACAACGAATATCTTTCCAACACAAAGATCCGTCAGGCTCTTTCCATCGCTTATGATCGTGAAGCAATGGTAAATGACCTGTACGATGGCAATGCTCTGGCTATCTACTCCACTATGCCAGACACCATGATGGTTGGTGATACACCATATCATGAACTGGTTGGCGACAAGAACTACTTTGTAAAACAGCTTCAGGAAGAAAATCCAGATCCAAAAGCTTTGCTGATTGAAGGTTTGAAAGAACTTGGTAAAGACCCAGATCCATCTCAGATTACAATCCGTTATGCAAGCCGTGGTACCAATGAATTTTCCAAGAAGATGGCAGAATGGTTCAAACAGGCTTGGGAAACAACCCTCGGCATCAATGTACAGATCGATATGATGGAATGGAACATCATGTGGGATAAGATCGATGCTGGCGACTACGATATCGCTTGCGGCGGTTGGGGTCCATACTACAATGAACCAAGTGCTGTTCTGACTCTGTTTGACCCAGTAAACGGTTACTTCAATGCTGACAAGACCGGTTGGGTTGGCGAAGATGCTGACAAGTTCAAAGAACTGTGCGATCAGGCAAAGAACATTGTAGACGAGAAAGAAAAAGCAGAAGTTTACCTGCAGGCAGAAGAACTGCTGGTTAAAAATGCAGTTATCTCCCCAGAAACTTTGAGCAGCAGCCCATACTATGTTGCAAAATGTGTTGAAAACTATCCAATCACTACAAACGGCAGCATCGACTGGTCTCAGGTATCTATCGTAGACGCAGAATAAGTATGCTCACAGGCACCCTGCATGGGGTGCCTGTTTTAAAATCAAAGGTAATCGTCAGGAGGGAGTCAGAATGTATCTGATCAAAAATGCGACAGTACATATTGGAAACGGTACTGTGTTGCAGCAAAGCGATGTTCTTGTGGAAGGCAAAGTGATCAAAGAAGTAGGAAAGAATCTCAGTGCGGAAGGCGCAGAGGTTATTGATGCATCCGGATGCGAAGTTTTTCCAGGATTTATTGATCCGGTTTCCAGCATTGGTGCAATGGGAATTCCAGGACGCTATCTGGACAACAATGAAGCAACCAATCCAATCACCCCAGAGATGAATCTTCGTTACAGCATGGACCCGGATGAAGTAAACCGTCAGGAATTTTATAAAAGCGGTATCACAACAGTGGGACTTTCTCCAACCAATAACAATATTATGGGTGGTCAGATCGCTGTCTGCAAGACAGCTCCTCAGAAGATGAAAGAGCGTCTTGTCAAAGAACATGCCGGATTAAAGTGCAGTGTAACCAGCAGTGTAAAAGAAACTTATGGTTCCCGCGATCAGCTTCCAAAGACAAAGATGGGAATTTTCTTCCTGTTTGCAGAAAGCCTGCGCAAAGCAAGAGCAGAAAAGGAAGAAAAGCGCACCGAGGCGCAGAAAGTAATCTGCGATGTATTTGATAATGCCAGCATGCCGCTGTTTGTAGCAGCTTCCAGCAAGACAGAAATTGACGGTTTACTTCACCTGATGGAAAAGGAAAAGGTAGAAGTTAACCTTGTAGATGGGTTCTGCTTTGCAGATTCCTTAAAACAGATTAAGGAACAAAAGGTAGGTCTGGTTCTGGGAAATGTCAATAACTGTTCTCAGATTGCAAAAAATGGTATGGACCTTTCCAAACTTTGTGAGCTGGTCGAAAACGGAAATCGAATCGCGTTTACCAACTCCAATGGGGGATATTCGGAAGGACGCGAAGTATTTATTTGGTCTGCAATTGAAGCTTATCGTGCAGGTGTGCCAGCAGAAGAGGTAGTTCGTATGATGACCGAACACCCAGCTCATATGCTCGGTATTCAGGATCGTGTGGGAACACTGGAAGCTGGAAAGGATGCAGATTTATCTGTATACACCGCAAATCCTGTAACAAGTTATGCAGCAAAAGTAAAACACAGCATGGTAAATGGCGAGGTGATTTTCTAATGGACAAGATCCTGATCAAGGGTGGTACCCTGTATACAATGACCGATGGAGAAAACAATATTTTCCATGGAGATGTTTTGATTGAAAACGGAAAGATTGCTCAGGTTGCACCGGAGATTGTCTGTGAAGGTGCACAGGTAATCGATGCAAATGGAAACTATGTTCTGCCAGGACTGATTGATGCTCATACTCATATCGGATTGTTTGATTTTAATCATGATTCCTCGGTGGATGATGCCAATGAGATGACCGATCCGGTCACAGCTGCAATGGATGCACGTTACAGCATCAACCCAAAAGCAAGAGAGCTGAAGGTTGCTTATGAGCATGGTATCACAACAATGCTCTTTACACCGGGCAGCGGAAACGTTTTCTGCGGACAGGCTATTGTCGCAAAAACATATGGTGACAATATTTTTGAGATGACAATTAAAGCACCAGCAGCCGTAAAAATTGCACTGGGCGGAAATCCAAAGAATACCTACGGAGATATGAAACGTCTGCCAATGACCCGCATGGGTGTTGCAAACGTTCTTTGGGAAACCTTCCGAAAAGCAAAAGAATATCTGGATAAACAAAACCGTGGGGAAGAGCAGGATTACGATGCAAACATGGAAGCAATTATTCCAGCACTCAAGGGAGAGATTCCATGTAAAATCCACTGCACCCAGTATGATATGATTACTGCAATCGAAGTAGCAAAAGCTTACGGCGTAAAATTCTCGCTGGAGCATGCATGGGGCGCTACAGATTATCTGGATGAGATTGTAGAAAGTGGATGCGATATCTGCTATGGACCAATTGCAACCTATCGTTCTCCAGGTGAGCGCAGAAAAGTGGATGTAGAGGCAGTTAAAATGCTGGATGACCGCGGTGTCAACGTTGCTATGATTACCGACTCCCCAATTTTAAGTGAGGAATCGTTGTATCATCACATCGGGGAAGCGGTTCGTGAAGGTGTTAGCCAGGAACGTGCAGTTCGTATGGTTACCATTAATCCAGCTCGACAGCTGAATCTGGATGATCGTCTGGGAAGTCTGGAAGTTGGTAAAGACGCAGATATTGTAATCATGAAAGGCAAGCTGGGACTGGATACCGATGCAAAGGTTCTCTATACCATGGTAGATGGAAAAATTGTATATCAGGCATAAATAAAACACAAAAGAGCTGTATGGGATTCCATACAGCTCTTTTGTGTCAAATGAAAAAAGGATGTAAAAATGATAGAAGAAATCAAGATGTCAAAGAAATTAATTTGCTGCGTTTTCAGATGAAATGGCAGTCTTTTCAAATAAAAGGGAGGGCAGAAAAGCTAATCTGGAACCAAACTGCCGTGCAATAAAACCGACCAGCAGAGCGGCAATCAGAGAACCCTCTCGAATTCCTTCCAGCTGATGCGCAAAAAGGAAGGAAAGAACAACGGCGCTGACCGTGATGGTAACGTCAAATGCAACTTTTGTCATGCCAAAATCGGTGTTCCATGTACTGGTTACTGCGCGAACGAAAGATTCACCGGGAAGCATGGCAACATCGGCCAGAACCTCCAAATAAACGCCAAATCCCAAAATCACACATCCAAAGATCAGGCAGACCAGCTTGATGAAGTAGGACGAGGGATTCAGAGAGGAAAGTAAGATCATGGTAAGATCAATAAAGTAGCCAAAGGCAATGGAGATTGGAATTTGGAGCAGATGTTCTAAACGAAAGTTTTTTCGCAGAATCAGAATCTGAAGCAGAATCAAAAGAACGCTGAATGCGATAGTGAATTCTCCCAGGGACCAAGAAAAATTTAAACTGAGCACATAAGGCACAGAGGAGATGGGTGAAGTACCAAGATTAGACTTGGTAATGAAGCTGACACCGAAGGAACTGATAAAAAGTCCCAGTAAAAACACAAGATAACGCTTTAGCTTAATCAATATCGTTTGCCTTCCTTTCTGCTATCAGGTTGTTGTGGATGGTAAGAAGAAGATCAATCAGTTCTTCTTTCTTTTCTTCCGGAATATTTCGGAACGCTTCTTCCTCCAACATGGTAAAGCTATTGGCAACTTCTTCCTGCAGCTTTTTTCCAAATGGAGTCATAAAAATATAGAAGCTGCGTCGATTTCCGTTTAACATTCTGCGTTCAATCATTCCTTTTTCCTCCATCCGATTTAAAATGGAGGTTAGGGATGCAGCTTCAATATAGCAGGCAGCAGCAATCTCTTTTTGGCTTGCGCCGTCATGATCTTTCAGATAGTCTAAAATTTTGGGCTGACCTAAGGTCAAACAGGTGTTTTTCAGGTTAGATAACAGCTTTTTATGAAGCACAGCCTGATTTGCCATCAATAAATAGTGAAAAGATTTCTCCAAAACAAACCTCTTTCTTATAGTTAGAATATTAATAATTAGAATACTAACAATCTGAACATGATTATACGGAAAAAAATAATATTTGTCAAGAGCGTGGTTCTAAAAACATTAAAAAATAAAATCAGAGAAAAATATTTTCTTTTTAAAAATCGGTAGTTTTTTCATAAAGACAAGGGTGTTTTCAGGAGAAAAAGTTGTAGAAACAAAATAAAAAAATGTGTAGATTAGAGTAAAAATCCTTTGTAAAAGAGGAAAAGAAGGAGTGCGAAGAATTTTTAAGAAGAAAAAAGCGCTTGTCAAATGTTAAAAAATAATTTACAATAAAGACATGTTTCCCAAAATGATATTTTGGGAGCAAGAGAGAAAGGGTGTGGCTATAGTTTGGAAGCGATAGCCGCAAAATAAAAAAGAGAGGAAGAATCAAACGTGTTTGAGAAACTTTTCCACCTCAAAGAGAATGGAACCAATGTAAAAACCGAGATTACCGCAGGTATTACCTCGTTCTTTACCATGGCTTACATTATCTTTGTCAACCCGCAAATTCTGTCCGCAGCAGGAATGGATGCAGGAGCTGTTATGCTGGCAACCTGTATTGCTTCTGCAATTGGTACCTTCCTGATGGCATTCTTAGCAAACTATCCATTTGCACTGGCACCAGGTATGGGCTTGAATGCTTTCTTTGCCTTTACCATCTGTGGTTCAATGGGTTACAGCTGGCAGGCAGCTTTAGCAGCAGTCTTTATTTCCGGCTGTTTGTTTATCATTATTACAGTAACCGGTGTGCGTGAAGCGATTGTTCGTGCAATCCCAATGGAACTGAAAAGCGCAATCAGCGTTGGTATTGGTTTCTTTATCGCATTTATCGGATTGAAGAACGCAAACATGCTGAAATTTACCATTGACCCAGGTAAGTATCAGAACTTTGATGGAACAATCGTAGCAGATGCTTCTCCGGTTCCAGCATTTAACTTTGCAAGTGCTTCCACTTTGCTTGCAATTTTTGGACTGATTGTTCTGGCTGTTTTGTATGTTCGCAATGTAAAAGGTGCTCTGTTCATCGGTATCCTGGTTACCTCTGCAGTAGGCTGTGTTCTGCAGTTTGTATTTGGAATTGATGTTGGTGTCAGCGCTCCAAGTGCAGGCATCTCCATCCCATCCCTGGCTCCAACCTTTATGCAGTTTACCCATGGCTTTGGTGAGCTGTTTAACTTCAGTGAGGGTGTAGGAACGGCCTTACTTTCTGTGGTTTCGGTACTGATTGCGCTGGTTCTGGTTGATATGTTCGATACCATCGGCACACTGATTGGTACCGCAACCCGTGCAAATATGCTGGACAAAGATGGTAATCTTCCAAGAGCCAGCGGTGCTCTGCTTGCAGACGCAATCGCAACCGCATGTGGTGCAGTAATGGGTACTTCCACCGTTACAACCTTTGTTGAGTCTGCATCCGGTGTTTCCGAAGGCGGACGTACCGGTCTTACCTCCTGCACAACAGCAGTTTTGTTCCTGCTGGCAATCATTGCATCCCCATTCCTTGGTCTGGTTCCAACTGCAGCAACCGCTCCGGTTCTGATTATCGTTGGTGTTCTGATGATGGCAAGTGTTAAGAATATTAACTGGAACGATTTTGATACAGCGCTTCCAGCATTTTTGACCATTGCCTGCATGCCATTTGCTTACAGCATTGCAGACGGTATCGCAGCAGGATTTATCTTCTTTACCATCACAAAACTTTTCAAAGGTAAAGCAAAAGAAGTACATCCAATTATGTACATCCTGTGTGTTCTGTTTATCCTGCGCTTCATCATTGTTATGTAAGACTTTTAAAAAGGACTTCGAGTATTCGAAGTCCTTTTTTTGATATTTGCAAAACCTCTGAGAAGCTCAAGAAGTGATTCTTGCAAAGTAAAATCGGAAATGATAGAATGAAGTCAGCTCCATGACTTTTGATAAAAGGGGAAAAAGAAAATGGAAATGATGGATTTATCAATCGGGAAACTCTTAAGCTGCGGGAGAAAATACGCAGAATATTTTCCGCTTAACCGTGGGACACAGGATGAAGCGGAGCTGGAAATGCAGCTGATCGGTCTTGCCAAAGAAGAGGATGGAAGCGTAAAACTGCTCTTGTTAGAGCCATTTGAGAAAAACGAATCGGACGCCTTCCCAACAAGAACACGCAGTGTGATAACCAAACGCCAGCAATTAACCCAAATAGCACGGCGTCTGGAAGAAGAGCGTTACCAGAATAACCCGGGAAATTATTTTATCAAGCAAGTACAAATTGCAGATAATGTATATGATATTACAGAAAGTAGAATTGGAATGCTGGAAGCAGAAGATGTTTTCTTCCTGCGTGAGTGCCTCCAACAAGGCTGGGAACCGCAAACCATGACCGACTGGGTGTTTGATCTGCTGGGATTGTGTGAGATAACACTGGATACAGATTGGGAAGAACTGGTGGGAGCAATCACTTCTTGGGAAAAGGTAAGTATAACATTAGGGCAGTATAGCAAAAGAATTCCAGTAAAAAAGAAGATGACACTGAACATCATAGGTCAGTCAGAAGACGTAAAGCCTAAAAAATATGTTCTGCCGCAGGAAGATTATCCCATCTGGATTGATCGGGTATATTTGTATGATCCATGGGAAGGAGAGGAAGAGCAGTTTTCTGATCCTGAACTACTGGAATGTTTCTCACAAGAGATGCTGGAAGAATTAAAAGAGCAAAATGAAAGACAGAAGGAAAGGATATGCCCGAAGGGAAAATACCTTCCTCTGATTGAATATGAAAGTGAAGATAATCGGCAACTGGAGTTTTTTGATGAGCATTATCTTTCCCAGCCGATTAGCTGTTCAGGGAAAACGGTTGATTTTCTGGTTCGCCCAGATCAGGAAAGAGGAACAATGGGCTATCCTCTGCGTGGTGAACTGTTGCAGACTCCAGTGGATGCAGATTGTGGCAGTATCTGTGTAGAAGTATTGTTTTATTGGGAAGCGCAGAAGGAAGATAGAATCGCGAAATTTTAGGAGAAATACAAGATGTTTTTAAGTGCGATTGTCATGGCATGTGGAAAAGGAGAACGCTTTGGCTCCAATAAACTGATGGCGAAGCTAAAAGGAAAGGAACTGATTCGCTATACCCTCGACGCTTTGCCGGCAGAGCTCTTTTCGGAAATTCTGGTCGTCACCAAATATAAAGAGATTATGGATCTTGTAGCGGAGTATCCGGCACCTTTTTTTGGAATTTATACCGATGACCCCGAAGGGGGACAGGATGCGACGATACGCTGTGGTGTGCGCAATCTTTCCCCAGACAGCGATGGCTGCATGTTTGTCGCAGCAGACCAGCCGCTGAAACAAAAAAGCTCCCTGCAAAAACAAATTGCCCTCTACCAGCAATATCTTCAAAAAGGGGAGGAGCATTTTGTTGCTCTGAGCTTTCAGGGGAAGAAGGGAAATCCGGTCATCTTTCCAAAATCGTCCTATAAAGAATTAGTGAAAATCACACAGGGACAGACTGGCTCGACAGTACTTCGAGCGCATCCAGACGCTCTTGTCCTTTCGGAAGCTTGCTGTGCAGCTGAGATGATGGATATCGATTCACTGGAAGACCTGCGGAAAGTCGAAAGAATTTTGTTACAAAAGGATAGTTTCTAGCAGATTCTCTTGACAAAAACATAAAAAAGTTGTATGGTTTTACTTGTAAAAAAAGCAATCGGGATAATGTGCGGCATTATCCCGAAATTTTTGCGTCAGTTGCTTTTGTACAATAAAGTTTTAAACTGATAATTTGCAAAATATGCTTTGAGAGAGGAGTTTTTTGAATGGAAAGAGAAAAATTTTCATCCCGCCTGGGATTTCTGCTGATTTCTGCAGGCTGTGCAATTGGCTTGGGAAATGTGTGGAGATTTCCTTACATTACCGGAAAATACGGCGGAGCAGCTTTTGTACTTGTTTATTTGTTTTTCCTGGTTATCATGGGCCTTCCGATTATGGCAATGGAATTTGCAGTTGGACGTGCCAGCCAGAAAAGCTGTGCCAGCTCCTTTAAGATTCTGGAGCCAAAGGGAAGTTACTGGCATATCAACGGTTATGTGGGAATGTTGGGAAACTATCTCCTGATGATGTTTTACACCACCATTGGCGGATGGATGCTTTCTTACTTTGTCAAGATGGTTCGCGGAGAGTTTGAAGGTCTGGATGCCCAGGGAGTCAGCGATGCCTTCAATGGAATGCTTTCTCAGCCAGGTCCAATGATCTTTTGGATGATCCTTGTTGTCGTATTTAGCTTTGGCGTTTGCTCCATGGGACTGCAAAAGGGCGTGGAGCGTGTTAATAAGTTCATGATGACCTGTCTGCTTTTGATTATGGCAGTACTGGCAGTTCGCTCCTGTTTGCTGGACGGAGCAGCAGAAGGACTTGCGTTTTACCTCAAACCTGATTTTGGAAAGATGATGGAATCCGGATTTGGTGAAGTAGTCTTTGCTGCAATGGGTCAGGCATTTTTTACCCTGAGTCTGGGTATTGGTGCACTGGCGATTTTCGGAAGCTATATTGGAAAAGATCGTTCTTTGATGGGCGAATCCATCAATGTAGCGGTACTGGATACAATGGTAGCCTTTATGGCAGGATTGATTATTTTCCCGGCATGTTCTGCATTTGGAATTAACCCGGGAGAGGGCCCTGGACTGATTTTTGTAACGCTTCCAAACGTGTTTAACCACATGGCTGGCGGACGTGTCTGGGGTTCTCTGTTCTTTATCTTTATGACCTTTGCAGCCCTGACTACAATTATTGCAGTGTTTGAGAATATCCTTTCTTTCGCAAAAGATTTGTGGGGATGGAGCAGAAAAAAGCAACCCTTGTAAACATTGTATTGATTATTGTATTGTCGCTGCCAGCTGTCTTTGGCTATAATCTGCTCAGCTTTATTCAGCCTCTGGGGGATGGAAGCACCATTCTGGATCTGGAGGACTTTATTGTCAGCCACAACATCCTGCCGCTGGGTTCACTGGTTTATCTGCTATTCTGCGTTAACCGTTACGGTTGGGGCTGGGATAATTTTATCAGGGAAGCAGATACCGGAAACGGTATCAAGTTCCCAAAATGGGCGAGAGGTTATGTAACCTATCTGCTGCCGCTGATTGTACTGTATATTTTTGTACAGGGTTATATTGCAAAATTCTTTTAATCAGGATGCAGATGTGCTATAATTGGAGGAATGCAAAAATTTAATTAATGGTGGTGTATGGTTATGAGTCAAGACCAAAATCTGTTGACGACAGGAAGCGTCGTCAAAAAGATGCTGCTGTTTGCAGTCCCCATTTTCTTCAGCAATCTGTTCCAGCAACTTTATAATGCAGTTGACTCCCTGATTGTGGGAAATTTTATCGGGGAAGAAGCACTGGCAGCAGTTGGTTCTTCGGGAAGCCTGATCATGCTGATGATCGGCTTTATCAATGGTGTATCGATGGGTGCAGGCGTACTGATTGCCCGATTTTTTGGGGCACAGGACGATGAGAACATCCAAAGAGCGGTTCATACAACAGTGGCACTCGGTGTGGTATCTGGTGTTGTGCTGACAGTGGTAGGTGTTGTACTGACGCCGCAGATTTTGATTTGGATGGGAACACCGGAATCCGTTCTTGCAAGCTCGACCGCTTACTTCCGTGTATATTTCCTGGGTTCGCTTGCGGTTATTCTGTACAACATGGGTGCAAGTATTCTGCAGTCGGTGGGAGATAGCCGAAGCCCGATGAAGTACCTGATTACAGCGTCGATTACCAACGTTGTCCTTGACCTTTTGTTTATTGCGGTTTTAGGATGGGGCGTTGCAAGTGCAGCACTGGCAACCATTATCAGCCAGATTCTGAGTGCAACTTTAGCCTTTGGTAAGCTGATGCGCGTTCAGGCAAGCTATCGTGTGTACTGGAAGAAGGTGCATTTCGATCTCCCGATGCTCAAACAGATCGTTACACTTGGTATTCCATCCGGTGTACAGAACTCGGTTATTTCACTTGCAAACGTTATCGTACAGGCAAACATCAATGCATTTGGCGCTTCTGCAATGGCAGGATGCGGTTCTTACTCCAAGATTGAGGGATTTGCTTTTCTGCCGGTTACCTGTTTTGCACTGGCGCTGTCCACCTTTGTCAGCCAGAATATCGGTGCGGGACGCTATGACCGCGTGAAGGCGGGTATGAAGTTTGGCTTGATTTGCAGCCCGCTGCTTGCAGAGTGTATCGGAATTACGATGTATCTGCTTGCACCAACCCTGATTTCCGCATTTAATGACAAACCGGAGGTAGTAGCATTTGGTGTAAACCAGATTCATACCATCTCACTGTTTTATTGCCTGCTTGCATTTTCTCATTGCTGTGCCGGTATTATGCGAGGTATCGGCCGTCCGATTATCCCGATGGGAATTATGTTGGCGGTATGGTGCGTCTTCCGAATTTTCTATATTACGGTTACCGTAAAGATTATTCCAAGCATTTATGTCATCTATTGGGCATATCCGATTACCTGGATTATCAGCTCTCTGCTGTTTGCGTTCTGTCTGTATAAGCTTCGTTTCCCGCCGATGGAGCATCCGATCGAGGAAAAAGAAGAATCCCCACAATGATGTTAATCAAAAAGGCACAGGTTTTCCTGTGCCTTTTTTCTGTAATTTTGTTGTTGGTATTGCAGTTTTAAGAAGCGGGATTTTCCTGACAGGAAGAGCTTCTCTCTACACGGAGATGTCTGTGAGACAGAAAGTAAGAGAGAAAGCTTACAATCAGGAGAACTGACAAAGCAAGAAGAAGCATGATGCCGGCTTCTGCCGAAAAGGTACCGTCCAAAATCGTGCGGATTGCGGCAATGCCTGCAATCAAGAGGTAAAATTCAGTTGGCAGGAAAGAGAGCAGACTGATTCGGTTTTTGGAGAAAAACCACTGCATCAGACAAAGAGAAGCAAACAAAGCAATCAGCAAAATAGTAGACATATTCGATACCTCTTTTCTTTAAAATATTATCTTATCAAAGAATGGCAGAAGACAGATCAGTGTAACAGATTTTTTGCTTTTCGATTAGTATAAACTTTCTGCAATCTTTAATATTTCATGTTGATTGACCGGACCGCTGATGAGATAGATATAGTTTTCGTCGTGCCAGATCAGGGAGGTATTTCCCTTGAGATCACCCCGGTATTTGGTGTACAGATAAGCGCTGTAACCATTGACGGATACCGATTCGCGCATACAATCCTCGGTGTCCAGAGAAATGGAGGTACTTAACTCCATACAGGAGTAGGAAAGGATGTACGGTGTATCCTGACACTCATAGCCAACATAACCGTGTCCCGGAATAAAGTGAAAGGAAACTTCCGAAAAGCGTTCCGGAATGTAGGAGGGACGCCGGAAGGAGGATTCGGTCAGCTCCGGAATATCCTCCGGCATATTTCCGAACATATCTTCCATCCGAAATTGGGTGAACATCTCGTGAGAGCGGACGATAAACTCCACAACGTTGAGTTTAACAGCATCTACGGTAAAAAACAAAACGGTGAATCCAGCAAGGAATACAACCAGAAAAGCCGCAGCCCGGCGTGAAATCTTCCTGAGAGACTGCAATGTATGGTTTTGCAGACGCTTTTTCTGACAGCGTTCCAGCTGGTCTTTAATTGCTGCATCCAGATCAGGACGGTTTGCGGCAAGTTTGTCGATCTGCTCATCTTCCTGAGCAAGCTCATCAAACAGCTGGTCCTGCTCCAGAGCATGTTCCAGAGAGAGTTTTTTGAGAAGTAACTGATCAAATTCCTGGTTTAATTGTTCGAGATCGTCATCAAAAGAAGCTTTCAGGTCATCGAAATTTTCTTTGGAAGACATCATGAATTTTCCCCCTCCTCTCTGGTCTGGTAAGATTTCTTTAATGATTTGAGTGCCCGATGGCATACTACCCGGACACTGGCAGGCTTGATTCCCATGACCGATGCGATTTCTTCGTCCGACATACGGTAAAGAAATTTCATGGTCAGCACGTCCCGATAGGATTCGTGCAGGGAGGAAAGCATCTGGTGAACTTCTTCATACTCGTACTGCCGAATCATCAGTTCTTCCGGACTTTCATTTACATCCGGAAGCATCTCTTCCAGTTCATAAAAATCGGTGTGAGGATGATTTTTTTGCTGGCGATAGATACTGTATGAAAGGTTCCTCACCATAATGACGAAATAAGCCTTTGTTTTGTTACAGTCCAAAGAAAAAATTAATTGACTTTTTTCAATGGCCTTGGTAAATACCGTTTGTACCACGTCATCAGCCATGTGTTCATCATGGAGAATCTTGTAGGCATAACGCCACAGAGGAAGGCGGTATTCTTCATATAGCTGTTCGATCCGTCTTAGATCGGGATCTTTTTTTAACGGCCCGAAAAGTCGTATCATTCTCCCAATCCTTTCTTTTGTATAATAAAATAAAAACATAGAATTCTACAACCTTAACATAAATTGTAACGGATAATTTTAAAAATTACAATGGTCGCATTGTTAAATAAAAAAGAATATTTT
>ENA-OPDD01001217-OPDD01001217.1-human-gut-metagenome-genome-assembly--contig:-NODE-1217-length-17943-cov-5.725179_pt1 | contig 17943 bp, 24 predicted proteins | sample MGYA00241574_ERZ501499 | MGnify/ENA primary metagenome ERZ501499 (study PRJEB25962, sample SAMEA2042576) | human gut metagenome | biome: human gut; feature: human-associated habitat; material: faeces...
TATATTTTCAAACTTTTTCATAAAAATTACTTGAATTTTATATAGTTAGCTACTCTACAATATTTCCTACTAAGTTACGACCCTGTCCATTAAAGAAGCTTGCACAATCCATGACTGGCTTTCCTTCCATTTGACAAGTTTCAATCACAAGTGTACCCAAATGAAGGCCAATGCCAAGTTTGTTCTTGCCAATCTTGATAAGACGTCCAAACTCATTCTGTTCATCTAAATAACTTGCCTTTAAAATCTTAAATTTCTTTCCATTCAACAATACATAAGCACCTGGCGCATCTGAGAAAGCACGAATTTGATTCAAAATGTGTTCATCATCCTGATTCAAATCAATATGCTCTTCTTCTTTAGATAAAATAGGCGAGAACACAACCTGACTTTCATCCTGTTCTACATAGACAGCCTTGCCAGAACAAATCTCTTCAAAATGTTCCAGTAATAATTCACTTGCACAAATACCCATCTTTTCAAATAAAGATGTAGAATTGTCTTCAGGCAATATTTCAATTTCTTTTTGGGCTAAAACCGGTCCTGCATCCATTTTAGGTGCCATTTTCATTAAGGACATCCCACTTACCTTATCACCATTCCAAATGGCTCTTTGGATTGGGGCTCCCCCTCTATATTTAGGAAGCAAAGAACCATGAAGGTTCACACAACCATACACAGGAAGATCCAAGACTTCCTTAGGTACAATTTGTCCATAAGCACATGTCACAATTAAATCAGGGGCAAAATCAAGAATCGTTTGATAGTCTGACTTAATTTTAACCGGCTGAAATACAGGAATGTCATATTCTAAAGCCACTTCTTTGACTTCCGAATAGACAAGCTGTTGTTTTCTACCCTTTTTCTTATCTGGCTGTGTAACCACTAAGCCTACATGTATATCGTTTTCTAACATTGTTTTTAATACGACACTAGCAATTTTGGGTGTTCCCATAAAAATAATGCGTCTATTTTCCATAATATCACTCCAATACTAGAGTATTATAGCGTATTTTTTTGAAGTTGTGTTGCAATAAATCAGAAATTTTGCTATAATCCATTTGCAATTTATGTCAGGAGGTGCACTTCATGCCACAGATTAAATCTCAAAAGAAACGTGTTAGAACAAATAACAAGGCTCACAAATTAGTCGTATCTAAAAAATCAGCATTGAAATCAAGTATTAAAGCTGTATTAGCAGCTGTTGATGCTAAAGATAAAGAAGCTGCTGTAGCAGCTTACAACGACTGCAGTTCAAAATTGGACAAAGCCGTAGCTAAAGGTATTCACCACAAAAACTACGCTAGCCGTCAAAAAGCACGTTTAGCTAAAGCTATTAACGAAATCGCGTAATGAAGGATTAAGAAGTCATATGACTTCTTTTTTTTCGGAGGAAAACTTGAAGAATCACGAACCAAGCCAAACTACAATCGAAGCCATTGAGGAAGGCAAACAAATGCTAGATGATCCAAACACACCTTCCTATTCAACTACGGAAGAATTAATTACTGCATTAGACAAATAATCGCACCTCGTTATCGAGGTGCTTTTTCTCGTATATAGAAACATTTAATAAATTAGGATATAGAGCTAGAATTGACACTTACACAACATTTTACATAAATTGACTTCTGAGCATATATCTTTGTTTTGAATACTACCTAAGATATTATTAATTTTCATGAATCCAACTTAAAACATCTTGTTCCAATCATTATTATATGGAACTCACCATATTGTTATAATACTGAATAAACTTGTAGATAATATGTCATTACATTTCTTTTGTCTCTTAAGGTAAATAGCACTAGTTTATTTAATGATAATAATATCTATATCGTTTTTTATTAAATGTGACTTTCAAAAAAATCAACGTTAGTAATTAATCAATATGTAAATATCTTTTTAGCTCATCAGAAAAAATATCATGATTAAAATTATCTACAATATCTTGCCTGTTGCGGATATATATACATTTATCCCATTTGTTATTATACAACTCAAAAATTCCAATGATTTGCTTTTCAGATTGAGTATTTCTAGAATTTCTTGCTTTTCGAAGACTTCGAGCGCGATTGTTTTCTCCAACAAAACAAATTGTCATATTTTCTGTATCATTTCGAATAGCACAAGAAAAAGTAAATGTATTTGTAACTAAACCAGAAATAAATAAATTCGTTGACGCATCCGCATGCAAAAACTTATTTAATTTTTTTAAAATGTTATTTTTGACTCTTAATGTATTGTAGTCATAATGTTGTTCGTCTCTTATATTGGAATTAGTAATAGTCCCATTAAGGCAAATGTCAAAGAAATTACTTTCTGATACTCAAGCTATTGATAGTCCTGTAAAATGGCAGAAATCTTGCTTTTTAAATGTTATTGAACAATACATATAATCTTCTGTAACAACGACAAAAGTTTTATCTTTTAAAAAATGATTGTAGTAACAACTTCCTTGAATCGCTCCTCTACGTAATCGCTCCTTTTGACCTGGTCTTAAAATATTTCGATTCGTTCCCATGTGTACCTCTAAAAAAAATAAGGAGTATCACTACTCCTTTTAATACATATCTGGTAAGTTTTTCTGTCGGTTGTCGACAATAATTAGACATGAGCGTTTACCGTCTCTCATCCGACTACAACTTTTCTCTCGGTTGTCGAGCATGTAAATAGACATGAGCGTTTACCGTCTCTCATCCGACCACAACTTTTAAAGATGCTTACCACATCTAAAGGTATTGCTACCTTCAATATAATTATACCAATATTTACCTTAAAATCAATCACAGTATTCTCAAAAAAACTAAAACATTATCTCACCTAACATCCTTCTAAAACAATGAACAAAATGATAATGTCCTTTAGTTAAGAAAATTAGTAAATGATCCAAACATACCTTCCTGTTCAACTGTGGAAGAATTAATTGCTGCATTTGAACCTTTTTAAATCAATCAACGATTCAATCAAACTTGGTTCAGAAATAGAACTAATCATACCCTCTTTATACAGTTCCATAACACTATCAATATTATCAAATGAATATACATACACATTTTCATTTTCTCTATGAATAAACCAATACTCATCACAATTTGATATAGATGTATTGTAAGCTACAAATATCAATTGAGAAGAAGTCGACATCTCAAGAATCATATTTACAACTCCAAAATCCAGGCCATCATCCAAGTTATCAACGATTAAAATTCTTTGTGGTTCAATATGTTTTAAAAGAGATATTAACTTTTCAGCACCCGATGAACCATTCCATTGAGTTGTACTTATAATATCCATCGTGTGTGCAAAACTCACAAAGACATCTTTTATATTTTTCATGTACTCCGTATTCATTACATGAAAAAGAACATTATTAGATACCATATAAAACATGAACTTTTTAGTCTCTTCATCTTTACAATCAAATATTTGATTTAATAAATCTCTTTTATATAGAATAATATCTTTACTTGTTAAAGACTCATATATAAATTGATTTAGCTTTGTATCATACTTTATATCATACGAATATTTCATATCCCGATATAGAAATGTAATGCCTAACTCACATATTGAATTATTTGAAAATAAATTTGACGTAAGTTTAACCTTCTTATTCAACAATATATCTTTCATTGCCTGAATGCATTTGATCAAACATGATTTACCCACATTATTCGGTCCATATATAGCCGTAGTCTTATTGAATGGATCCAAAGAAAACACAATTTGATTTTGAAATACAAAACAATTCTTTGCTCTTAATTCTAGAATCATATTTTTCTCCTTTTTCTTTTCATTAAATCACCTTAATAGACACTATGAATGTCTAAAATTAAAAAAGAACAAGGCTATTCCTTGTTCATCATTAAGTTTAGACAGAAGTATTCAAAGCCATCATCCTTATCAATCTTACCCATTTTCATTTGTTGATCAAAATCCGCTAGTAAAGATAGATTATAAAGTAAGGCTTCACTTGAAAAACGCATGGCCTTTTGCATATTTAATTTCACGCGGTACGGATTGGCCTTTAACTCTTGGGCAATGGTTGCCTGTGCCTTTCCTTCATCCATTAATACGCGTACTTGAAATAGAAAACGAATTTGACTTGCCAAAAGCGCAACGATAGCTACTGGCTGCATATTCAGCTTTCTAAAGTTACGGTAGTAGGCTAATAATAGAATCCCATTTTGACTAAAGAAGGCATCGACCATTTTAAAGATGTCATTCATAGGTTCTACAACGAGTAAGTGTTGTACATCTTCAAGCGTTGGATGTTTTGAATAGATGGAAATTTTTTCTATTTCATTTTGGATACACATGGGATCGAGTCCCATTCTAGATGTCATCCAATCTAACGTTTTAAAATCGACCTTTACACCATATTCCTTCAGTTTATCTTGCACATAAAACTTTTGTGACTTTTCATCAAGTGCTAAACAAGAATACAATGTTGCACACCCACTGATTTCTTTCACCTTTTTCTTTCTTGTATCCAGTTTATCGCTTGGACATACAAGCACAAGAAGCATGTCTGTATCTTTTCTTACTAGAAAAGGATCCACTTCATAGTTTGTCGTATTCTTACTTGAAAGAAATGTACAGTTATTGACAATAATCATCTTGTCATCATCAAAGATCGAATAGGCATCTAAATCTTGTAGAACATTGGATATTTCATCTGTTTGGGCATCATATACATTTACGTTTTCTTGAATATGATGTCTATTTTTGATGGCCTCTAGCTTCATAGAAACCATGCTCTTGTCTTTTCCGTATAAAATATAAATCATGTCCATATTATACCAAACATTCCATCGTTTGTGACAACAAATGAAAAGTGAAATAAAGAATAAATGGCTATACTTCCACAATCACTCGTACATAGTGTATTTATGTGTAAATTCTCTAATGTCTTGAGTGTTTCAACACTTGGATGACCATACTTATTCTTATAGCCACAACTAATCAAGGCAATCTTACAATCTAAAGAGTCAAGAAAATCTGGGTCTGAACTCGTATTCGATCCATGATGTCCTACTTTTATAACATCGGCTTTTAAATCGTATGTAGCCATCAATTGTTTTTCAATTTGTTTACTCGCATCCCCCATAAATAGATAGGTTAAGTGATCATACGTAAAATAACTAATAAGACTTGAATCATTCGTATCCTTAGATTCTCTTTCACTTAACAACAAATAAAATGGATAATCGACATGAACCAATTGATTTGAATCTTCTATGACTTGTTTGATTTCTATTTTGTCTTTTAAACTGTCATATCCTCCATTATGATCAAAGTCATCATGTGTAAGTATCAATGTATCAATCGCATGAATGTTCATATTTTCTAGAAAGGGCATAATAATTCTTTCGACATTATCACGATATAGGTTTTGCCCACAATCAATCATCACTACACTTTTATGGAAAGGTTCTACAATGATGCTGCAGTCGGCTTGACCTATATTTAATGTATAGACTTGAAAGAAAGGATTACAATAAATTTCTAGAAATGGAACGATAAATATCCATAGATATTTCCATTTAAAGTGTTTTAAGCATTGTATATAGAAGATTATAAATAGAACTATAAATAGGATTCTAGGTGAATAACGAATGGTAAGGTCTGGTAATTTTAGATTTATTAAATCCTGCACTGTAAATCCGAATAAGAAGATCAAACCATACAGTTTTCTAAAGACATTAAAGAAAAGCAATGAAATAAGATTCACTTTCTTAAAGTAAATAAACATCAATCCAAGTAAGACCGTCTTTTGTACGATCCATTTGTGTTCTGTACAAAAATACGATACGAGTTGTAATAAGAGCGGACAAATAAAAGATATGGATAGTACTTGTCTTGGATAGATTATGCCAAAACAAAGGATTGTAAAAGCCATTTGATTGGGTTTGGATGTGAATAATAGAGTACTCAACTGATATAAAACAAATCGTGTGAATGCAAGTGTAAACACAAAGAAATGACCAAATAGAACACTGAAGACTAGAAGGATTCTTCGAATACGAGTCTCATCCCACTTTCGCTTTAACACATGTAAAACAATATAGTATGCGCTCATATAGCCATATCCAAGCATCGTATAGATTTCATCTATACTTTCATCGTGTATGCCATAGTATAAGGATAAGACAACGGAAGAATTGGGTTTAGACTTTAAATAGTTGTAGAGTCTAGACTTGAATGATGTTGATTTGTGGATCATTTCTACAGAATTTGTCTTAAACCTTATATTCTTATTTTCATTGTATCGAGTAAAACTAAATAAAGTAAAATTATCATCTGTATGAATGGGTTCTATATGTTTGACTTTAACTTCATCTTGAAAGCTTAGATCTAAATCTGTTTGGATTAGAATCTTAGAACCTCTATTTTTACCTATATAGTACCCTTTCTTGATTTCTGTAATTTTATATGTATCCTGTTGTTGAACTTCTTTTGGATATACAAGGATACAACTGAATAGACTCAATATAATAAATAGAATCAGCATTCTTTTATCTTTAAACCGATAGTACAGATAGACAAGAAAGAAGAGTGTGAAGCAAAGTATACAAACAATATCTTTTAATATGAGGCAAGCTAGAAAGCCCAGTGAAAGTATCAACATCATAGGCATATCTTATCCTTGATCTTATTAAACATAGCTGGACCAATGCCTTTGACATTTTGGATTTGTTCTAAAGATTGAAATGTGTTACTTTTGCGAAACTCAACGATTCTTTGAGCAATGGCCGGGCCAATGCCTGGAAGTGTTTGTAGCTCTTCAAGTGTTGCACTATTAATAGAAATGAGTTTTACTTCTTGTTTTTCTGGAATTACCACCACATCTTTATCGTTTAGGATATAGTTAAAACTGATTCTAGATGTATCACTGTTTTCTAATAGGCCTCCACTCATTTTAATCAAACTTGAAATGGAGCTGTTTCGCTTTAAAGTATAAACACCCGGATTTTGAATGGCCCCCTTGATTTCCACTTGCATCAATGTAGGCTTGGCTTCTTGTAAGGTAATGGGTGTATACCGGTTAAAGCAGGTAAAGATAAAGAAAATAAAGAGACAAAAAAAGAGAAGAGTTCGTTTCATAAATATCACCCTTCTCTTATACGTAATTTTTTGATGTTTTTCTATTTAATTTCAAGAATTTTTACATCATATGGTTCTTCAACACGTCTTACAGTACATACATCTCCAACTTTGTGGTCCATGATGACTTCTGCAAGTGGTGTTGTGTTTGAAAGCTTACCATTGAATGGATCCGCTTCAATTGTACCAACGATATTGAATGTTACTTCTTGGTTGTCTGATAAATCTAAGATTTTAACAGTAGATCCCAATTTTACAACATTCTTTGTCTTTTTATCTTCCGCATTATCGGCTTCACTAATGATTTCAGCATTTTTGATCATTGCCTCTAATTCACGAATACGACCTTCGACTTGAGCCTGGTGTTCTCTGGCTGCATCGTAGTCGGCGTTTTCAGACAAGTCACCTTGTGCACGAGCTTCCTGCAACTCAACGATAACTTCCTGACGAACTTTATGAACTAGGTTTTCATGTTCATTGACTAAATCATTATAACCTTCTTGGGTAACGTAAAATTTTTCATTTGCCATGTGGTATCACTCCTTGTATTTAGCACAAAAAATTATAACATAATCCTTAAATTATGCAAAACATTGTTACAGATTTAAGCCTAATTTTTCGCATTCTTCTAAATGTTCTTCGTACGTTTTTGTATAATGCACTTTACCATCCACTTTTTTGTATATATCGGCCGCAAAGAATAGATAATCTGTTTTTTTTGGATTCAATACGGCTTTAATAGCTTCATCCCCCGGATTTAGAATCGGTCCAATTGGTAAGCCTTCATGTAAGTACGTATTGTATGGCGAATCAACTTCTGGATTGGTTTCACAATCTTTTGGATCGTTGAAATCATCATACAATGCATAACAAACCGTTACACTCGATTGTAGTTTCATACCTTGATCTAAACGATTGTAGAAAACACCGGCAATTTTAGCCATATCACCAGGTTCACTCGCTTCAAATTGAACGACACTTGCCAAGCTAATGATTTGATGGATGGATAAGTCACTTTGATCAAATGCCTTTTTATTCTCTTTATACATCACATCAAAACGATCTAACAGAACGCGTGTAATATCATCAAGAGAGTCATTTTTTTCCAAGAAATATGTGTCTGGGAATAAATAACCTTCTAATTTCACTTTATAGTTGGAATTATTAAAATCATCTACATTTAAGAAAGAATAATCCTTTGCGAGCGTTTGAATATAAGAAATATCATTCCATTGATTTAAAATTTCTTCTGAAGAATACTTTCCATCATATAAATTTGATATTTCAGCCGCAATCTCCTTAGCCCATTTGCCTTCCGGTATTTTTAAGACAAGAGCATCTTTCTTTAGTTTTGTACTATCTTGAATGGTAGACAAAATATCTTTTACACTCATGCCATTATCCAATTCAAAAGTACCTGCCACAAAGTTTGTGTTGTGACTTGCCTTGGCATAAAGCTTGGCAACACTCGCATTTGAGATCAGATTCTCTTTTTTCAAGTTCTCTAAAACAGAATCAAATGATTCATTGTTTTTAATGGTAAACACTACTTCCTTATCCCCGTTGCCCGTACTTGATAGTCCTGTCTTTACGACAAAAATAGAACCAAGACCGGCGATAATTAAAATGAATACAACGACTAATAGGACAACTCTTACAGAATTGACTTTTCGCCTAGTCGGCATTTTCCTCGTCCTCAACAAACGTGTTGATTACTTCTTCTACCATTTCCCATTCGGCTTCGCTTTCAATAGGAATCAACTGACCTTTGTCGTCATAGCGAGATGCGAATACTTCGCCCTCATCATTGTCTGGATCTTGGAAAACCACATATTGGCATCCCGTTTCATCACTGTCAAAAGTGAATAAGATGGTCATCTTTTTTTCATTTCCATCTTCATCATATACATATAAACTATTTGAATCTAACATAAATATACTTTTCCTTTCAAAAATAAAGGAGGATCTAGAATCCCCCGTTTTGTCTGTCCAAAAAACTCTGTAAAATTTGAACGGCAGCCATCTGATCAATTACTTTTTTACGTTTCTTTCTAGAAACATCCCCCTGTAGTAAGATTTTTTCGGCCGCAACCGTTGTTAGTCGCTCATCCCATAGATGAACTGTAATACCCGAAGATTCTAATTTCTTGGCAAATTCACAAGATATTTCACCACGAATTCCGATATCTCCATTCATGTGCTTTGGCAAGCCTAAAACTACTTCTTTAACTTTATTTTCTTTTAATAGCTTTAAAACTTCTTCTAAACAAGCATCATAATCATCTGATTCAAAACGCACTGTCGTTAAAGCTCGACACGTAATATGAAGCACATCACAAATCGATACACCACATGTTTTTGAACCAAGATCTAAACCAATGATACGATCCATTATTTCTCTAAATACGCACGTACAAGTTCTTCAATGATTTCATAACGTTCAATCTTTTGGATCAAGTTACGAGCATTCTTGTGAGAAGAAATATACGCAGGGTCGTTACTGATCAAATAACCAGCAATCTGATTTTCTGAATTATAACCACGTTCTTCCAAAGCATCACTTACTTCACGAAGAATCATCTTGATATTTTCACGACGAATCTCTTCCGTAGTAAATGTCATTGTTTCGGTAATGTCTTTCATAATTTCACACTCCTTAACACGTTTTTATTATATATGAATCCAATTCAAAAAGAAAGCGATTTATCTAAAATGAGATGTTCTATCCCTAATAAACACTTGATTTTAATCAAATTATGCAAAAAAGACACCGAAGTGTCTCTTTTGGATGATTCTTGTCCCTGTATTGCTTTTTTTAAAAGGGCTCAGGGTGGCGATGGCATCATTGCGCTTTAAGATTTCCTCGCCTTTATGGTGTATATATAATACCACTACTCACCCCAGATACAATACATACAATCACTCTTTTGTTGAATATCCTCTAAGACAAAGATCCATTTTGAACAAGATTTTAGATTCTGTTCTCGATTCTTTACTTCAATAATTGTCTCAATCGACATTTGAAGCATTCTTCTTTCAAAATCTTCATACGATTTATTTTGTACATCTAACCCAAAGAGTTCATACATTATTTCAAAGTCATTGTCTCTAACCCTATTCAAATCCACTATGATCTTACGCATAGCTTAAGCCTCTTCAAATTGTGCATTATACAACTTCGTATAGAAACCATTACGTTTCATCAATTCGTCATGGCTTCCTACTTCTACAATGTCACCATGATCCATAACGATAATATTATCCGCATCACGAATCGTAGATAGGCGGTGTGCAATCACAAAGCTTGTACGACCCTTCATTAACTCATCCATTCCCTTTTGAATCAAGACTTCTGTACGTGTATCCACACTGCTTGTCGCCTCATCCAAAATCAAGATTTTAGGATCTGCCAAGAAGGCACGGGCAATCGTTAATAATTGTCGTTGTCCTTGACTGATATTACTAGAAGCTTCATTCAGTACGGTATCATAACCATGATCTAATGTACGAATAAAATGATCGACATGCGCAGCTTTGGCAGCTTTCATGACCTCTTCATCGGTTGCGTTGGGTCTACCAAATCGTAGGTTTTCTAGAATGCTTCCCTCAAACAGCCAAGCATCTTGTAATACCATACCGACCATATTACGCAAACCACTTCTTGTATAGTCCGTAATATTATGGCCATCAATATAAATAGCGCCTGCATTTAATTCATAGAAACGCATCAATAATTTGACAATCGTTGTTTTACCTGCACCTGTAGGACCTACAATAGCGGTTGTTTGGCCTGGCTTGATATACATCGAAAAATCGTTAATAACAATCTTACTTGGATCATATCCAAAACATACATTCTCAAAAGTTACTTGGCCTTGTACATCTTCGTATACAACTGGATTTTGTACTTCAGCAACTTCTTCTTCACTTGCCAAGAATTCAAAGACACGCTCTGCAGCAGCTGCCGTACTCTGTAACATATTCATCGATTGTGAGATTTGTGAGATTGGTTGCGTAAAGTTACGTGTATACGTAATAAATGATTGAATATCACCCACCGCAATTTCACCATGAATCGTTAAGTACCCTCCCAGAATACATACGCCGACATAGCCAATATTACCAATTAGGTTTGTCAATGGCATCATTAAGCCTGACAAGAATTGGGATTTCCATGCACTTGTATATAATTGATTATTATAGTCTTTAAACGATTTTAAAGAATCTTCTTCCCCATTAAAAGCTTTCACAATCGTATGTGCTGCATACATCTCTTCAATATGTCCATTGACTAAACCTAATGATTTTTGTTGCGCCTTAAAGTAGCGTTGACTCTTTTTCACAACTACCATCACTAGAATCATACTTAATGGAATCACAACAAGAGCCATTAATGTCATTTTCCAAGATATACTTAACATCATCACTAAGAATCCAATGATTTGTACAATGCTTGATACCATCGTGGATAGAGATTGGTTTAAAGATTGAACTAGGGTATCTACATCATTAGTAAATCTTGAAAGAATATCTCCATGACTATTTTTATCAAAGTAAGATAGTGGAAGTTTATCAATCTTTTGGTTCATTTCCTTACGAAGCTGATATCCCATTTTATTGGATACACCACTCATTAACCAGCCTTGAAGATACGAGAAGGCTGTACTCATGGCATAGATAGCTAATAATAAGGCACACGTCTTTTTGATCGCATCAAAATCAATGCCACCGTTGCCTTGTACTTTATTCATAAAGCCTTCGGCTATTTCTGTAATAATATTTCCTTGAATCTTAGGTCCAATGACCATAATACATACGGAGACAACGGCACAAAGAATTCCAATTAGGAAAGTAAATTTAAAAGGTTTGATATAATTGAACAACTTCTTCATTGTACCTTTGAAATCTTTTGCCTTTTCGCCGCCACCACGCATACCACGGCCCATTGGACCTCTTGGACGATTGTTTTGTTTCTGATTAGACATTGGCAAGTTCCTCCTTTGTCAACTGGCTCGATGCGATTTGTTGATACACATCACAAGATTCCATCAATTCAGCATGTGTTCCTTTTCCAACCATTTTCCCTTCATCCAGTACAATGATTTGATCGGCATGTAAAATACTTGAAATACGCTGGGCTACAAGGAGTACCGTACTCTTCGTCTCTTTACAAGAAGCAGCTAAAGCTTCACGAAGTTTGGCATCCGTTTTAAAGTCTAATGCACTAAAGCTATCATCAAAAATATAGATTTCAGGCTTACGCACAATGGCACGCGCAATCGATAGTCTTTGTCTTTGTCCACCCGATACGTTTGTACCACCCTGACTAATTTCGGAGTGGATGCCTTCTGGTTTTTTAGAAACAAACTCCGTACTTTGAGAAATAGATAAAGCAGACTCAATGTCTTTTGCATTGGCATCTTTCTTTGAATATAATAAGTTGGATTCAATATCTCCTGATAGTAACATACCTTTTTGTGGAACATAGCCAATGCGACTTCTTAAATCCGCTTGTTTGACATCTCGAATGTCTACACCATCCACACAAATAGATCCACTTGTCACATCATAGAATCTTGGTACTAAGTTGATCAATGTCGACTTACCAGATCCTGTACTTCCAATAAAGGCAGTCGTTTCTCCTGGTTTTGTTTCAAAACTAATATGGCTTAAAACATCTTCATCGGCACCTGGATATCGAAAGGACACATTTTTAAAGGATACAACACCTCGCATATTGGATGAGAAATCACAAGTCTTTTCCTTATCTTTAACCGTAATATCACTGCTTAATACTTCATGAATACGTAAAGCACTGACATTGGCACGGGGAAGCATAATCGCAACCATGGTAATCATTAAGAAGGCCATAATGACTTGCATCGCATACTGCATAAAGGCCATGATACTACCAACTTGAATGATGCCGGCATCCACTTGTTTGGATCCAAACCATAGAATCATAAGTGTGGTACCATTCATTAAAAACATCATGATTGGCATCATAAACGCCATAGCTCGTGTTGTAAATAAAGAAATAGAAGTAATGTCTTTATTGGCTTTATCAAATTTAGCTTCTTCAAGATGCTCATTGTTGAACGCACGAATCACTAACATTCCATCTAATAATTCTCGTACAACGCTATTCATCTTATCGATCATTTTCTGCATGATCTTAAATTTTGGCATGACAATCATAAAAATCGCAAATACAACGCTTAAAATAATCACGACACATAAAGCGAGAATCCAAGTCATATTGGCTCCAGATTCAATGACGTGTAGTATGGCTCCAACACCAATAATAGGTGCATACATGACAATTCTTAAAAACATTGCCACCGTCATCTGTAGTTGTTGAATATCATTTGTGGTACGTGTAATCAAACTGGATGTACTAAATGTATTTAGGTTTTCATTCGAGAAATGAGTCACTTTTTCAAATACGGCTTCACGCAAATCTTTAGAGAAACCGGCCGCAATACGACTTGCCAAGAATCCTACAAGAATTGCACATACAGCACTGCCTAAGGCATAGCCTAACATCTTAAGTCCTGAATAGATAATATAGTCTTGTTGGATCTTTTCCATATCCATACCTAGATCACTATATTCCTTCTTTAAAAATTGTGAGCTCATGCTTGTTACTGTCGAATCGCCAAGTTTAGAAATCTCAGATTTTGCAGCTTTTCTATATGTATCCATACCATTCATCATCAGTAGTTGAGGTATTTGTACATTGTTTTCTTTAGCATCCTTACTCACTTCTACCATTGTCATTTGAAGTAGGGTCAAAGTGGAAGAAAGCTTTTCTTCCTTTTCTTCACTAATATCTTTTAATAGATATACATTCTCTGTTTTCAAAGCTGGAATTCTCTTTTTTTCTTCATTAGTTGCCTTACTTGGTGTAACCAGCTTATAAGAAGATGTCATTAAATCTTTTTCGGAATCAGTTGCGAACATTACATACGAATTGAATGTACTTTCACGAATCTGTTCATAGACACCACTTTCAATACCTCCATTTTGAATTCCTGTATTGACAATGTTTTGCATATAATCCGGCATTGTCAGTTCGCATGTGGCTTGTCCAAACAACAAACCAAGGGCAAGGACAATGGATAGCCAATATGGCTTTAAATATTTCATAATCTTTGTCATTCTTTATTTTCCTCCATATATTGAGCTGTCTTTTTTAAAATATCTCTTAAATGCGCACAGTCAGATGTCCCAAGATAATCTAAATATGAATAAACATTAGCCATATGGGAATCCATACGCTTTTGAAACATGTCGATTGCCTCTGGAACAATTTGAATATAGACCGTTCTACGATCCGTATTCGAATGCACCCTTTGAAGCAGACCCTTCTTTTCAAATCCAGCAATCATCTGCGATACAGCTGCTGGAGATACACCGAGAATATTTGCCAGTTCACTCATTGTGATCTGATGATTCTCTGCTTTATAAATCGTTTTAAACAACATCACATCTTTGATTCTAGGCCCATCTTTACAATGACGGTTATTTCGAACAAAGTTCGTGACTTTATATGTTAGATCAAACAATAAATCTAGTACTTCATCTTGCACTTCCATAAGAACCTCCAATTTATTTAAGTAGCTTAACTATATACCTACTTAACTATTTAGTCAATAAAAAAAGATATGCACAAAACATATCTTTCAAAGAACTATGAAATCCTTTAATCGAAAGCCAAAAGATTTAAAGAGAGATTCCAAAACTTTTATACCACGTCAAAACAATAATACATCCATTTATTTTGCGGTTTCCTTTAATTTTCTCAACACCTCACAAGCATATCCTGCACCATCTCGATGAACTCCAATTTTAACTTCTCCATAAACCGTATCCAATATTAAAGCACCTCTTGATGCAGTACTATTGTAGAATATATGCTTAATTTCATTCCAATTCCGTTCTTCAATTCTATATCCAAACAATTTCTTGGTACATTTTATCAAACGCTTTTCAGTGGCCACATAGCACCTTCCAAATGTAGATATGAAAGGTAAATTGATTCTTTCATCCGAATTCATAATTGCGATTATCTGTTCATAGCATTTAACTGCATTTTTCTGGGATATTCCACCAAATAATTTATGATTATATGCATAGAAATACGCTTCCATAGCAAGTTCATGATTTTTCATCTTTTTAATCTTCTCTTGATCATACATAACAGGTTCCCTTTCATTTAGTAAGTAATTCCCCAAACATTTATTATCAATAATATTATTAACACAATTGATTCGAAGAATATATAGTGAATTGCATAATTAAGACGAAGGTGGTGCAAGAGGCGCACGTCCAGTTTCTGTACGCAGAGGCTGGTTTTTTTATTTTCAGATTCTCAAAATCAAAAATCGAGGCATAACCTGCATAGATGCACATCATACCTCGCTAAAAGCTTCTTAGCTTTTGTTCCTAATGTTAGTTTACACTTCAATCCAATAGACAGTCAATCATTAAAACAAACATCTTACTCAATATCATCGTAATCCGATCTTAAAGTAGTCTTAGATGCACGGATATATAGAAAATAATAAACAATTGCCAACACACCAGTTAATGCGGTTTCTTCCAAATCATGTTGCAAAGCAGACTGTACCGTTTGAATCAAGAATGCCAATGTAATTAAGCCAAGAGCAAATCTTTGTCGCTTTCTTGTTTTGGAGAATGTACAAGGCACTCCAATACTTACTAAAAGAACAAGTATAATACGAATCAAATTCAAGTTTAGCACCTCATTTTTACCAATCAAGTATACTAAGTTTCTAATAAGAGCTTAATTAAATAAAGTCTTAGTTTCTTTTCTACCAAATAACTTAAAAGTAAAATACAACAATACTCTTTGAAAATACAATCGACCTTATAATACATTTAAAGATATGAATAATATAAACTTTAATAAACCAGCCGTTGTAAGATACAACGCAAAATCAAATCGTAAATTTACTAAAGGTAAATTATATGAAGCCTACTTTATCGAATATTGGGAAGGCGAACGTACTAGCCTACATGTAAGAGGTAATGATAGTACGATTACCGATTTTAATCATTTAGAAGATTTCGAAATTATAAGTGATGAAGGCAATCTTCTAAACAATTATGAAGCCACTGTCCAATGTATAACACATATATATGATCATTTAATTTGTGGAATCACATTTGGAAAAGAATATAAAGCTATTGCAAGAGATAAAAATGGACTTCTTTTAGTCATGGATGATTCTTATTGTTGCTACTTCTATCCTACTAATGTATTTAAAATCATTGATGATCCATATGGAATATTAGAAAAGACTAGTGTTTATTATAATTTTCGTGGTGGATACAATTTTGATTAAACAGTTAAAAATGAACACAAAACTCATTTTATGTTACAACTACACGTCTATTCCCTTTTCTCTAACAAACTCTGTAATATCTTCAACCAAATATTCTTTTCCTAACGTATGCAAAACATCATAGAATTTAATAATGTAATCATCTAATATTCCAGTTGAATTCAATATGTCATACACTTCAGGCGTTGTCATATTCCAATGTTGGCCAAGATCATGAAGAACGAATACCACAAATGTTAATTCCTTTTTTTCAATCATGAGATAGACCACCTTTCAGTTTCTTAGGCACTATTTTTATTGGAAGTTTTCATTAATTTAGCTTTGTGTTATATGTGCCGTTCATCAACAAAGCTCAGCTATTTAGTTGTCTGTTAATCTATATTAATTTTCCTAAGCTTGACACTTCCTTTCCTTAAAGAAAGGTCATTTTCATTGACATACTAAGGTTTAATTGCGCCAACACTTTTAGTAACTCCATTGAGTTCATAGCAAAATATGTGTATAATTTTGTTATGAATAAGGAGGTGCTTTTATGCCGAAAATCAAATCAAGTGCTGATTTAAGGAACAATTACAATGAAATTTCTACATTTTGTCATAATTATCCAGAACCAGTTTTTATTACAAAAAATGGAAAAGGCGACCTTGCAGTTATGAGTATTGAAGCCTACGAAGATCTTACCAGCCGCTTTGAGCTATACAGCCAAATTAAGGAAGGAATGGATGATGTTGCATCAGGTAATACCCAACCTTTCTCTAAAGCTATGGCAGATATCAGGAGTCGCCGCACACGATGAGTTATCAGCTTCTTATCACATCCACCGCAGAGCATGATATTATGCGTGCTGTGGATTACATCGAATTTGTACTCAAAAATCCTCAAGCTGCTGACAATCTGTTAGATACTGTCTCAAAGCAGATAGGAACATTATCAGAATTTCCTCAAAAGTTTCGTATTGTCGATGATCCAGTTTTAGCCAGTTGGGAAATTCGTTTTGTAATAATCAATAATTACCTTGCCTTTTATACTATTAATGAAGAAAAGCAGACCGTTATTGTAGTCCGTTTTCTCTACAAGAAAAGAAACTGGTATTCCATTCTTCGACAGGGATTTTCCCTGGTTTAAGGAATCTGTTTTTGCAGATTTCTTTACTTTTTTTGAACCTTTCATCACTGCAGTGACGAGATTCTTGGGAAAAGGTTTCTTTTGAAACCTTTCTTACCAAGCTATCCTTTAGAACTGAAGATTTGACACAAAGCTAAATTTATGTAAACTTTAATTAAAAAATTCAATTGTTTACATCTAACGAGATTTTTCACGCTAATAAAGAACCGTTAAAAAAAACGCCTAGAGCTTGTCTCTGGGCGTTTGATTTATACTATCCTAATTTCTTAAGGATGTTATCTAAGACTATATAAAAATAGTTAGGGTCTAGATACGCTATAAGATTACATAGGGTAAT
>ENA-OPDD01001218-OPDD01001218.1-human-gut-metagenome-genome-assembly--contig:-NODE-1218-length-17929-cov-1.953116_pt1 | contig 17929 bp, 9 predicted proteins | sample MGYA00241574_ERZ501499 | MGnify/ENA primary metagenome ERZ501499 (study PRJEB25962, sample SAMEA2042576) | human gut metagenome | biome: human gut; feature: human-associated habitat; material: faeces...
GGGAATAACGAGATTATCCCTGTTAAAATAAATAGTCTTCCAGCCGGCATTCATGGCTCCCAATATATCGGCATCGTAATTATCGCCGACAATCAATGTTTCCGAAGCCTCTGCCCCCACAATCTGCAAAGCATAGTCGAACAAACGCCGGTCGGGTTTGGTAATACCTATTTCATCGGAAAGAATCAATCGTTTGAAATAATGAGAAATACCACCCGACTCCAATTTACGGGATTGAACCTCGGCAAAACCGTTGCTCAATATATACAAGGAATAGCCTCTTTCCGTAAGATAATCCAACAATTCGACCGCTCCCGGAACCAATGTCTTCTGCTGGGACAATACATCGAGGTAGCGATCGTTCAAGGCCATGATAAACTCCTTATCCTCGGACATTTTACTACCTGCATGCCGAAGCGGACGAGAAAACCGCTCGACTATCAAATAATCTTTCGTTATCCGATTGTGATGATACAACTCCCACAATTCGTGATTCGTCGCCATATACAACGACTTGAACCGGTCATAATCGGGAATCTCTTTTTTCAAAGCAAACTCATCGTAAACTTGCCGCAAAGACAACACGGAATTTGCCCTGAAATCCCATATTGTATCGTCCAAATCGATAAATAGAACCTTACATAGCAATTCAGACATACGTTTATTATTTGGCACAAAGATAACGCAAACAAAAGCCGAAACAAAAAAATTTGTTTCGGCTCACAAAATTTATTTTCACACCTCTATACACAGATATTCAAACTCTTCACATGAATCGATATTTTCATACGGTATCACATTCAGTCTTTCTCTACGATAGCCAATCCATTCCCGACAGCTCTGGGAGAACCATCGGAAGGACGATTACGAACAATAAACGAAGCCTTCGTCTTTTCATCTTCGTCCCGCAAAACCATTGTCGAGGAACCTCCCCCGTCATAATTCACGGCATCATAGCTACCTATTCCCCACATAAAATCGGCCAATTCGTAAATATCCAAACCCTCGGCATAATTCGTTCGCCGGCCATCTACCACCACGACGTACAACGTTTGTTTGTCTTCCGACAGTCCTATTGCCGTACGGGGGTGTGTATCGCACAAATATGTACCTATACTGCTGATCCCGTCATTAAATACACCTCGTTTAATCAAACAACCCAAACCGCCCAATGCTTGATAAATATCGGCTTTATGTTTGATAACATTGCTGGCAATATCGATATCCACCTTTCCGTCTTTTGTCATATAGACCGTAAATTCATGATTGGGATCTTGCCACCAATCGCTCAACGGATATCCGTCTTTCCAAAAAAGATGTTTCGGTTTAATTAAAGTCGTTTCACCTTTCGAGTCTTTTTCATACACCCAAAAACCACCGTTCACGGCAACATGCACCCGGCGTCCCGAATTTTCGAGATACTTCGTCTGTTCGGGAATCGTATTGACTTTTGTCGGCATGGTATTCACTTCACCGAACGGTGTAGTCGTCGCAATAGTCAATTTATTCACGTCGCCTTCCGCCACATAAGCATGCTGGCGAGCCTTAGCCGTGTGAAAGTCAATCTCGGAAAATACCAATCCCGGATACCGCTCCTCTGTCGTCACCCGGTTTACTTTCACCACCAAATCGGTACGACTCAATATTTTCTTCACCAAGACCGAAGTCGTATCGGTCGTAACCGGGAACGAAGGGGTATTATCACCCTCTTTCGAAGGTTCGTCTTTCGATCCGCAAGCTACAAAACCGAATATCAAACCTATCAATAAAAGTTTGCTCCAATAATCTCTGCCTAACTTTATCATAATATACTTCAATTAATTATTTTTCAACACTTTGGTAAATTCTATACCACCCGACCTATCGTTGGTTTCCACCATATAAACACCGGCTGGCAAAATCGACACATCGACAGGTCGACCCGAAACCGCCTCTCCTTTCATTTGCAAACTACCCGACAGGTTATATATTGTATATCCAACTGTAAAACTATCAGAAATAACATAAAGGTTATCTTCCGAAACAAAAACTCTTATCGAATTCTGTTGTACATTAGGTTCCATTCCAGACTCTCCTGTATATTCATAAGCACCTATCATAGAGCCGGTAGTATTGCGGATTACGCCTTTCCCATCGACAGCCAGATTATCCGTATAAACTCCATTATCGTTTATGTCGATATAGAAAGTAGATTCCCTCAGAGCAGCAGCACTCAATACATTCAGGTTATTATTTCCGCATGCAACGGACTTCACTTTTACAGTAGGTACAAATCCCCCATTATCGGATAACAGCAAGGATAATTTTCCATCGACGATTTCACTATCCAACACTTTCTGCAAATCCTGTACACAACGGTCATAATTGCGACATACCATATCGGTAGATTTTGCCGTAATATTCATTCTATCTGCTCCACCATACAAATTATATGTAGAGTTTTGCAAGGAGGCCGACTCTCCTAAATAAACTTCCCCCGCAGCGGCAGCCGAAGAAAAATTACCGGCGATTATGTTATTTACCAATCTCACTTTTCCTGAAATCACATGTACGGCAGAACCGTTGAAATTGGCCGATGAGGCTCCGCTCGTCGTATAACACGAATCGGTATTGCCGACAATCGTATTATTCACCAAATTCAAACTTCCCGACCCCGACTTAAAATAAATAGCGCTACCTCCATTGGTTTTATCGGAAAGCGAACTGCTTTTCGCAGTCAACCGATTATTGACGAATGTATTATTGACAAATGTACTTACCATATACTCCGACTCGCCCGTCTGCGTATAAACCCCGTTCCGGCTACTGACATTATCGGTTATCGTATTCCCCGACAACAAGGAAAAAATCACACCGTCCGAATACCCCGAACTACCTTGTGTCGCCCGATTCTGCACGAAATAAGAATCAGATATATGCGACCGCCAACCCGGAGAAGCCAAATAAAATGCTCCACCCTGAGAACCGGATTGATTTCGAGCAAACATCGTCCGATTTATATTCAAATTTCCCCCGGAATATATAGCACCTCCATACGCCAAAGCATAATTATCACACAACTCCACATCTTTCAAAATGAGGTCTATTCCTTTCGAATAAATAGCGGCTCCGCTATTGAAGCCGGTCACATCGGCATATCCCCCGGTCAACTTCAAACCGTCGAGTTCCACAAAACAAGAATCGGCAACGGTCATTATATGATAGACATTATCCTCCGCGCCCGATGCAATACGACCCGACTCATCGGTCACATCGTTCCGGTTCAAATCTCCCGACAATTCCGTTTTCCCAACTACCGAAGAGAAACTCTCGTCATATCCGCCATGAATACGAACGCTCTTATACACGTTTACCGTCGCTTGCCGACCTGCATGCGACGATGTTTCCACCGGATAGAAAACGCCTTCTGTCATAAAAATAGTATCTTGTTTCGAAGCGACATCGATAGCCTCCTGCAAATTATTGAACGGGGCGTTTTTCGAACCATCGGGAACAGCCGACGGAGTCGTGCTCACATACCACTTGCCCCGCTCCAAATTATCTTTAAATGTGCAAGTAATCAAAATGGGTAAATGATCGGAAGGCGTAATTCCTCTCCCGAAGTCTTCTGTAATCGTCTCGTAAGAAAGCACATTCACCCGATCGCAAAACACATAGTCTATGGGCTCTCCACCCGTAACGGCAGGATTCCACTGTGCAAACGTAGTACCCGGTCCAACCGGAGCCGTCTGCGTCACCTTGCGACTATCGTCTAAATAAGCATTGAATGTGTTATACATCGCTTTCTCCGCATAATAGGCATTGAAGTCACCCACGATAATAGCGGGATAACCGTCTGCTATTTCCTGCATTTTCTGCACATTGATCCGTGCCCCTTCGGCACGTGCAAGCACGCCCTTATGGTCGAGGTGCGTGGAGAAATAGAAAAATACATCGCCGGTCGTCTTGTCCTGTAATTTCACCCACACGGTATTCCGGCGTACCGCCGTATCCCACGACAAATCCGGAGCCGCCGGGTTCGATGTCAAGAAATATTGACCCTTATCCAGCAAAGTAAACTTCCCGGCCTTGTATACGATAGTCGTATGCGTACCGCTCGTCTCGGAAATCGCTCCCCAAGAATGAGTCGCATAATCGTCGCCCAACAATTCCTCCAATTGAGGCAACATCTTGATGCTGTTCTCTTGTAAGCCCACCACATCGAAATCATGCTCCACAATATTTCTAACCACATATTCTTTCCGCACATTCCAATCTTTATCTCCCGTATCGGCCGCATTCTCCCCTCGGATATTATACGACCCCATTCTATACACAGGCGAAGCCGAAAGCCCGGCTATCATGCCAAAGAATACCACCGATAATAAAAATCTGCTTTTCATATTCAAAATAACTATCTGTTTATCCATATTTTTTGCGAGAACACTTTGCCTTCGGTCACTATCCTCACTATATACATACCTATTCCCGGAGCCGATATATGGTTGCTGTTTTCGGTCAAAGAGACCAAACACCCCGAAACATTATACAACTCGACCCGATCAACCGCCTTACCCAGCAATATCGTCCGTCCCGATACAGACAAATCCAAAGACTTACCTTCTACCGTTTGAACGTCCGAAGCATTTTCATTATAATAATTATAAACCAATTCCACGGCCGGAATATCTATCCGATAATTTTGCCCCAACGTATTTATATCCATACCCAATGTAAAATGCGAGAGCACCAATGGATAATTCGCGATATCGAAAACATCGCCCAAAACATCGGGGAAAGCTATATCGCATATATTCTCTTTATTCGCTTCGGGAATCGGTAAATCGACTGCGACTGTCTTTTTCGACGGAAGTTTCAATGTACAAGAAAACGTCTTAACCTTCACTTCTCCCGGATTTATATGAATCCGTAATGTATCGGGCAGACTATACAGAGGAATATCCCCTGCCAAAGAAATCGTTTTCGCCGAAGTACTGTTATATAAAAACGATATTTGTAACCCCTCTTTCTCGGAATTAGTTACCGACGTATTTTTAAACCCGGCCGAGGTTGTGAAAGAAACTTTCAGCCAATCGGGAGTTCCGTCATTTATATTCAATACATGTTTCGAGGGCTCCTGCACTTTCACTTTCAGAGTATCCGACACTCCTGATATAGAGCCACATATCTCGGCCATTCCGTTTTGCAAGCCTTTCAAAACACCATTCTCCACAAAAGCTACATGCTCGTCCGAACTGCTCCACGAAAGCGCACTCGGATTAAGAGGCACTACCTCGCCGGTACTTTTCGTCATCGACACTTCCACCGGATACTCATAATGACAATCGCTCACAACCGAATCCAATCTGAAAACGATATTATCTATATCCTCTTTCACCACGACCTCCATTTCACAAGTATATCCGGCCGGTGTACGAGCATAAATTTTACCCAAACCTATACCGTCGGCAACAAAAGTCTTACCATCGGCTTTTACATATCCTATCCGTTCGTCACAAGTAATCGTATAATTAGACATTTCCGTATTTATCAACAGTCCATAGGCATTATACCCGTAAACGGTCGGACTATATTCCTCTCCTTTGGATATGACATGCGGAGGTGTCGCAAAATCTATTCCCCCGACAAACGAAGATGCAGGTGCTGTGGAAACCACGAATACACCATCGCCGACCTTACGCTGCACACCTTTCGAACTGGGATAGTTCCTTACCCCCAACATACTGGTATACAATGTGCTCGAACCTCCTCCATCTAAATTCAGTGCCTCATCGGCTCCGGCATATCGCATCAAGTCGGCTAATTCCCGGGTACGAACGCCTCGCGAAATTTCGGTACGACCATCGCAGACCAACATAATCAATTTCTTCTTATCCTTACTGTACCCAATTGAAGTACGGGGATGCCACTCTATGGCATCAGCTCGCTCCCCTTCCGTATTCAATACCTCCCCGTTTCCCAATATCTTGGGATTACCGGTAGTCAGATGCTCCACCATAACGGTCTCGCCATCAAACGACATCGGTAAATTCACCTCTACTTCGTCCCCATCATTCAAACTTTGAATAAAAGGCCCTGCCAAGCCTTTTCCGCTAATTACGTACCCACCGTCGGGAATCACCATATTGGTTCCTCTCGCCCATGCACCTTTCACGGTCATCTTACAAGGCTTCCCGGGAACTAAGCGTTCTCCTGCTTTCGGCATCAATGCGACCTCATAATACATCGGGAAAGAACTACCTGTCACCTGCGTCACTTGCCCCGGCATTTTATCGGTATAGAGAATAATTTTATTGTTTCCGGCGTTAACATTTACTCCCGATATCTCATACGAATCGGTAGCCGTAGTAATCGTCCCGGTAAAATCGACCGAAGCATTGCTAAGGTACGGTACTTTATCGGACGTAATTCCAAAATGACGGCATATCGCCGATGTAGATGTCCTATAAATTTCACCTTCGGCGACCGACGCATGATGCGGCCTACCGACAATACTGGTTTTTCCGTCGTTCGCAGTCCCCGACATCGCAAAAAAACCACCGTTGATTCCCGCAAAATAAAGACTTTCGCCCTCCACACTATGACTTTCCGCCATCTGTGTAACAGTTTGAGCACCGGCTAAATGATCCGTAGCGCACACTGTCCTTATATCCACATAAGGATCGGTAAGATCTACCGTCAAATAAAAAACCGTCAATGTCGTATCGGGCCCCGTCAATAACAATGATGTCTGCGTAGTCCCGGGACCTATTTTAGCATGAAACGTAGTATCTACCCGATAGTCCGTATTCCAAACTTTCCACGTAACGGAAGCGTATGAATTGCATACCGTTAACCATAAAACCAGCCATAAATAAATTTTCAATTTCATAGTACGACATCAAACTTATTATTAAGAAAAAAGGTAATGAGAATGTGAAAATATGCTGCCGGAAAGAACTCCGGCAGCATACCAGATGAAAAAACTACTTAATTGAGATGTTATTTAATCACTTTGAATGCCTGTCCACCCACAGTCATAATATAAACTCCCTTAGCTGCAGAGGACAAATCGATTACTTCATTGGCCGGTACAACTTTCACGACATTACCGCTCAAATTGTAAACCGTCACATCGGTATCTGCCCCATTCACTTGGAATATACCGTTACCCAACGTGCTTACCGAAACCTTACTAACATTCGTCAAGTCTGTAATACCCGATGTAGCATCGCCATCATAAGCTCCCACACAAGTAGTAGCAGCGCGTTTGTAACCGCGTTGATCGACGGTCAAATCGATATTCTCCGGCAAGCTCCATTCGGTTTTTAAAGCGTTCAGTTCATCGAGAGTCAAACTCGACATACGAGTCGTCGGAACCAGCGTTTGTGTATTCCCCCCATTATCACCGAAAGTAGTCTCTCCGAATACATCGGCGTAGGTATATGTTTCAGCATCGTTGTCGCTCAGATACAAAAGCGATGTCGCTTGCACTTCGGGTGTTTGCGTACGATCTCTCGGGGATGCCCAGGTCGAGCAATACCAAGCCGTACCCGAAATATTATAGCCACCACTGTTCCATGTACCCGGACGAGCAGGGTTACTACGACTCAATAATATAGCAGTATTGGTGGGTCCCGCTTCGCCCAAAACACCGTTCACAACGTAATTATTCGCCATATAATTGAAACCGCCATAGCTCATTACTCCCAAACCGCGGCCTACATTTTTACCATTAGGATCGATATTGTTACATTCAACTGTACGATAATTCTGTTCGGCCGTATACTCTTTATTGGCAATTGTATTGGAAATCATATACATGGTAGTTCCGGGATATCCCATGATAGTCCCATAACCTTCGGTATAGTTATCGGCCACCAAACTGTTCACCAAATAGAGGCGGACACGCTCGTCACTACTTCCCAAAAAGATCGCCGATCCGCGAAGTTTATTAGTATAAGCCGGTTTACTGTCTTCACCGTATTCAGCCTCAGGATAATAGTCGGTCGTAAAATAATTATCGGTAAACTGGCAGCGTTGAACCACAGCCTGCGTCAGATATTCATCTCCTGCATAAGTCGAACTAATAAATAGTCCCAAAGCCGTACCTTTCTCGCCGGAGAAATTTTCCGAAAAAACACAATCAGAGATATTAGCCTCAGAAGCAATAAGTGTCAAACCAGATGTTCCGATAAAGGCGGCTCCATTTTGAACAAATTTACACCATTGCATATCCAAATCGGTATTGAACACCATCACCGCCCCTTTATAATTACTGGCACTATCGTAGTTACGGAAAGCATGTTTGAACGTAAATCCCTTTATATTCACATTCAATCTCGTTTTCGTATCCACCCCGTCAATTTCTTCGCGTCTCAGTATGTACCACAAGTGAGTACGGTTACCGGGAACAGCTGCTACATCGCTCTCGATGGCCCCTGAAATGACTGTTTCATAAGGAGAAGGATACGTAATATCTGTATTCGTACCCGTACTGGCAGGGTCGAATCCTCCCAAAAAGGTTACATTACGATTGATTAATAAATATTTGTCGAAATCGGGAGAGGACAATTTATACACCCCACCGGCAAAACAGAAGACATCGCCATCGGCAAAGTTCCCTTGTTCCATATTCTCGGCAAAATAGTCATAACTAATCGCTGTTTCCCACGAAAGGCCATCACCGTTTTCATCGCCATCGGCTTTTATAAAATACGTTTCGGCAAACGCACTGGGTGCTGTCGCCAACATAAACCCTGCAACAAGCAGGCAAGAAGTCAATTTTCTTTTCATAACCACTTTTTTTAGATTAGATTATTGGTAAATATTTATTTTTAGCGAGGAGAACAGAGATAGTCACCTCCATTCTCCCCAAAATAGTTTAATAAGACAAGCCGTCTTCCCAACCCGGATTTTGAGTCAAACTATGATTCAATGTACGTTCATCGGTCGGTATCGGCCACAGATAATCACGTTCCTCATTCCAAGTCCGTTTCACATCTTTGTGAGGCCACATATATCCTTCGGTGTCGTTGGTCAGGAAGAAATCCGTTCCCAATTTGTATTTGGTCAATCCTAAACCCGACGGAGCCTGATCCTTATAAATAGCTGTTTCCATTTTTCCGTCTCCGTTCAAGTCGTATTTTCCTTCTCCGGGAAAATAGACCCCATGATACTCGTTGGTAAGCTGTTTACCCTCTTTCCAACGAATCATATCGAACAAACGGAATCCTTCGAGACAAAGCTCTACCGTGCGTTCGCGACGTATTTCCAATATCACACCGGTCATCGCACTCTTCGTCACATTGGGATAACCGGTCACATCGGCCATCAAATAAGGGTCAGGATTGGCATTCGCCTCGTCCATATCGATATGAGCATCTTCCATTCCTGCCCGATCACGTAACAGATTGACCGAAATATCCAAATCGTCCTGCGTCAACGTTCCCAATTCGGCCTTAGCTTCGGCATAGTTCAGATAAACTTCCGCCAAACGGAACAACGGGAAATACATCGGCGATTTGTTGGATTGGTCGTATTGCGGCTCCATCACATATTTGATGTATTGATAACCGGTCAACGTATATTTAGACAAGGTATTGATCATCTCCTTCGTCGTACCTTTCTGTACGTAACCGGGAGTCAGAATCGTCTGAGACAAACGGGGATCGCGACCGGTCACTTCGGCTACGAACTCATTCTTTTCATGCCCGGGCTTATCGGTGTAACGAGAACCGTCGGCCATCAAATAATGATCTACGAAACGTTTGGTGAATGACACCCGTTGATTACCTGTCATCGAATTGCACTGAGAATTATGCAAGATAGAAAGCTCCGTACTGTAACGACGTCCCAAGATGATTTCCTCGGCAGGAGCATCGAGACGTGCGAACAAATCGCGATACGGAGTAGAACCTGTCTTATAAAGCGAGAATCCTCCTTTTTGAATCAATTCCAACGAAGCGGCAGCCGATTGTTTCAGCATTTCCTCCCAATCGCCCAAATTGTGATATTTACGGAACGTTCCTTCGAACAATGCAGCGCGGGATTTCAATGCCAAAGCCGTCCATTTGTTCACTTCATACGGAGTCTTCGTCTCAGGCAACATAGATATCGCTTGGTCCAAATCTTCCATTACCTTTTGCATTACATATTTACGGGAATCACGAGGTTTATACAACAGTTCTTCATCTTTCGACCCGATCACTTCGTCGTAATAAGGCACATCGCCGTAACGTTGTACTTTCGTGAAATAGAAGTAAGCACGCATAAAATGGGAGAAGCCATCGTAATGATTACGAGCGTTTACATCGTCACAATTTTTACACCATTGGAAATACGTATTTATGATACGTAAATCTTCCCAATCCCATGCTTTTTCAGTACCGGGTGTACGATTACCTAAAATCTCGTTATCCAAGATATTTTTGATGACATCGTCGGCACAAATGTCATTCAAATCATCAGCTCCGGGAAGCATGCCATAATAGGAATTCGTCCACAGACGCAGCTCCTCTTCACTCGAAAAATAATTTTCGGGAGCCATCGTATCCTCGGGGATCAAGTCCAAATCGGTACAACCCATCAAAGCAGCCCCGGTCAACGTACAGAATATATATAAATACTTTTTCATTGTCGTTCTGTTTTTAATCGTTAAAATGTAATGTCCACACCCACCGAGAAATTTCTCGAATAGTTATAAGCCATACCGGTATTACCGTTTCCTCCGGCAGCTTCGGGATCGATATACTTGGTATATTTTTTCATCGGCGACCAATACCAAAGATTCTCACCGGTAAAATAGACACGCAGTTTGGTAAAGACCTTTTTCAAAACCGGCAACGTATAACCCACTGTGAGATTCTTTAACCGGATATACGATGCATCTTGCAAATAGCGATCATTATTAACCCCTAATTGACTGTCTTTGAACGTCTGGTAACCGCGGAAACGAGGGAAATACCCTCCGGGATTTTCTTCGGACCAGCATTGATCCATGAAATTCGCAGGAATAAAGCTCGTGAATGCCCGGGAATAAGGACCCCAGAAACCGGTAGAAAGATAATTGGGATACCAATCTCTCTTACCTACCCCCTGGAAGAAGATACCTAAATCGAAACCATTCCAGTCGGCTCCCAAACGGAAACTATAATTATAACGAGGTGTCTCGTTACCGATAATCTCTCTATCACCTGCATCATACGCCGTATCGTCACCCTTAGAAATAATATTGTCTCCGTCCAAATCACGGAATTTCAAATCGCCGGCACGATAATAAGGTTCCACTTTATCCGACAAAATACGAGCATTTACGAAATCTTGATTGATTTTCGAGGTATATTCGGTAGCCTCCTCGTCCGAAGCAAACAACCCATCTATCCGATAGCCCCAAATTTCACCCAAAACCATACCTTCATAATAGTCGGTAAGCAATTTTTCAGGATTGTTATACTTCGTAATGACCGTTTTGTTATCGCCCAAAGAGGCAGACACCGTATAATTAAACCGTTTCCCCATCAAAGCGAACGAATCGTTCCAGTTCAATGAAAGTTCCCAACCCTTAGTGCGCAAATCGGCACAATTTTCTTTGGGTTCCTTAGCACCGAAAACGCTCGGCAACACATACGACTTAGCCAACATACCCTCGGTATCCCGAATAAAATAATCGCCCGTAAAATTCAATCGGCTATTAAGGAACGACATATCCAAACCTATATTCCACGTAGCGATTGTCTCCCATGTTAAATAACTGGTCTTAGGATCGCTTGGATAAGCATATTGCAATTTGCTCGTCCCGTCGAGCGTATAATTCAAAGTTCCACCGGTATTGATTTCCTCCAAATAAGCATACTCATCGACACCATGCTGATTAGCCAATTTACCGTAAGAAAGACGTATTTTCGTATTGTCCACTACGTCTCTGATAGGTTCCCAAAAATTCTCTTCGCTGATACGCCAACCGGCGGAAGCAGAAGGGACGAACACCCAACGGTGATCGCTGCGGAAACGGGAAGTACCATCGTAACGGGCGCTCACTTCCAACAGATAACGGCTCTTATAATCGTAATTCACCCGACCAAAGAAACCGCTGTTACGCCATTCCGAAATTGTCTGACTTCGGGTTATATCCCCTGTCGCATTGGCAAAACTCGACAAATTCTCACTCAACAGATTCAACTGTTGCAAACTCAAAGAAGTATTGCGAGCTCCCCGATATTGATAACCGGCCAATGCCGTAAAGTTATGCGCCTTGTTCCATGTATGAGTATAAGTTCCATACACATTCAAATTGTGCTCGTTCGTCTCGTAATGATTTTCCCGATAATAATCTTTAAAGTTACCGGTAATAATCGTTTTTTCCTCACCCTGTTTATTGGAATAATGCAAGTTATGATTCCGAACTTTATTCAACCGACCTCGATATTTATAACTGTAATCTACCGTCAATACCAAATCCTTGAAAATATCGATATCGAATCGGTTTCCTACAATAATATATTTCTGGTTGTTAGCATGGCGTGCACGATCGTCCACCAAATAAGCCGGTGTTCCATTAACAGTAGTATTGGCATGCGTCTCGGCATAAACAGCCTTACCTTCGGGAGTCTTGGCAGGCCATGATGCCATCAAAGTTTTATCCACCTCCATCAACGTATTGTCCATGGTCGACAAACCGCTGTATTTATACGAAGAAGAGAAAAAGTTCATATTGGTCGAATAGCGTAACCACGGCTTGATTTTTACATCGAGTTTCGCTCTTGTAGAATAAGTGTCATAAGTATCAGGATTGATATTGAAAATACCTTCCTCACGGTTATAACGACCACTTACATAATATTTCACTTTATCGTTACCGCCTCTCACCGAAAGGTTATATTCCTGTTGGGGACGAGTTTTACGGAACAGATAATTGTACCAGTCGAAGTTGGCATAATAGCGATATGAACCGTCGTCCTGCAAAACGATCCACGGACGATCGGGATGCTCGGTCTTATCGTTGCGGCGCTCATACAGCATTTGCATTTCCTCTTCGGTATAGTTGGTAAAATTGGTCGCATATTGCGAATAATAAGCCTTATCGACTAAACTTACCTGATCGTAACCCGTGGTCATATAATCGGTCGAAGTCGTATTTTGCGACCAACCGAAACGTCCGTTAAAATTCACACTGGCTTTACCCGCAGCATCAGAACCAGTTTTAGTCGTAATTAAAATCACTCCCTTCGAAGCCGTCGCCCCATAAATAGAAGCGGCCGAAGCATCTTTCAAAATAGAAACCGACTCTATATCGTTGGGATTGACCATATTCAGCTCGGTCGCTACTCCATCGACCAGTATCAACGGAGCATCAGACGTTACTATTGATGATTTACCACGAATATTCAAATCATATCCACCGCTGGAACGACCGGAAGACATCTTCAAATTCATCGAAGGATCGGCTCCCTGCAACGCCATGGCGACGTTACTTACCGGACGAGCATTGATTTCTTTGGCACTGATGGTTCCCACAGCTCCGGTCAAATTGACTTTTTTCTGCGTACCATACCCCACTACAACCACTTCATTCAGTAATTGATTGGCTTCTTTTAATTTAACCAGAACAAAGTTTTTTCCGTTTACAGGAATACTTTGTTTTTCATAACCGACATACGAAACCTCCAACGTTGCATTAGCAGGTATGTCTTTCATAGTAAAAGCACCGTCGGCATCGGTCGAACGACCGATAGAGGTACCCGAAACTTTAACAACAGCCCCGATAATCGGTTGGTCATATTCATCTAAGACCCTACCAGTCAACTGATTGCTGGCTCCTACGGACTGTGCGAACATCTGGAAACCAGACATAAAGGCGATAATCAAGAGTAAACAAGACCATCTCCTGTGCAGTGTGTTCGTTAGTAAATTCATAATTTTTTTGATTTATGGTTCTTATTAAGTTAGAAGTTTTTTATATATTATTATAAGAAGCAAGAAACTCACTCCTTTAACAAGCTATTTTTTAATCAATTACGAACGATTCTCCTTACAAAACAACATTAACACAACAGTTACGGCACAAGCGGATAGCAACAAAATAAAACCTCCGTCCCAACCGAAATGCTCGAAAATATATCCCATACCGATATTGGCAAACACGGCCGATCCCAGCAAATAGCCGAACAACCCCGTGAAACCGGCAGCCGTACCAGCCGCTTTTTTAGGAACCAAATCCAAAGCCGAGACTCCTATCAACATTACCGGACCGTAAATGAGAAATCCTATCGCAGCCATAGCTACATTGGTTACCATCGCCGAAGCACTATTCCAATAAATATAAACCGCCAGCATAACCAGCAACATATAAATAATAGTCACCGGACCACGACGGCCTTTAAAAACTTTATCGGAAAGCCAACCACAAAGTATAGTTCCGAAAATACCGGCTATTTCGAACGCAAAATACGACCAACTGCTATTCGCCAAATCCATGTGTTTCACCTGTTCGAGATACATCGGCGCCCAATCTAACACACCATAACGTACAAAATAGATAAACGCATTGGCAAAAGCGATAATCCACAAAAGCTTATTATTGAAAACATGCCCGAACAGAATTTCTTTGGTAGAGAGTTCCTTTTCCTGTTCGGCGGAATATGCCTGAGTACACTCTTCCGGCTTATACAGTTCGATAGGCGGTAATCCACAGGATTGAGGCGTATCACGCACCAGTAAATAGGCAATTACAGCAATGACTACGGCAACCATAGCCGGGAAATAGAAAGCTCCGCCCCAGACTCCGAAAACGGTAATACCGAAAACAGCCAAAGGAGCCATAAGAGCACCACCTATATTATGAGCGATATTCCATATAGACATCTTTACGCCTCGTTCCCGGACAGAAAACCAGTGAACCATCACCCGGCCACACGGAGGCCAACCCATACCTTGCACCCAACCATTCACAAATAAGATGCAGAACATAAGCATGATAGAAAGCGAACTGACCGTCCACGGGATAAGACCCATAACAGTCATAATCACTGCCGAAGCTATCAATCCCAGAGGTATGAACACACGAGCATTGCTATGGTCGGAAACTGTACCCATCACGAACTTACTGATACCATAAGCTATCGAAACGGCAGACAAAGCCCAACCTAAATCGGCCTTATCGAAACCCATCTTTTCGAGTGCAGGCATGGCAATCGAAAAATTTTTACGTACCAGATAATAACCTGCATACCCGATAAATATACCGAGAAAGACCTGTAATCTTAACTTCTTATACTCCTTGTCCACCCGCTCTTTGGGAAGCGGATCAATAACCGGAGCCGGTCGGAATAACTTCAACATACACTATCCTCTCTAAAAAATCAGGCTAAAATATAATTTTTTGCCAGACTGGTAAAATTTTCAACTTGTTCCGTTTCCCAATTTTTATCTTTTCCCATTTCACGAGCCATAATAGCCGCTACACGAGGAGCCATTTCCATAGCAGCCCGAGCATCCATAAAGAGCGCCCGAACACGTCGTGCCAATACATCTTCCACCGTTTGAGCCATCTCCTCCCGCACAGCCCAAATAACATGAGCTACCCGGAAAGTATATCCGATATGAAGCAACTCTCCCAACGAGGCATCGTTTTCTATCAATGCTGCGATTTGGTCGGCATCGCTACCGTACACGTAATCCCAAACCGAACGGTCCACTTCTTCCCGGTAACCATGTAATTGCATTTTACGAGTCACACAGGCTATCGGATCCAAACCAATCAAAGCAGCTACTTTATTCACCGCTTCTTCGGCCATTTGACGATAAGTGGTCCATTTCCCTCCGGTTATCGTAAGCATTCCCGAATCGGAAACATATATTTTATGATTCCGTGAAATTTCTTTGGTCTTTTTGGAATCGCTATGCGTAGGAGCAGCCAACGGCCGCAATCCGGCGAACACAGACAATACATCGCTGCGTTTCGGTTTACGAGTCAGATACTGCCCCGCCTGATCGAGAATAAAATCTATCTCCTCGTCCAGAGGCTTCGGTTCTAATGAATTTTCATTCAATGGCGTATCGGTAGTTCCCAATACGGCCTTTCCATGCCACGGTACACCGAACAATACTCGTCCGTCCCTTGTCTTCGGTATCATCAAAGCCGAATTTCCTCCCAAGAAAGCGGCATCGACTACAATATGCACTCCCTGACTGGGACGTACTTTCTTGCGACTCTCCGGCTTATCCATTTGCATGATATCGTCCACATAAACACCGGTAGCGTTCACTACCCCTTTTACATTTACTTCATACGTTCCGCTTTCGAGAGTATCTTCCAAAACCGCCCCGCAAATCTTCCCGGAATCATTCTTAATCAAAGACGTCACTTTCATATAATTGATGCATATCGCACCGTGGTCATGAGCACTCTGCATCAATGTAATCGCCATTCTCGAATCGTCGAATTGCCCGTCGTGGTAAACCACGCCTCCACGCAAATGATCGTGCAGCAATCCCGGCAACTCCTTCAAGGTCTGTTTCTTGGACAAAGGCAAAGACCGTCCCAAGCCCAATCGCCCGGCCAACAAATCGTAACAACACAACCCGATGGTATAAAAAGGACGTTCCCACCAACGATAGTTGCCGATAATGAAACGCATATCCTTTACCAAATGGGGGGCATTGCGCCATAAGCGACCACGCTCATGCAACGCTTCCACAACCATAGATACATCGCCTTGTTGCAAATAGCGAACCCCTCCATGTACCAGCTTCGTGCTTCGACTCGAAGTCGCTTTTGCAAAATCGTGTTGTTCTACCAATAGGACACGGTATCCCCGGCTCGAAGCATCCACCGCCACGCCCAAGCCCGTAGCACCGCCACCTATTATCAATAAATCCCATGGTCTCTTTTCTTCGGCCATCTGTTTTATCAAGCCTTCACGTTTCATTTTCTTATCTTTCGATTTTTGATTTCTTATTAAATCTTGCGATTACTTTCTTTTTATGTGACAAAGAAAATAAAAAAGCAAGTATAAACCAAGAAAAAATGTAAAAATTTTTCGTTTCGTTTTCTTTTCAATAATATTTCATTTCGTTTTCAAAATAAATTCTCAATATTATTTGTGCATTATTCAAATAAATTTTACATTTGTATGGAACAAATATTATAATATTATTATGCTTAGTATAGCCGAAAGACACAAACACATTCTTGACAAGCTCAATGCGCAAGGATTCGTGAAAGTTTTAGATATCGCCCGCGAATTGGACGTGACACCTGTAACGATACGAAAAGACTTGAAATTACTGGAAGAAAAGAAATTGCTATTTCGTACACATGGAAGCGCCAGTCCGGTAAACCCTCACACGGCAGATATCAATATACATATTAAAGAGCGAATAAACAGCGATGCCAAACGGCGTATCGCCCATACCGCCATTCGTCTGCTCGATCCGAACGACTCGATTATCGTCGCCTCGGGAAGCACAGTGTATGCATTCGCCGAAGAAATTACAGACGATCTAAACCTGACAGTCGTCACGGCTTCGCTCAATGTCTCTACTTTGCTCAACCGTTTCGAGCACATTCATGTGATACAGCTCGGCGGAACATTGCGTAAAAGTTCTTTCTCGGTCATCGGCGATTTAGCCGCACAGGCATTCGACAATCTTACTTGTTCCAAACTATTTATGGGAGTAGACGGTATAGACCTCGATTTCGGGCTGACGACCTCGAACATAGACGAAGCCCGGCTCAACCAACGTATGATCGCAGCCTCGCTACGAACGATCGTCCTTGCCGACTCTTCCAAATTCGGGAAAAGAGGATTCGGGAAAATCTGCACACTCGACCAAGTCGATGTCATCATCACCGACTCGGGTATTTCGCCATCGGTAGCGAAAAGCATAGAGGAAGCAGGAATAGAACTAATCATTGCATAAACCTCAAATCGAAAGGAAACAAAAGGGG
>ENA-OPDD01001233-OPDD01001233.1-human-gut-metagenome-genome-assembly--contig:-NODE-1233-length-17797-cov-2.369800_pt1 | contig 17797 bp, 14 predicted proteins | sample MGYA00241574_ERZ501499 | MGnify/ENA primary metagenome ERZ501499 (study PRJEB25962, sample SAMEA2042576) | human gut metagenome | biome: human gut; feature: human-associated habitat; material: faeces...
TGCCGCACGAGCAATAGAGATCAGCTGTCTCTGTCCCTGGGATAAGCCGCTTCCGTCACCGGAAAGTACTGTATCATAGCCATTCGGCAGCATGCGGATAAATCCGTCTGCATTTGCCAGTTTTGCTGCTGCGATACATTCTTCGTCCGTTGCATCCAGTTTACCGTAACGGATATTCTCCATTACAGTTCCGGTAAACAGGTTGACCTCCTGAAGTACCACGCCAAGAGAACGACGCAGGTCAGCTTTCTTGATACGTCCGATATCCAGTCCGTCATATGTGATCGTACCTTTCTGAATATCATAGAAACGGTTGATCAGGTTTGTAATAGTGGTTTTACCTGCTCCGGTTGCACCCACGAAAGCAACTTTCTGTCCCGGCTCTGCATACAATGTAATGTCATGCAAAACCGTTTTCTCCGGGACATAACCAAAATCTACATCGTGGAATTTCACATCCCCACGCATCTCTACCAGCTGAACGCTTCCATCTGCCTGCGGCACTTTCCATGCCCAGTGACCGGTACGCTCTGCACACTCGGTCAGTGTATCGCCATCCTTTTTTGCACGGACCAGAGTGATAGTTCCCTCATCTTCTTCCACTTCTTCATCCAGAAGTTCAAAAATACGCTCTGCACCGGCAATGGCCATAACAACGAAGTTTAACTGCTGGGAAACCTGACTGATCGGGTTTACAAAGCTTCTTGATAACTGCAGGAAAGATGCGATGGCACCAAGTGTCAGTACGCTGACACCTGTCAGGCTGATGTTTGTCACACCACTGATAGCAAGAGCTCCACCTACGATTGCTACAACAACGTAAAGGATAAATCCGATATTGTTCAGAATCGGCATCAGAATATTTGCATAAGAATTCGCCTTTGTCGCATTGACGCAGAGTTCTCCGTTTTTCAGATCAAATCCTTCTTTTGCCTGCTCCTCATGGCAGAATACTTTGACAACCTTCTGTCCGTTGATCATCTCTTCGACGTAACCGTTTACATCACCCAGAGAAACCTGCTGCTTGATAAAGTATTTTCCGCTTCGGCCAGCCACAGAACCGATTACTTTCAGAATGATAAAAACAAAAGCAACCACGATCAGCGTCAGCCAGAAACTGATACTCAGCATGGAAATAAATACGACCACGATCGTCATAACAGAGTTCAACAGCTGCGGAATACTCTGTGAGATCATCTGACGCAAGGTATCGGTATCGTTGGTATAATGACTCATAATATCGCCATGTGCATGAGTATCAAAATATCGGATCGGCAGCTTCTGCATATGAGAAAACATCTCATCACGGATTTTTTTCAGAATTCCCTGTCCGATGACAACCATAAAACGGTTATACAGGTAAGCGGCTATCGCACCTGCAAACAGGATCACCGCAACTTTAATCAGATACTGCTTCAGGCCGGTAAAATCAACCTGGGACTGTGTCAGTAACGGGGTAATATAATCATCGATCAGATCCTGGATAAACACAGCGGAGTAAGCAACCGTTGCTGCAGAAACCGCAATACAGATGACTACAAAAATGAAGCGGAGTTTATATGCGCTCAAATATCCAAGGAGACGCTTCACGGTTCCTTTTGTATCTTTTGCCGCAGACATCCGTTTTTTATTATTACTGCTCATCGTCACTTCCTCCTTTCACCTGTGATTCATATACTTCACGATAAATATCGCTACTCTTCAATAATTCTTCATGTGTGCCGTAAGCACTGATCTTACCATCATCCATAACAATAATGTGATCCGCATCCTGAACGGAAGAAACACGCTGCGCAATGATGATCTTGGTCGTATCCGGAATCTCTTCCAGGAAAGCCTTACGGATCAGCGCATCTGTCTTGGTATCTACCGCGCTGGTAGAATCATCCAGAATCAGGATCTTTGGTTTCTTCAGTAATGCACGGGCAATACACAGACGCTGTTTCTGTCCGCCGGAAACGTTATTTCCGCCCTGCTCGATGTACGTATCATATTTATGTGGGAATGTCTGTACAAAATCATCAGCCTGAGCCAGTTTACATGCATGGATCAGTTCTTCATCCGTTGCTTTCTCGTTACCCCAGCGTAGATTTTCCTTAATAGTACCTGAAAACAATACATTTTTCTGAAGTACCATAGCTACGGAATCACGCAGTGTCTCAAGATCATAATCGCGCACATCTACGCCACCGACTTTGACCTCACCGGAAGTAACATCATACAATCGCGGAATCAACTGTACCAGACTGGATTTGGAAGAACCGGTTCCACCGATGATACCAATCGTCTCACCGGAATTGATTTTCAAGTTAATGTTATCAAGTACCGGTTTATCCGCTTTTTTCGCATAGGAAAATGCAACATTTTCAAACTCGATGGATCCGTCTGGAACTTCTGTCACCGGATTCTCTTTGTTCTGAATATCACTTTCCTCTGTCAGAATCTCAACGATACGCTCTGCAGAAGATCTTGCGATGATAACCATTACAAATACCATAGAAATCATCATCAGACACATCAAAATCTGAATTGCATAGGAAAACAGACTCATCAGTTCACCGGTTGTCATACCACCGGCAATACCCGGTGTATTTCCACTGACAATGATCGCCTTAGCTCCGATCCATGCAATAGCCAATAAGCAGACATTGATGGCACACATCATTGCAGGCATATTAAATGCCAGCATTTTCTCTGCTTTTGCAAAATCCACATAGATTTTTTTTGAAATTTTTCCAAACTTCTGATCCTCATGCTCCTCACGGATAAAGGATTTTACGACTCTGACTCCGTGCAGATTCTCCTGAACCACCTCATTCAAACGGTCATACGTATTAAATACACGTTCAAAATAAGGGTGTACATGCTGCGCCAGCCAGATCAGAATAAATCCAAGTACCGGAATGGTTGCCAGAAAGATCAGGGAAATCTTCACATTAATAGTGAATGACATGATCATTGCGAAGATCATCATAATCGGTGCACGGACTGCAACGCGGATGAGCATCTGATATGCATTCTGTACATTTGTCACGTCCGTGGTCAGACGGGTTACGATACTTGCCGTCGAGAACTTATCAATGTTGGAAAAAGAAAAGTTCTGGATCCGATAGTACATATCCTTTCGCAAATTCTGTGCGAGACCGCAGGATGCGATCGATGCCTGATGGCCTGCCATTGAGCCGAAGGCAAGTGCGATCATTGCAAGTACTAAAAGGATGATTCCATATTTCCAGATGACGGACATACTTCCGGCTTCAATGCCTTTGTCGATCAGACTCGCCATAACAAATGGGATCAGCACTTCCATGATAACTTCTACGGTTACATAAACCGGCGTCAGAATACTTGCCGTTTTATATTCCCGTATGGATTCCATTAACTTTTTTACAAGTTTCACGTTTTGTTTTCCTCCTGTTTCTTATTTTTTTAAACCTATATTACAAAAACCATCTTTCATATTTTGCTGCATGCGGTGCATATAATCAAAGAACTGCTCCAGTTCCTGCTCGGAAAAACCTTTTGACAACGTCTCCTCCACCACACTGAAATCCTCCAGCATGAGCTCATCGATTTCTCTTCCCTTATCTGTCAGAATAAGTTTCTTCAGACGTGCATCCCAAGGTACACTCTGTCGCTCCACCATGCCCTTTTCTACCATCAGATTAACTACCTTTGATGCCGTAGACCGGGTAATCTCAAAATTTTTCTCTAAATCTTTCTGAAATACATCTTCGTTATTTTTTGTTTTATCCGAAATATATCCAATGATCCAGGCATTGGCACCTGTAACACTGTCTATTTTCTTTTTATTCGGTGAATTTTCGATCCAACGGTGAATCTGATGTGACAGGATCCGGATATCATTCCCGATGCAATCCTTTTTCATAACGCTCCTCCTTCCCAAAGCTTTGTTATTATAACGCAAAAAATGTTTGCTGTCAAACAGTTTGACAGCAAACATTTTTATGTTTTATGATACTTTTTATTCAAATCAACCACTGCAGTTTTTATTTTTTGAGGTTATGTGTGTACTCGGTTGACAGTATATAACCATCCTTATAATGTAGCCAATAACGACAAAGCTTAAAATGAAACATAGTACGAAAAAAATGGTGGAATGATTGGCGTCATGAAAACGTTTTAAGCCAATTATATAATCGTATACAAAATATAAAATATTGATAATTATAAAAATAACAGTGGACAATGTTATTTTATCTGCAAACCAGGTCTGCCAGGCACTGAAATATACAATTTGAATAATTGTGTAAACGAGGATGCCAATAATAAATAGGCGCCAGAAATCATATCTGCCAAGATAAGACGATTTGCCATTAAAGTGTTTCATAATATCTCCCCCTTGTCTATTAGGGTAGTGTCAAAAACTACCTGTTTTTTATTGTTCTAAATCCTATGAATATGGTCTTTATCCGTTTCCATATATCTGATAATAACACTGTGCCTTTGACATATCTCATATGAATACTGCTTTATATCATCTGATATCTGTCTCGAAACCAGTAATTTCTTCCTATATTTGCAGACGAAAATAATGTGATATTGTAATAGGTATTTGTGTCTGTTTTTAGATTTCCATGTTCCCATGCCATGAGTATACAATAATTTCTGATTTTTAGCTACCTTAACCCACCGTCTAAAGCCAGTGGGATTGTGGTAGCCTTATTTCAACTCAGCAAAACTTGTACCCGGATGCGTCTTACAATAATCCACGATAACTTTCTTGTATTCCTCAACCATTGTATGTTCTCCTTTCTCAATTAATTATGAAATAATTATAACACATTTTTCAACATTTTTCAATAAAATAAAACATAAATCATATAAGCAAAATGTTTACATTCGTAGTGCAATAAAAATATTGAACGGCAAAATAAAAAACAACAGAGATAACAATACAATCTCTAATAGACCATACATCATAGCTATCTGCAGTTTCTCAATTTCTTCATCACCTGCATCTTTCAAAAAGACACATTTCATAATATTGTACATCACAAATCCAAGCGTGATAATTACGAAATAAATAGAACACGAAATGACAATATCACCAAGCATCGTAAGTGGCGATGATGTAATATTGTCAGAACTCAAACTGTGATGCATACAATATGCATTGAAACTCTTACAGATATACTCGGCATATTGTTCCCCAAATATTCCACACAAGAACCCGTAAACCAAAAATATAATCGTACATACTTTTTCCTGTAAAGCATACGGAGAAACAATCACCTCATCAATTGCCAAATCATAATGTTCCGGTGTACTCATACCAAAACGCTTCGCAATCGCATATACAATATTAAATAACGCTTTTTTTAATGGCTTTAAAAACTTACTGAATTTCGAATCATTCTGTCCTTCGTAAAGTTCATCCTTTTTTCGCTTAAACATAAATATATCCTAACCACCTTTCTTATCATGAATATGAATTCATCAACACCTAAATTTTATCACATATATGAGGGATTTTCAATATACACATACATTATAATGTTATTCGTAAAGGTTGCACTTTCAAACGACATTAAAACTTATACATATATCTACACAAAAATACACACAAGACGGGGATTTTCACGTATACTGATTCAAGAAAGGAAAATATTATGAGAGAACTTCATCATTTTGATATTTTTACATTACCCAACAACAAAGCAGAGGAAAATATCGTCTGTATCACAACAAACGGCATCATCAAACGTGATGGTACTGCTGTCATGGGCGCTGGCATTGCAAAAACTGCAAATCTTCGTTTTAAAGTTGCTGAAAAACTTGCTGACAGTCTCCGCACCAACGGCAACATTGTAAGTGACCTTGGCACCTATTACTGGAAAACCAGCCGATTCCATCTGGTTGCTTTCCCAACAAAACACGACTGGCGTAATCCTTCGGATTTACAGCTTATCGAACAATCTGCAAAGCAACTTGTTGAACTTGCCAATACAAATGGTTTCCAACACATTTTCCTAACACGTCCGGGATGTGGATGCGGTCAACTCGATTGGGAAACTCAGGTAAAACCAATTCTTACACCTATTCTTGATGATAGGTTTACTATCGTCTATCGATAGACACCTATTATCTATTACACAGAAAGGAAAATATACATGATTCAAAACAAGGTGGATAGCCACTTAACAGTAATTCGTAAAGTACATGAAATACTGCCTATTACAAAAGTCATTGTAGAAGTAGCATCTTTTGATATTCAAAAGATAAAAAATCCTACAATAAGTGGTACAGAATATCAGCAAGGTGAACAGTTAGACTTTTGGAATGTTAGAGAATATGTGCTTTTTAGAGACAGTCATATCTGTCAATGCTGTAAAGGCAAAAGTAAGGATAAAATACTTAATGTGCATCATATAGAAAGTCGTAAAACTGGTAGCGATGCTCCAAATAATCTAATTACGTTATGTGAAACATGCCATACTGGTTATCACAAAGGAATTATAAAACTTCCCAAGACAATACATAGAGGAATGTCATTTAAAGACGCTACATTTATGGGAATCATGCGATGGGCTTTTTATAACAAGCTAAAGGAAATATATCCCAATGTAAGCCTTACATACGGATATATTACAAAGAACACTCGCATAAGAAATAGCTTACCGAAAGAACACTACATAGACGCTCGTTGTATTAGTGGTAACCCAAAAGCAATATCAGATGGTATGATATATTATCAAAAGAAAGTAAGGTGTCATAACCGTCAGATACATAAAAATACTATTCTTAAAGGCGGTATTAGAAAACGTAATCAGGCATCATATAATGTGATGGGATTTAGGCTTTTTGATAAAGTTAAGTGGAAAGGTCAAAATTGTTTTATTTTTGGCAGACGCTCCACAGGAAGAATGGATTTACGTCTTTTGAACGGAACAAAAATCAATGCGTCTGTTGGATATAAAAATCTCAAAATAATAGAGATGCGTAAAAATTATTTAACAGAACAAAGAAAGGGAGGTTAAAGGCGGTTCCTCCCACGGGCTTCCCCGCCATGAATTATATGACAGAAATAACCAAAGAATGTGAAGCTTGCGGTGCAAAATTTACACCTACACATAAATTGCAAAAATACTGTCCAGACTGCGGTAGTCACGGACTTCGCATTAAAAAACAATATGAACGCAACATCGCAAGAAGTATACGATACCAAAATCTAGTAAGTCCTGAAGTTTTTACACACACTTGCAGTGTTTGTGGTAAAATATTCAAGACAACATACAGCAATCGAAAAGTTTGCTCAGATAAATGCGGTAAAATTGCCGCAAAACAAAAACTCATATGCACACAGTGCGGAAAACCACTGATTGATGTCATGCCTATTGATGACATACCGGACAGCGAAATTCACAAACGTACACATTTTTGCAGTAATGCATGTAAAGATGAGTATGAATTAATCAAAAATCCACCACGTACCTGTCAATATTGTGGCAAAACCTATCGCAACAAAAATAAATATTTCTGTTGCAATGACTGTCAAATAAAATATCGAAAGGCTCACAAAGGTAACACACCTTCGCCACGTAAATCACACAAAAAAGTCGTACGCAAATACCGCTGCGACATCTGTGACAAAACATGTACCCATCCAAGGTTTCAAACCTGCAAAATTAACGGTATATATAAAACCCACATAATTTGCAGCGAGGAATGCATGGACAAATACAAACACATGAAACCAAAAACTGACGAACAACAGGAACAAAAGAAACAACTGGATGACTATATCAAAGAAAACGGTTGCTGTGGCATCTGCACCACATCCTACAAAGATTGTGAACGTATGCAGAGTGAATTCCGTATCATTCCAAAAGGAGCCAAATACGTAAACAGCAAAATCATTCAATGTCCAAAATTCAAAACCAAATTCAAACCATAAAGATAAAGATAACTATCATTCACTTATCGATGAAGCAAATGATATAATCTATATGTGGTTTTTACAACTCAAAAAGGAAATCACAGAAAGCATTAAAATGATACAATAGAATTAATTCACACAGAAAGGATATACAATACTATGTTTTCTAAATCACAAATAGCTGTTTTACGTGGTATTAAGCGGTCTTTCGTAAAGTCTATTTGTGATGTCTTACGAACATCAGAATATGACCACATTATAAGCCGTGTAAAAACAAACGACAGTATCACGAAAAAACTACAAAACAAACAAAAAGACCCGACAATTGAAAATGCATTCGCATATCTTTCAGACATCATCGGTGTAAGAATTGTTACACAATACATCGAAGATGTTTATGCAATTGCCAATATCATCAAAAACAAATATCAGGTTATTGAAGAAATTGATTACATCAAAAAACCAAAATCAAGTGGATATCGCAGTTTTCATATTATTATTAACCACCCGATACGTAAAAACGGAAATTTCCCAACAATCGAATATATACCTATCGAAATACAAATTCGTACTATGGGTATGGATTTCTGGGCTAGTCTGGAACATTCTATCGTTTACGGACCAACAAAAAACCCAGAACGACAGGACTTACACGATAATGATGTTATGAGCCTTGCCGACAAAGAACTTAGTTCTTACGCTGAAGATATCTTTTCTATTGACATGCGAATTCAGGCACTGAAACACATTGTCAAATCAAACACCTAAAATCAGAAAAGGAGATTTATATTATGACTGATTACGAAATGCAAAAATTTCAAAAATCTTGTGGTACAAGAGTTCTTCTTGACGGCAAATCATGTATCACAACTATCTCAGATAAGACATTTTACGATAAATGTCTTATCTACAGCGAAATCAAAAATAAACGCATCAAAGACAGCGTTACATGGAATCCCATGTCAGACAACTGGAAAGAACGATGCAAACAAAATGCATTCTGGTTCCAAGATACATTAGAAGCCATGAAAGCAATGTATCCTGATATAGATGACCGTCTCTTTGATTTAAGAACGAAACTGTTGGATTTCGCAGGTGAAGCCGTCTGCTTACCCGCTTACGAAGAAGATTTGGCTAATCTTCTCAAATACGGTCAGTTCTGGATTGGCAACAACGTAAAATTCATGAAAGGTGAACCGAGTCGTTGCCATGCCAATGCATCCAATCTATGGGAACAGAACAAAGACAAAACAGCTATCTGTACCGGATATGCCTTATCTTCTGATGGTATGTGGCGACAGCACAGTTGGCTCCTTTGGAGAAAACCACGTTCCAACCAAATTGTTGAAACAACAGAACCACGTATCGTTTACTTCGGATTTGCCATGCCACCCGACATGTGTGAAAAATTTGCAGACGAAAATTTCTAAGAAAGGAGAAGCCTATGGGATTCAAATACACACGCAACAGCATCAACAACATTGCTGGAAAATGTCATGAAATGATGGGCTTATCAGCACCCATCACTCTGGAGAAACTCAAAATAGCCATCCAAAACATAGGTATCGTTTTGACAGCAAAACCAGATATGTCATGTCATGACGATGATGTCGTCAGACACGGTGCAGAAGACTATGAGATTTATTACAATCCAAAACAGTCAGAACAAACACAGTTATGGCATCTTGCAAGTGCATTGGGCAAAATCATCCTATTCGGACTCCCACAAAATTTTGATAAAAATGTTTACTCCGGTGAGTTTACATTGTTATCAGAAAAAGGTGATATCCTTGATATACATGAAATCTTCCATGACATTGACATCATGAAATCTGAATTAAAATGTTGTTCTGACTTGGATGACGTAAAACATAGAGTCCAAAACTTTATCAAAGCAACTTCAGACGAATACAAATTCGTCAATGTCTATGATTTTCACAAAGAGTCCATGCTTCGCATCCATAAAGAATGTATAAATCCAGCATACAACATGATATATTACGTTAAAATCATCAAAAACTAAGCAAAAAAGCCTGCACAATGTGCGGGCTTTCTTTTTTTTTTTATGATAAAACTACAAACATTTATTTTTATTTTTTTTTATTTTATACAAAAATACAATATGCCGCGTCGTTGTAAACGACGCATACTTATTTATCCAGTGTAACATATACACGGGTGACGACTTTTTTTGAATACACAAAAAAAAATATACAGGCACATAAGTGCCTGTATAAAAAGGATAATTTAACAATCCGTTAGTCAACGCAATCCCCAACATTTTTTAATCGAAATCTTTTATCATCTTATCGCTGGTCAAATATAACATGGATTGTTTCCAAATTTCACCTGAATATGAAGAACCATATACACCCGCCATTTCCCGTGGTGTATCAAATCCAACATAGGATGCGATGCTATAATATGGTGTACTACCACAAAACCAAATATCTTTATTTGAGTTCGTTGTTCCCGTCTTTGCAAACGCAGGCATATCTGATTCGCCTGTCCAATTCAGCTTACGTGCTGTACCAACAGTCAAGACACCGGAACAAATATCACGCATCTGACGTGTTGCATCTGCATTGTAAACGTTTTCTTTACCCTTTACTTCTTCAAAAATCTCTTTGCCATCTTTGTTTAAAAATGACACAATACAAGTAGGAGCATAATATGTTCCGTTATTTGATATCGTCTCATACGCCGATGCCATTTCTACAGTATTAACACCATAAGTTAAACCACCAAGCGCAGCAGCATCATTATAATCACTCGGACATATCTGTGAAAAATGCTGTTTCTGTAAATAAGATAATCCGGTCTTCGGACCTAACGCATCGAATATCTGCCATGCAACACCATTTTTCGACTGTTCTACCGCACTCCGCAGCGTCATCGCTGCACCTGATAATGATTGCGCATCCACACCCAGTTTCTTTGCTACCGATACGTCGATATTATGTACAATCGTATCTGGTGTCCATCCATTCGCCAATGCTGGCGTATACACAACCACAGGTTTGATAGAACTTCCCGGCTGACGATACGCCTGATATGCACGATTGAAACTATACACCTTAGAATCCGTGTTCTGCGTACGACCACCAACCACAGCAATCACTTTATGTGTCTGATTATCAATCACTGTCAGTGCGCCCTGACACGCATACATTCCATCGTCTGTCATCTCATTATTATAAGAACTTAACACATTATCAAATACAGACTGTAAATTATCATACACAGTCTTATCCAATGACGTATAGATACGATATCCGCCCGTATAAAGCTTTTGCTTATACATAGTATAATCATCTGCATATTGCTTCTGATATGCATTAAAATCATCCATATCATCAAACTTATAACGAAACGCATAATTATCCAGCTCCATCAAATAACGAATTGAACAATCAATTGCATAACTGGATAAATAATTGTTATACACATAATCTTTATCCTGCAAAACAATCTTTTGTTTTAACGCTTCCTCATACTCTGCCGTCGTAATCGAACCGACCTGTAACATATCATGCAAAATCTTTTGCTGTCTTGGAACTGCATTAGACATATCATTCCACGGATTATAATAACTTGGTCGATTTGGTATCGCAGCAAGATATGCTGCTTCTGCCAACGTCAGTTCACTGGAAGGCTTATTAAAATACGCCTGAGACGCACCCTCAATTCCGTAAATACCATTACCATAATTACAAGTATTTACGTAAAACTCCATAATCTTCTCTTTCGAATACTTTTTCGTCAAATCCTGTGCCAGAAAAATCTCTGTCAATTTACGAGACATCGTTGCATCTCGTGTCAAGTAAATACTACGAGCCAACTGCTGTGTAATCGTCGATGCACCATGTGCTTCATTTCCACGAGATAATACATATCTCAAACCAACACGAATAATACCTTTATAATCGACTCCATTATTCTCCCAAAATGTACGGTCTTCAATTGCCACAAACGCATTTACCACATTCTTTGGTATCTCATTATAACTTAAGTACGTATTGAAACTTGTCTCATAAAGATTCGCCAACACTTCACCTTTGTTATCATAAATGATACTACCCTCGTTAATATGAAAATCATTATCCGTACTATCTTTTGCAATTTTTCCAGCTTCGGAATAATATGGTGTCAACATCGGCAACGCATGATGATAAAATAGAAAACCAACCAAACAGCCACACACCAGACCAACACAAAGCAACTTACATATCAAAGCAAAAATACCACATATCATATCCAGTAAAAACGCAAGACATAAAAGCAAATAATAACGAACATTATGCTCACAATGACTATGTATGACCTGCCATGTCAAATGATTCCGCTTCTTTTTAATTCGACGTAAACGACGTTTCGATATACGAACCGATTGCATTTTCATATCCTCACTTTCTTTCGTTATTTAAAAATATTATATACTAAATCTGCTCATATATCAACATGATTTATAACATAGAACAATACGGCATATTCACGTTTTACACAAAATACACACAACGAGTGATATAACAAAATTAACACGAAAGGACAATGATATTTATGACCAAAGAACAAATTCAACTGGAAGCCTACAAACAAATCCGCTATGCCATAAACTTAGATTTAGAAAACGATGAATTATCAGGTTTTATTCACGGCGTGATTGCATTAGAAACAGCATTATCTGAATCCATGCAAGATACACAAGATACGCAGGAACAGCCTGATGAGCCTGATAAACCACAACTTGACATCGACTTGCTCGAAAAACTCGGTAAAGAACAGAATCACATTAAACTGGCAAAGCCACTTTCGCCACCACTTGCACCGCCATTAAAATGATTTGTCATACCGGACAAACATATTTCTCGTAACCACAATCCATGAAAATTTGATAGATTTTATCAATATATTTATCAAAATTATCACACAAATCGCCAGACCAATAATAACAAGAAACATCATACTCATCATGATAATCCATCTGTACTATGGAATCTAAAAACGACGTTACATTCCCTGTACAAAGCTTCGCCAGATTATCATACACATCATCAGTTTGTTTGATATAAACCTTCTTTGCATCATTATTGACAAACAGATATAAACCAGAAATCACCGGATAAGCACAATTAGCTTGCATCCGCGGTAAAATATGTTCAATAAAATCATCTACATCTAATTTTTTACAATGCTGTAAAAATAACATAAGCCGTTCATCCTTTGTCATCGCAGACTCTAATATTTTATTCGAATATTTATGCCAAAATTTAAAACAAATTATCAATATAATCAATAAAACACAATGAAACAACGTATTTATCATTTATCATATACCTAGTCTCTTTCCACAAATCTATGATACAATGAATTATATACCACATATCAGCAGAATCATAGTGCTTTCTATACAATACAACCAATATACATAACAAGTATTGTATATATGATTATCAAAACAAAAAGGGATAAGACGTATGACAAAAAGAACATATCGGTTTGAAGTCTGCTAATATTGCAGGTAAAATCATTAAACCATTCGACGTGACATCCGTCCCACAACAATATCGCAATTTAGACTACAAAACAGTCATTTATTGGGATAATGCACGAACACTCAGATTCAAAAGAAAAGACCAGCTATACTAAGCTGGTCTTTTATACATAATACACACATCGGGTGTATATGCATAAGAGTTTTTCTCTTATTCATTCATTCATAATTAAAAAATCTACACTTGGGTATTACCAACTCAAGTGTAGATTTTTTTATGGCTCTGACATATCAGAGCCATATTTTTTTTTTTAATGTTTACGCTTAAATATTGCGAGAACACCAAGCAATGTAGACATTACACCGCCCATTCCACCAAGAGCAGGAACAACACCTACATCAGCAGTCTTAACAGCGGCAACTGTAGAGTCTGATTTGGCAGGAGTATCAGATTCACCTACACCCTTGCCATCAACGCCTGCTTTGTCGTCAGTACCGGTACCCTTATCCAGACTTACATTTGTATCCTTTGAAAGAGATACATTAAATGTATCTGTACCAGTACTCGTTACCTTACCAGAACCGATAGCCTTACCACTCTCGTCATAAGCAATAACAAGAACTTCTCCATCTGCTGCGGCATCTGCAATATCTTTCATCGTAGTATCTGCAGCTAAATCTGTGCCTGAACCAGATGCAGTTGTCATTTTATACGTCTTTGCATTCGTATAACCTAACTTCTGAACTAAAGCATCCAATGTTACTGAAGATTTTACGGAAACATTCGTTGTGGTACCGTCAGCAGAGATAACTGTCAACTTGTATGTACGAACCTCAGCATCCGACTTATCATCCTTTGAATCAGAAGAACCGTCGTCCTTTGTATCTGTACTACCAGAACCATCATCAGGTTTTGATGTTGAACCATCATCAGGTTTTGTCGTTGAGCCATCATCAGGTTTCGTTGTTGAACCATCATCTGGCTTTGTTGTCGAACCATCATCTGGCTTTGCTGTATCATTCTTTGTCCACTGAGCGTAAAGTGTTGCATCAGCAGTTGTCATATAAGACTCTACCTTATCGCCACCTTCTGTAGCTGTGAACCAACCGTTAAACGTATAACCATCACGTACTGGGACAGGCATCTTATCAGCAGGAACACCTTCTGTTGCAGCAAAACGAATTGCAGGTACACTGTCACCACCATTTGAATTGAAAGTCAACACATAAGTTGCTTCTGACCAATGAGCGTAAAGTTTCATACTCTTTCCGTCTGTAACAGATGTTACACGAATACCGCCCTCTGGTTTTGTATACCAACCAGTAAAGACATAATTTGTCTTTGTTGTTGTTGGCATTGATGTAAATGGTGTATCAATGTTTTCCGTAATTGGCTGAACCTCAGTTCCACCCTGAGAATCAAATGTCAACGTATAGTGTGACAGCTTCCAATGTGCATACAATGTCACATCCTTTACTGTTGAAAGCTCAGTTACTTTCTTTCCGCCGTCAGCTTTCGTATACCAGCCATCAAATGCATAATCAGTACGCTCTGGTGTTGGTAAATCCGTTACTACCTCATCTGCACGAACAGACATCGGAGCAATCTCATTACCACCCTGTGCATCAAATGTAACCTGATATGTGTTTGCAGTCCAATGTGCATAAAGCATGACATCGTTTGTTACTTTATCGATTGCTGTGACTTTGTCACCACCATCTGCAGCTGTAAACCAACCATCAAACGTATAGCCATCACGTACAGTAGCAGGTAATGAATCAACACCCTTACCCTCTTTTACAGTAACAGCATCAATAGCTTTTCCACCGTTTGAATTCAGTGTGATGATGCAGTTCTTTAACGAAGTAACCTTTGTCACAATATCAGCACTGTTTACAGATACTGATTTTCCGTCAGCACCTTTGTAATGAACTTCCAGATTTGTCTTGATATCAGAACCCTCAACAGAATCTGTCACCTCTCCAATAAGTTCAAAACTCATGGTATCACCAGCGTCAATTGTTGGACTCTTGTCCTCATACTTAGCAGCAGGTTTGATTGTTAAAAGACCCTCGCCTTTTCCCCAAGAAACCATAGATTTGAATGAATCAAATCTATCTGCTCCATTGTCCTGTGTAATATCGCTGCTAACATACTTTACACCGTCAGGTAATGCCATATACATTACCATTCCGCTTACATTCTTATCACTTGTGTTGCGGATTGTTACATCATACTTAATCTTGTCTCCCGGCTTTACAGTAGCACTGCCACCTAAATCATTCTGCTTTACAGATACAAGAAATGGACACTCAGATTTCTTAGAATCAAAAGTAATCGCATCCTCGCTGTCAGCAACGATTGACATTGCATCAACAGATGTTGTTGACTTTGCAGATACATTCGACATGATTGGCGCAACAGCTGATGAACCAGCTACAGCAGCGCACATAAGAGCGGATGAGACTTTTAAAATGTTTTTCTTCATGCTCTTTTGTCCTTTCTATATTAATTTTTGCATGAGAATATAACGGATGCCCGTTAATTGCTCTTTATACATTATATATTGAACAGAATTTTTTTGCAAGCACTATTCACATTTTTATGCATATATGAGTACATATTCGTATAAAAAAGTTTACACTTAAACTATTTTGGGCAAGGAATCAAGATTCCTAGATTATCATAATGGTTGACAAGAGCAACCAAAAAGAGTACAATAATATATAATAATCAACAATAAATAAATACCCAAATAAATTATAAAAACATGAGACCACTGTAAATTATAAACTGGTATTTTTTCGAAAACGAAAAAATACCAGAAACAAAAACATGAAAACATGTGAAAACTATGTGAAAGATGTGATGAATTATAAATTATAAAAGAAAATATGAGAAACGTAGAGCGCCGGAAACGGCGCGAATTGCGGGTGAGACAGTGAATGAGAATGAGATAAATCGTTTCATTCCATTCTACTAACGTAAGTTTTCTTCGAAAACAGAAAGGATTGTGAGATTATGAAGAAGAGAAAAATTGTGATGAGTGTACTCATCGTTACCATGCTTGCATCTTGCATGGCATGTGGTAACATTAAAGACCATAAGGATAAAACCCTTAAAAACAGTGTGACTGAGAAAGTCACAGTTAGCAACACAGAAGTCGCAGAAGATACCGAAAATATCGAACCTGTCGATATCAAGATTGACGACCTTAAGCCACTTGCTGACGCAGGTGTCATCACTGGTGTAGAAGATATCATTGTGCCAGAAGGCACTGACGTGAATCTTAACGAACTTGTCTATGCTGACAAAAACATCGTAAAAAGTGTCGATATCGATGACAGTGCAGTTGATTACAGCAAAGCTGGCACTTACGAAATTATCTACACTATCACCTTTGACGGTGAAAAGCTTCGTGACTATGTCAAAGACAACAACATTAACGTAAACTTTGACACAAACGACAAGACTATAGTCGTAAAGACTAAAGTCACTATCACTGTAGCCACAGAAGAAGATACTGAAAAAGCTATCGAAAGTGGCAATACCAACGTCGTTACACCAGAGACTAAAGAGTCTGTTGCTGAAAGCAATAAGGCAAAAGCCAATGACAACGCTGTAGCAAGCAAGCCTGCTGAAAAGCCTGCTAAGAAACCTGCTGGCAATACTGGCAACAGCAATGCTGGTAAGCATGAAAACAATAACAACAATGGCAACAGCAATGCTAATGCTGGTAACAACAGTGGTAATGCTGGTAACAATGGCAATAGTGGTAACAACGGTAACCATAACGGAAATAATAATGGTAACAATGATAACCACAATGGCAACAACGGTGGCAATAACGACAACCATAACAACAATACTGAAAAGCCACACGTACACAAGTATAACAGTGGTATCGTAACAAAAGAACCTACTTGTACAGATACTGGTGTCAAGACATATACTTGCGTAGATGGTGATGATTCATACACCGAAACAATTCCAGCACTTGGACATGACTATGTTACACGTACTGAAACAGTTACTGTCAAAGAAGCTTGGGATGAAGACGTGTATGAATCACGCTACATCTGCTATGGTTGCGGTGCATCATTCGAAACTGCACGTGAAGTTGGTAGACACATTCTTGCTGTTCCAAATGACACATGTGGTAGCTACTATGTAGATGACGTTAAAGTCAACACCATTCATCATCCAGCAGAAACTGAGACACGTACTTATAAAGTCTGCAGTCGTTGTGATGACACCGTGAAATAAGACGTAACTTGAAAAAGCTACATAATAAGCCTGCTCCTTAATCGGGGCGGGCTTTTCTTTTTACAGACACTAAACCAGAAAAGAATGACTATAAAAAATTATAAAAACATGAAAAACATGAAAGTGAAAAACAATT
>ENA-OPDD01001237-OPDD01001237.1-human-gut-metagenome-genome-assembly--contig:-NODE-1237-length-17749-cov-9.481406_pt1 | contig 17749 bp, 18 predicted proteins | sample MGYA00241574_ERZ501499 | MGnify/ENA primary metagenome ERZ501499 (study PRJEB25962, sample SAMEA2042576) | human gut metagenome | biome: human gut; feature: human-associated habitat; material: faeces...
ACGCAGATGCCGTGCCGCAGTTGCCGGAGCGGTGCTTAAGCCGCAAGGCGGGAATTGTGCGGTGTTGCCCTTGACATTTGACAAAAAAATGCTATACTGCTATTATTGATAGTTCTAATGAACCATCCGCTAATATGGGGTGCATTAAAATATACATTCCGATATTCAAATAGGAAGAAAGAAGATGTGCGTAATGAAAATGAAGAAACTGACCACTTTCGTTGCCTGCGCCGCTATGGCTGGTGTGTTCGCTACCAGCGCATTTGCTGCCAATGATGCACAGGTTGCCCGCGCTCAGGATTACCTGAACTCCAAGGGCATTGCCTACACTGTCACCGCTTCTGACGTTGACAAGGCTGTTGCTGCTGGCTACACTGCTGACGCTCTGGTTGCCAAGGCAAACGCTCTGCTGAATCAGGCTAAGTCTGATCCCGAAGGCGCAAAGAACGAGGCTGTCAATGTGCTGAACAGCATCGGTGTTTCTGTTGCTGACGCTAAGGTTGCCGTCAACGGCAACGATATCACCATCTCTGCCAGCATCAATGGCACCAACGTTGCTTATAGCTTCAACAATGCCGATACCCATCCGGAAATCGGCGAAGCCATCAAGAATGGCACCTGGGGCGTTGCTGAAAGCACCGCCACCGCTGCTGCCAGCCTGAAGAGCGGCAATGGCGTTATCAAGGCTACCGGCGACAATGCTGGTATCGCTATGCTGGTTGCTGTGGTTGCCATCGCTGGCACCATGGGTGTTGCTGTTCGCAAGAGCCGTGACGCTGAGTAATCACGCCTAACTAACATGTTGTTCGCCGCGGCGTGCCGCGGCGAATTTTTTTGTTTCAGCGTCAGGTATGGGCCGCAGCCTGTGCCTGAACGGGGAGAAAAAATAAATGACGCACAAGAACGATTTTTTGCGCAAAGGTCCGGCAGGGCTGGTGGTAGTGCCACTGCTGTTTGCGCTGGTCACGTTGGCGCTGCTGGCGGTCATGTTCAAGGTGTTTGCCGCACCGTACTACTCGCTGGTAGAGTGGTTTATGGAAACTAGCGTGGTGGAAACCCAGCCCAAGGACCTGTTTGATGAGGCAGCCCAGACCCTGACCAATACGGAAAATGACCGGACCGCACAGGAAGAGCCGGAACAGGAGACCATCCCGCTGAGCAGCATTACCTACCCCAGCAAGGGGGACCGCTATGGCCGCATTACGATTGCGGGCACCACGGTGGATGCGCCGGTGTATTACGGCGACACCAACAGCATCCTGAACCGGGGCGTTGGTACTTATGTGGACAGCAGCGGAGCAGGCATCCCTGGTGAAAGTAAGACCATTTTGATGGCGGGCCACAACAACACCTTTTTTAACGATCTGCAGAGCGTTGAGGTGGGCGATGTGGTGACGATCGAGACCCATTACGGTACCTACACCTATACGGTGGAGCGCTGCGAGGTGCGGGATTACCAGGATACCACCACGTACGACTTTACACGCACCGATGAAAACCTGATCCTGTATACCTGCTACCCGTTTGATGCGCTGGGCTTTACCCCTAACCGCTACTTTGTTTATGCCAGCTACACATCCGGCCCGGAGCTGGATGCTGACCGTTGAGGGAGGAGATGCAGAGATGACGCAACAAAAAAACTCCCGCAAAGGCAGCGCTGTGTGGCCGATGGTGCTTTCCTGGCTGAGCAGCCTGATTTTGGCGCTTTTGGCGGTGTTTGTCATGCTGTTTACCACGTTTGGTAACGTGGGCTATATGCAGAGCTGCGTGAAAAGCTCCGGCTATGCCCAGAGCGCCTATGATGATATGGTACAGGATTTTATCAGTTATGGTGCAGCCACCGGTTTTGATGCCGATGTTATGACGGGGTTTATGTCTGTTGACCAGGTGGAAAGCGACATGCAGGATGCTGTGGCGGGGCTGTATGCCAAAACGCTGACCTATTATACCCGCGATAATATCGCGGAAGCTGTTTACAGCGCCATGGAACAGGCTACGGCAGACCGTGGCATTACGCTGGAAGGCGAAACCAAGACGGCCGTGGAAACCGTGGCTGAGGCTGTGCGTATGGAGTATGCCTCCTACACCGCGGTGCCGCTGGTCAGCCAGCTGCGTACCCTGGTGCAGAAACTGCAAAAGGTGATGGTAATCGGCTTGGTGGTCAGTGCGGTGCTGCTGTGCGCTGCGGTAGTGTCCATGCTGCACATCAGCCGCAAAGATGCCCGCCTGGGGGCGCGCTGCCTGGTGTATGCCCTTGGCGGTGCTGCTGTGGTGTGCCTGGTGCTGGGTGTGGGCGTTAAGCCGATGATCGGATTAACGCGCCTGGGCATTGACCCGCCTGCCCTGAAAAACCTGCTGATTGCTTATGTGGGCGGTTTGTTTGGCCGCTTTGTGGTGATGGCAGTGATCTATTTTGTGCTGGCGATAGTGCTTGGCGTATTGGTGAGCAGGCACAAAAAGCACAGAGCATGATGATAGAGTTTATAGAATAAGGGCATCACCGCACAATTCCCGCCTAACGGCTTAAGCACCGCTCCGGCAGCTGCGGCACGGCATCTGCGTTGCCAAAATGCTCGATAATGTCGGGTTGCGGTACCCGCATCGTGCTTCGGGGGCAAAAGCCCCTCGCACTCTGCGACCGCTGCCCCTGCTTCGGTTCGCTGTTTCCGCCACTGGCGGCGCTCACCTTTGCAGCATCCAGTATTATCTGCGCTTTTGGCTTAGCATCTGCTGCACCTCGCTCGCCGTATCGGCACTTAGAATTATGCGGTATTGCCTAAATAGAATTGTGCCCTGCATAGGGCAGAACAGAGAGGTGAGGAACGATGGAACGTGCGGATATTGCAATTATCGGCACCGGCCCGGCGGGCGTTTCGGCGGCCATTACGGCAAAGGTACGTGGCAAAACAGTGCTGCTGTTTGGCAGCCGGGAGCTGAGCAGCAAGCTGACCAAGGCCCATAAAATCCAGAACTACCCCGGTTTGCCGGATATTGATGGTGCCCAGCTGGCCCAGGCGTTCAAAAAGCACCTGGATGTGCTGGAAATCCCAATCACAGAGAAGCAGGTCACGGCGGTGTATGCCATGGGCGGCTATTTTGGCATCCAGACGCCGGATGCCATGTTGGAAGCATCCAGCGTGATCCTGGCGGGCGGTGTGGTGATGGGCAAACCGTTCCCGAAAGAGGATGAGCTGCTAGGCCGCGGTGTGAGCTACTGTGCAACCTGCGATGCGCATTTTTACCCCGGAAAAACCGTTGCAGTCCTGGGATACAACGCAGAATCCTGCCGGGAAGCGAACTTTTTGGCAGAAACTGCGGGCAGGCTGCTGTATTTCCCTGTTGTGCCCCACGAGGTTGCTGTGAACGACCATGTGCAGGTCATTAATGAGCGTCCCATTGCCATTTTGGGCCAGACCCATGCCGAAGGCGTGCAGACGGAGCAGAATACCTATGCGGTGGATGGTGTGTTTGTATTGCGGGATGCTGTTGCACCGGACAAGTTGGTGCCGGGGCTTGCCGTGGAGGGGGCACATGTAAGGGTGGATGCCAACATGGCAACCAACCTGTCGGGCTGCTTTGCCTGCGGCGATCTGGCGGGGAAGCCGTACCAGTACATCAAGGCGGCGGGGCAGGGCAATGTTGCAGCCCTGTCGGCTGTGGAATGGCTGGCAAAACAAAAGAAGTAAGCGTGTGTTGTGCGGCACATGATTGCGGATTCGGTGGTCCGACAGCAGGCTTAAGGCGTTAAAAACGGCACTTTATCCTGTAGAGAATATAGGGGAAAAGTGGTACAATAATTTTTAGCGCTTCGAAGCTACTGACAGGGGCACCATATAAGGGGAGGAAAGCGATGAAGAAGAAAAAAAGAATCGCCTTTGCGCTTACGGCGGCACTGATGATGGTGCTGCTGTTGGCTGCGTGCAGCGACAAAACTATCCGTTTGGGTGTGGCCGGCATCGGCGGCGTGTACCAGGTATTTGGTGAGGATTACGCCGCCCTGCAGGCCCAGAACGGCGGTCGGAAGTTGGAAGTGCGTGAAACCGCCGGTTCGGCGGCAAGCCTGCGGCTGTTGTCCAGCGGGTACCTGCAGATGGCGGTGGTACAGGCGGATATGGCCCAGGATGCTTACAAACAAACCGGCGCTTTTGCGGAATCTGAGGTAGAAAATAACTTCAGCACCGTGGCGGTACTGTATCAGGAAGAATGCCATATTGTTGTGCGGGCAGATTCCGGCATCAACACCGTGGAGGAGCTGCAAGGCAAGACCGTCAGCATTGGCGAGGAAGAATCCGGCACGGAGCAGAACGCCAGACAGATTCTGGCGGCTTATGGCCTGGACGAAAAGCTGGTCAAGGAGGTCAACCTGAACTACACCGATGCGGCCAAGCAGCTGCAAAGCGGTGAGATCGACGCGCTGTTCTGTACGTCCGGCGTAAAGACCGAGATGATTGAAGAACTGGCCAACAGCTGCGGCATTGCCTTGCTGCCGGTGGATGGCAGCGCAGCGGCCCGTCTGCTGGCCGCTTATCCGGCGTACAGCCAGGGCGTGATCCCGGCGGGCAGCTACAATGGCCAGGACCAGGATGTGCCGACCATTGGGGTCAAGGCCGTGCTGCTGGCAAGTGATGAACTTTCGGAAAACACCGTAAAAGCATTGACCAAGACGCTGTATGACGGGGTGGATACCCTGCAGGCAGAGCTTGGCCTCCCCTTGGAGCTGGGCCCCGCGGATAAAATTGGGGTGCCGGTCCACGCCGGTGCGGCGGCGTATTATCAGGAAAACGGCATGGCAGCAGGGGAGGACGCAGCATGATCATAGAGCTGGATATGTACCAGACCCTTGCCATTGCGGTCGTGGTACTGATGTTGGGAAAGTTTTTGCGTAAAAAATGCAGCTTGCTGGAAAAGTTCTGCATCCCTGCGCCCGTTGTGGGCGGCGTGCTGTTTGCCGTGTTCACCTGCGTGTGCTATGTGACCGGCATTGTGGAGTTTACATTTGATGATATCCTGAAAGAAGTCTGCATGGTATTCTTCTTTACTTCGGTCGGCTTCCAGGCAAACCTGAAGGTGCTCAAAAGCGGCGGCAAATCCATGCTGGTGTTTCTGAGCCTGGTTATTGCGCTGATTCTGGCCCAGAACTTTTTGGCGGTGGGGCTGTCCAACGTGATGCGGATCAGCCCGCTGGTGGGCCTTTGTACCGGTTCCATTTCGATGGTTGGCGGCCACGGCACAGCGGGCGCTTTTGGCCCTGTGCTGGAGGACTTTGGCATTTCCGGTGCAACCACGCTGTGCACCGCTGCGGCAACCTATGGCCTGATTGCAGGCAGCATGATCGGCGGACCCATTGGCCGCCGCCTGATTGAAAAGCACAAGCTGCTGGATACCGTGGTGCAGGAGGACGACAGCCTGCTGGTGGAAGAAGAAATCAAGCACGAACGCCACGCCAGCATGTATCCTTCCGCGGTGTTCCAGCTGATCATCGCCATCGGCATTGGAACCGTTGTTTCCAAGCTGCTCTCGCTGACCGGCATGACCTTCCCAATTTATATCGGTGCCATGATTGCGGCCGCCTGTATGCGCAATATCGGCGAGTATACCGGAAAAATCACCATCTATATGGGCGAGATCAACGATATCGGCGGTATCAGCCTTTCGCTGTTTCTGGGTATCGCCATGATTACCCTGAAATTGTGGCAGCTGGCCGAACTGGCCCTGCCGCTGCTGATCCTGCTGGCTGGCCAGACGCTGCTGATGTTTGTGTTTACCAACTTTATTGTGTTCCGCGTGATGGGCCGTGATTATGACGCTGCGGTGATATCTTCCGGCGTGTGCGGCTTTGGCATGGGCGCAACCCCCAACGCCATGGCCAATATGCAGGCCCTGTGCGAAAAATATGCACCCTCAGTTAAGGCATACCTGCTGATCCCCCTGGTCGGCAGTTTGTTTGCGGATTTTATCAACAGCCTTGTTACCACATTTTTTATCAACTTTATTTGAACCACGCTGTGCAAAGCAGTGCACGGCATGAAAAAGCATCAAGAGATGACTTGGAGGAAACATCTGTATGTTTTGGAAATGGAGTAAGAAAAAGGAACAGGTTTATCATGTTGGCAATGAAGATGTTGCCGTACCGGAAGTACATACCGGCAAGGTAGCACATGAGCAGGCCGCTCAACAGGATACCGGGGAGAAAGAAAACATCCACTACGAAAACGTGGCCATCCCAGAGGTGCATATCCCCCACAAAAAGAAAAAGTAATACGCAAAACCGCCGCCAGGCTGCATGAATTGTCTTTCATGCCCGCCCGGCGGCGGTTTTTTTGTTTTGTTATAACTCCAATGTTTTGAGCGGCGCTTTGCGGTCCACCAAAATTATTCTTTATTATTTATTCATTATTATTTATCAGTCAGGTGTTCTCTGCCAGCCATTGGTGCATGTGTTCCCGCATCAGGGCAAAGGCAGTGGCGGTTTCGGGATTGTGTGTCTTAAAGTCCATCAGCTTCCACAGCCAGCCCTGGTCTGCCACGATGCAGCGGCTTTCGGGGTAAACCAGTTCATAAACCAGAGAGGAATGCCCCACCGCGTGGTCCGCTGGGTGCTGCTTTATGCTGCGCAGTACGGCGTGGTGCTCATAAAAAGCCTGCTGCACGGCAGGGGTAACAGGGGAGGCCAGCAGTTCTGCGGTAGTTACATTATAAATATCCTCCAGCGGGGTTTCCACATTGACCCGCAGGATGTCAATTTTATCGGCATCACGCAGGATGTTGCAGTACATTACGGTGCGCTCGTCTAGGCCGTCCGGCAGACGGTAGGCGCTGTGCCATTCCACGGCGGTACGTAGCATGGCATCCTCGGAATCATCGTCCAGGTAATCCCGGATATGCCCCTGCTCGAACAATACCTGCACCCCGGCGCGGGCGTGGTCAATGCTCTTGCTGTCATCAAAGGTGCCAAAACGGCGCAGCTGTTCAAAGCGGCCGACATCGTGCAGCATGCCGCATAGCCAGGCCAGATCCAGCGCAGTGCCCTCCAGCGCAATGCTGCGGCCAATCTGCTCACACAGGGCGGCCACACGGTAAGTGTGGTGGATTTTCAGGCTTACTTTGGGGTCCTGCGCATCATAGGGTCTGATATAGGCGGCAAAAGCATCCAGAACCTTTTGGCGGTCAACAGTCACGATATCCATCTCCTGATTGGTTTTGATTCTGCTGTGATTATAGCACAAATCCGTGGGCACAGCGCCGCAAACCGCAAAAAGCAGCAAAATCGTATACTGCGCACAAAAACATAATCCTCTTTGGGTGTAAATCTATACAAAAGTGCAGTTTTTCCTTGACAAAAAGGCCGTGCGGCTTTACTATTAAGATATTAACCAAACAGTTGCCCGGCCAGCGCAGGAATGCACGGTGCGGGTGCCTGACGGAAAGGGAACATACGCTTATGAACAGCAAGGGTGAGGAGAACCGCAGCGTGCGGCTGACCCGCAAGCGCTTGTCCGATGCATTGATCACGCTGCTGATGCAAAAACCGGTGCGGGAAATCACCGTGCGGGAGCTGACCGAACTGGCTAACGTCAGCCGGGGAACTTTCTATTTCCATTATACTGATATTTATGACCTGATGGACCATGTGGAGCGGGAACAAATCCACACGCTGGAGCTTTTGATGGATGATATCCTGCCGCGGCTGGAAGAAGATTCCACCCCGGAAGCTTTGAGGGCGCTGTTCAGTTATCTGGACGAAAACGATGGTATTTGCAGTGTATTGCTGGGCACAAATGGGGATACTGCATTTGTGCACCGGCTGAAAGGCGTGATTGAAGAAAGTTGTCTTGGCTACCTGCGCCCGCGGGAAAAAGAAACCCAGCTGCAGCGCTATATGGTGGCATTTGCCGTTCAGGGGTGCTTTGGCAATATTGACCTGTGGCTGCAAAACGGTAAGCCTGAAACGGTAGATGAAATGGCAGATATCACATGGCAGGCTGTGCGCGCTGTGCGTGCGGCGGCTGCGCCGTGATAAATTAAGGCATAAATCCGGCTTTGCTGCGCCATGCGCAGCGGGCCATGAGCAGAAGGAGATTTTCATATGGGACTGTTTGATATGTTCAAAAAGAAGGATGCCGCACCGTCCTTCCCGGTTGTGCTGGCAGCGGATGCAGCTGGTGCTTTTGTCAAGATGGAAGATATCCCGGACGAGGTGTTTGCACAGGGCATTCTGGGCCAGGGCTGCGGTATTGACCCTTCGGAGGGCAAGGTGTACGCCCCCTGTGACGGCGAGATCACCCAGGCACCGGATACCCTGCATGCCTTTGGCATTACCACCCCCGGCGGCGTGGAAGTGCTGATCCATGTGGGCGTAGATACCGTGGAAATGAAAGGCGACGGCTTTGAATCCAAGGTCAAGCTGGGCAGCAAGGTCACCAAGGGCCAGCTGCTGCTGACGATGGACCTGGATAAGATCAAGGCAGCGGGCCACCCGGCGGTGGTTATCACCGTTGTTACCAATACCGATGATTTTGCCAGCGTGGATGTGGTTGCTTCCGGCAATGTCAACCCCGGCGATGACATGATGAAGGTGAACAAGTAATCCGGCAGATTTGAGAAATACAGGCGGCACAGGCTTTGAGCTTGTGCCGCTTTTGGGCTTTTGGGCTTTTTGATGCGCGGCTCTTCCCATTGGGGCAAAACTATGGTAAGATACAGATAGATACCCCGCCGACAACCCGGCGGAACAGGAAGGAACGATAACATGAGCGCAATTCTTGCAGTATGCGGTACGGCGTTCTGTGCCATGGTCAGCGATGGTCGCATGGTGGAAGAACCGATCACAGACGGCAAAATCAAGGTGCTGACGGATGCACTGCCCAAAGTGCGCAAGCTGAACCGCAACGTGCTGGTCGGCTTTGCAGGGGATGCTGTGGCAGCAGCCCAGATCATCAATAAATTGGATGAATACGATGTGCAGTATATGACGCTGGAAAAGGCGGTCAAGGTATTGCAGCAGGCAGCCCAGCAAACGCCCTGTGCCCCAGTTGGGGTGCGGCTGCTGGCGGCCGCGGCCGCAAGGGGGATTTCCAGCTGGTGATGCTGGCCAGCACGGAGGATTATGCCCCGCAGACCCAGCCAGCCAGGGACGGCACCTATCTGATCGAAGGCGCTTGTTCCCATACCGAGGTCGCCCCATATCTGGAGCAGTACGTCAAGCCCGAAGCCGCCAGATGGCATACGCTGGACGATATTGCCAAAACACTGGATGGCTGCATTGCCAAATTGGCCGAAGCGGATCAGACGGTGAATACCAAATATTTTCGCGAACTTGTAATGTGATAAATGGGATTGCCACTGCAGACGACCCTGCTCCCTTCAAGGATACAATAAACAGGAGAAATCAAGCCATGAAAATTGCACTGATCAATGAAAACAGCCAGGCCGCCAAGAACGCCCTGATCGAAGCCACCCTGCGCAAGGTTGTGGAGCCGATGGGCCATGAGGTTGTCAACTATGGCATGTACGCAACCGATGATGCCGCCCAATTGACCTATGTGCAGAACGGCATTCTGGCAGCGGTACTGCTGAATTCCGGCGCAGCGGATTATGTTATCACCGGCTGCGGCACCGGCGAGGGTGCCATGCTGGCGCTGAACAGCTTTCCCGGCGTGATCTGCGGCCATGTGGAAGATCCCGTGGATGCCTATACCTTTGCTCATGTGAACGATGGCAATGCTGTTGCCCTGCCGTTTGCCAAAGGCTTTGGCTGGGGCGGCGAGCTGAACCTGGAATATGTGTTTGAAAAACTGTTCGGCTTTGGCCATGGTCAGGGCTACCCGAAGGAGCGCGTTGTGCCCGAACAGCGCAACAAGAAGATCCTGGACGGCGTGCGTTCCGTGGCGTTCCGTGACCTGTGCGATATCCTGAAAGATCTGGATCACGATCTGGTCAAGGGCGCTTTTGCCGGGGAGCATTTTGCCGAGCATTTCTTTGCAGACTGCAAGGATGAAAAGATCGCTGCAACCGTAAAGGAACTGATGGCATAATCAACCAAAACAGCTTTTACTGGGGCTGTCTTTGCACGGGGAACCGTGCAGGGGCAGCCCCTTTTTAATTGCTGCATTCAAAAATGATGTGCAGCGGGCGTGTGCAGCGAGGTGAAAATACACAAAAAGGCGGTGAAAACTGGGCTGTGAAACCTGTAAAACCGGAAAATGTCCCGAATTTACAGCATAATTCACAAATAGATAACAAATTATTTGTGCATAACTGATATGATAGAGCCGTCAAGAAAGAAAACTTGACGGTGCTGCAATAGAGGGCGGCACCTGCACCGCAGCCGGGAAAGCTGCCGTGCCGAGAGGAGTATATCAGTTATGAAAAAATTTATGGAACGTATGGCTCAGATCGCTTACAGCATTAACCTGGTCAATGGCTTTGACACGGAAGTTGAAGTTTTTGCCTGCGCTGAAAATTGCTGAGCTGGCCAAAGCAAGCCCCTGCATCCGATTGGGTGCGGGGGCTTTTTTTGTGCTATGTTGCCCCCAAATTCCTGCGGCAGAAATTACCAGCCCGCTGACATTATTTTTTTATATAGAACACACAAAAAGGGTTGACTAACCCGCGGTGGAATGGTAAAGTTTAAATGGTTTCATAGCGCTTTTGCAGCAAAACATGGAACCATGATGATAAAAATCCAACACAAAAGGCAGGTGGTTAAGCATGGAGATTCCCGGTAGTCCTGTGAACCGATGTAAAACTGAATATAATGGCAACCGTTGTTTCGGTGCAGAGGTGCAGGCGGTGGCTCTATGCGGAGCCACTTGCTGTTTGTGTGCGCATTTTTAGCGCACGGCACGCTTGCTTCATTTTGAAAGATTTCACCCTCCTTGTGCGTCTGCGTTGAAACAACGGCTGCACAGGGAGGATTTTTTATGGCAAACAACACCATTGCTGTGCTGCGCCAGATGCTGGCCAGCCTTGACGATGCCAAAAAGTACCAGAGCCTGCGTGATGTCATGTCTACCATGAACGCGCCGGATCTTGCCGCCGTGTTTGAGGACCTGCCCGAAGAAAAAATGCCGGTGCTGTTCCGTCTGTGCCCTAAGGACCTGGCGGCCGATGTGTTTGCGGAGCTTAGCTCCGAAACGCAGGAAGCGCTGATCCGCGGCCTGACTGACCGCGAGCTGAAGAGCGTGGTGGAGGAGCTGTGCGTGGACGATGCCACCGACCTTGTGGAGGAAATGCCTGCCAGCGTGGTCAAGCGTATCCTGGCCCAGGCAGAGCCGGACACCCGCAAGATGATCAACGAACTGCTCAAATACCCGGAAGATTCCGCCGGCGGCGTTATGACGACCGAGTTCATGGAGCTTGCCCCCGATTGGACCGTGCGCGGCGCCATGGATGCCATCCGCCAGAACGGCATTGATAAGGAAACCATCAACAACTGTTACGTTACCCGCAAGGATCGTACCCTGGTTGGCGTGGTCAGCCTGCGTGCCCTGGTGCTGGAAAAGAACGAGCAGCGCCCGGTTGAAGAGCTGATGAACCCCAATGTGGTCAGCGTTGTAACCAGCACTGACCGTGAGGATGCCGCCCAGCTGATTGAAAAGTACGGCTACCTGGCTTTGCCGGTGGTGGATAAAGAGAACCGCCTGGTTGGTATCCTGACGGTTGATGATGCTATCAGTATTTTGCAGGATGAGGCCAGCGAAGACATCGCGAAGATGAACGCTATGACCCCCAGCGATAAGCCATATTTCAAGCAGTCCATGCTGGATGTTTACAAAAGCCGTATCCCCTGGCTGCTGTTCCTGATGCTCAGCGCAACCTTCTCCAGCCTGGTGATCCGCGGGTATGAAAGCGCGCTGGCCGCCGTTACTGTGCTGACCGCCTATATCCCTATGCTGACCGATGCGGGCGGCAACGCGGGCAGCCAGAGTACCTCCACCATCATCCGCAGCATGGCGGTGGGCGATATTGCCCCCCACGATCTGCCGCGTATTATCTGGCGCGAATGCCGCGTGGCCCTGATGTGCGGCGTGACGCTGGCCGTGTGCAACTTTTTCAAAATGCTGCTGCTGGACCGCATCGCGGCTCCGGTGGCGCTGGTCGTCTGCGTCACCCTGATCTTTACCGTGCTGCTTTCCCAGTTGATCGGCGTATTGCTGCCGGTGATTGCGGAAAAGTTCAAGATCGACCCGGCGGTCATGGCTTCGCCCCTGATCACTACCATCGTGGATACCACCACGCTGTTGATCTACTTCAACGTGGCCAAGATGGTGCTGCATATCTGATGCAGAGTTTTTGAACACAAAGTCGAACAACTGTTAATTGTACCATGCCGCAAGGCATGGTATAATTTTTTGTAGAACATAATTTGGAAAGAAACAATAGATGCCCACTGCACGGCCCGGCGGCTGCCGGTGCTGCATTATTATGCTACTATATAAAAGGAAGGAATATGCTTTATGAATATTCAGGGGTTTTATACCGGCAGGGAGTTTGACGCGGATACCTTTTTTGGTGCGCACCCCTATGAGGACGGGACCCACTTTGCTGTGTGGGCACCGTCTGCACGGGATGTAAAGGTTATCACCAGCGGCCTGAGCGATGGCAGCTGGGCAGAATGGCAGATGCACCGCAGCTATTCCGGCTGCTGGGAGGCAGACGCTGCCGGGGTAACGCGCGGCACCTGCTACCAATACCGTGTGTGTGGCGCAGACGGCAGTGTGGTGGATCACTGCGACCCTTACGGTACGGCCATGACACTGCGCCCCGATGGCCGCAGCATTGTGTGGGGCGCACCCACCTGCCAGTGGACGGATTCCGCCTGGATGGCAAAGCGCAGCAAGAATTTTGATGCTCCGCTGAACATTTACGAAGCACAGGCAGGCAGCTGGCGCTGCAAGGAGGATGGCACCCCCTATACTTATTCTGAACTGGCCAAACAGTTGCCCGCCTACCTGAAAGAAAACGGCTACACCCACCTGGAGCTGATGCCGCTGAGCGAATACCCCTTTGACGGCAGCTGGGGCTACCAGACCACCGGCTTTTTTGCCCCCACCAGCCGTTACGGCACGCCGGACGAGCTGTGTACCCTGATCGATGCCTGCCACGCGGCGGACATTGGCGTGATCTTTGACTTTGTGCCGGTCCACTTCGCTGTGGATGAATACGGCCTGAAACGCTTTGACGGCACCGCTTTGTACGAATACCCCGCCGCAGCGGTGGGGGAGAGCGAATGGGGCAGCTGCAATTTCATGCACTCCCGCGGCGAAATCCGCTGCTTTTTGCAGTCGGCCGCTGATTACTGGCTGCGCACCTTCCACGCAGACGGCCTGCGCATGGATGCCGTCAGCCGCCTGATCTACTGGCAGGGCGACCCCGCCCGCGGTGTGAACGGCTCTACCCTGGAATTCTTGAAGAATATGAACCAGGGGTTGCAGCAGCGCCACCCCACCGCCATGCTGATTGCCGAGGATTCCACCAACTTTGAAAAAGTGACCGCCCCCGTGGAATACGGCGGCCTGGGCTTTGACTACAAGTGGGACCTTGGCTGGATGAACGATACGCTGGATTACTTCAAAAAAACACCGGAAGAACGCAAATCCAACCTGGGCAAGCTGACTTTCTCGATGATGTATTTCTGGCGGGAGCATTACATCCTGCCGTTCAGCCATGATGAAAATGTTCATGGCAAGGCGACCATCCTGCAAAAGATGTACGGCGAGTATGAGGATAAGTTCCCCCAGGGGCGTGCGCTCTATCTGTATATGGCAATTCACCCCGGCAAGATGCTGGACTTTATGGGCAACGAGTTTGGCCAACTGCGGGAATACGATGAAAGCCGCGAGCAGGACTGGCTGCTGCTGGATTACCCCATCCACGAGGCCTTCGCCAACTACCGCCGCACCCTGAACGAACTGTACCAGAAATATGATGCGTTCTGGAGCGGAGAATACAACCCGGACCATTTCCTGTGGCTGGACTGCGACCACCCGGAACTGGATGCCTGCGCCATCCTGCGCAAAGGGCAGGAAGCCACCGTGTTTGCGGCGTTCAACTTTGGTGATACCGAGCTGAAAGACTATGAGCTGACCCTGCCCGGCAAGGGCAAGATCACCCCGCTGCTGAACAGCGATTGGAACTGCTTTGGCGGCAGGACCGCCCGCCCCAAAGCCCTGCGCAGCAAAACAACCACCGGCAGCGTAAAGCTGACACTTGCCCCCTACAGCGCCCAGCTGTACCGCTTTGAACCGGCAGTGGAAAAAGAAACAAAGTAAAACTGGGTTGTATCAGAAAAGTCGAAAATATCGTCTGTTTCTACAAACGCAGCCGGATTTTGCGTTAAAAAGCCTTGGAAGCCACAAAGGATTCCTGCGGTTCTATGCCTTAAATCCTGCTTGTGTTTGCGAAATATCCGTTATTTCCTTTGCTTTCAGATATATCTTAATAAAATCCAAAATGGCACCCGGCACAAATTTTTGAGTTTGTGCCGGGTTTATTTTGCCAGAACGTTATTTTTGCCTGCGATTACTTGCCTGTTTGGGATGGATGTGGTAAACTGATATGGTTAATGCAAGAAAAAAACACTTGGATGCGGAAAGTGGAAAGGGGTAAAACGGATTGTTGAAACAAATGACAGCGCTGCTGCTGGCAGCGGCTTTTGCCTGCGGGGCGGCACTCCCGGCAATGGCGGAACAGGCCACGCCGGAAACCGCAGCCCAGCCCGACCTCACAGAATGGGCAGACGAAGCACAGGATGTGACCGAAGCAGAAGAAGCACCGGTGTATCAGCAGGCTGATGCGCAGGGAGTGGCAACGGGGGAAACCGCAGCATCACTGACCGTTACGGCAGCAGACTGCACGGCACAGTTTATTGATGAAGCGTACCGCCTCTTCTTGCCCGTCAATACGGACATGGCAGCTCTTACGATTGAAACTGGTGCCGAGCTGGCCGCCGCGGATGCAGAGGGACTGACTGTGGACGGAACCACTGTCAGCGGCGATTTTACCAACATCGAAACCCTGAACCTGACCTTTACGGATGGCAAAGCGGCGCGGGTGGAACTGTACAAATCCCAGCTGCCCAGCGTATCCTTTACCCTGAACGGTGTGACCCTGGATGAAATCCAGGCTGGCTCCAAGGATGTCAAATACAAGGGCAACAGCGTGACGATCAGCCAGGCAGGCGGGAGCGACCTGACCGATACCGATGTTGAGTTCAAGGGCCGCGGCAACACCACCTGGACGCTGGACAAGCGTCCCTACCAGTTCAAGCTCAGCAGCAAAGCCAAGGTATTGGGCATGGATAAAGCCAAAACCTGGCTGCTGATCGCCAACCGGCAGGATACTTCCATGATGCGCAACAAGGCAGTGTATGACCTTGCCAACGCCATGGGCGAATGGGCTCCGGATGGCCGCTGGGTGGATGTGTGGATCGATGGCATCTATCAGGGCTGCTACCTGCTGTGCGAAAAAGTGCAGGTGGGCACCAACCGCGTGGAACTGGAGCAGGAGGATGGCATCCTGGCTGAAGCGGACAACATTTATTATAATGGTGAAGAGTACTGGTTTACCGGCAACCAGAGCGGCACCCACTTTACTTTAAAGGATTCCGCCGCCGATGACTTGGACGAGCAGGACTCTGCCACCATGAAAGCCTGGTCCGGCTTTGAAACGGCGCTGGATGAATTTGAAGATGTGCTGTACGCATCCGATAAAGATTGGAACATCATCAGCTCCAAAATTGATGTACAGAGCTTTGCGGATTATTACCTCATTTCGGAATGAGTCGAAAACTGGGATACCTTCAAAAGCAGTACCTTCTGCTACCGGGACGGTGCCGACGATGTGCTGCATATGGGCCCCGTGTGGGACTATGACTCCGCCCTGAACAATGAAGATGAAAGCTATGGCGTCAGCAATCCACATGCCGACTATGCCATGAACATTCAGGACCAGCAGCGCGGGGAAATCTCGCTGACCTGGTTCACTGAGCTGATGAAATGCCAGCAGTTCCGTGAAGCAGTGCAGGAGCGCTACCAGCACACCATGCGCCCTCTGCTGGAAAATTGGAGCGAAACCTGCAACGATTACCGCAGCACGCTGGAAAACTCCGCCAAGATGGAATTTGTCCGCTGGGATCTGAAAGATCAGCCCGGCACCGCGCGTGCGGATGAGAGCGGCACCTGGCAGCAGGATGTTGACAAACTGCAGGATTGGATCGCCCAGCGCACGGCGTATATGACAAAGCGGTTTGACGATGAATTTGTCCGCCGAGGCAACCAGGCTGACAGTATGACCCTTGGCGGCTTGAACGATAACGCCGTTAAACTGGGGGCAGGGCAGAACAAAAAGTATACCTTCCGCCTGACCCCTGCCAGCGCCTGCGATACCGTGCGGGTGACGGTGGATGACCCTACAGTTGCGAAAGCTGAAATTGGTACTTACGCAGGGACTTTTGTGGTGACTGGCGTGCAGAACGGGGAAACGACCTTGACGGTTCGGGCGGGCGCTGCTTCCACTACCGTGAATGTCATAATCAACGATGAGGCACGCAACGGCTGGTATGAAGAAAACGGCAAACACTACTGGTATGTGGATGGCGAACGCCAGGGCTTGCAGAAAGGCGGCCTGGAGTTCACCGACCCCGATACCGGCTGCCGCTACTGGCTGGACCCGGACGATAGCGGAGCCCGCGCGGAAAACCGCAAGGTGCAGCTGGATGAAGACCGGCTCTGCTACTTTGATGAAAATGGCTGCATGGCATTTGGCGAATATCTGGAGCACGGCGGCTGGTACTATTACGATGAAAAGACCGGTGCCCAGTGCCGCGGGCCTGTGGTGCTGCCGGATGGCCGCCAGGTGTTTTACAGCCTGACCAACGGCAAAATGCTGTATGGTAAGCAGACGATCTGCGGAACATCCTTTACCTTTAATACGGTGAATGGCAGCCGCAGCAGCGGCCCGGACGGCCTGTTCTGGCTGGAATGGGGCGGCAAGCGCTACTGGTTTGAAAGCTGGAAGCGCCAGGGTTACAATCCATACGATTCCAGCTACCGCGGTAAAGAGATTTATGACCCCGCCAGCGATGCCTGGTATTGGCTGGATAATATCCAGAACGGCGCAATGGCAGCCAGTAAGGACGTTTATCAGGAATCCAACGGCGGCAAGTGGGTGCGTTACGATGAAAACGGCCACATGGTAAAAGGCTGGGATGTGAACGAAAACGGCACCTACTATTTTGACCAGATCACCGGCGCTATGGCCAAGGGTGCCTTGCTGCTGGATGATGTGCAGTACGGCTTTGACCCCATCATGGGCACCATGCTGGACTGCCAGTGGCTGCATACCGAAGTGGGCGACTACTGGTACGAGGGTGGTATTCGCCAGGGGACCGAGGGTCGCGGCAAGGAAATTTATGATCTTGCCAGCGATGCCTGGTATTGGCTGGATGCGGTGGACAACGGCAAAAAAGCCGTGAGCAAAGATGTTTACCAGGAATCCGATGGTGGCAAGTGGGTGCGCTATGATGCAGACGGCCACATGATCAAAGGCTGGGATACCCAGGGCGTGGACCGCTTCTACTTTGACCCCATCACCGGCGCAATGGCGAAAGGCATTGTGATGATTGATGGCGTCCGGTATTGGTTCGACAGCCGCACCGGCGCATTGATTGCACCGAAGTAAAGCGTATATAATATTATAAGGGCAATACCGCATAATTCTAAGTGCCGATACGGCGAGCGAGGTGCGG
>ENA-OPDD01001244-OPDD01001244.1-human-gut-metagenome-genome-assembly--contig:-NODE-1244-length-17695-cov-5.349603_pt1 | contig 17695 bp, 20 predicted proteins | sample MGYA00241574_ERZ501499 | MGnify/ENA primary metagenome ERZ501499 (study PRJEB25962, sample SAMEA2042576) | human gut metagenome | biome: human gut; feature: human-associated habitat; material: faeces...
AAAAAAAACAACAAAAAGGAGGAATTAAAAATGGGATACATTAAAGTTCAGACCGTGTGTTTGGTAATCATCGCGATTGCTGCGGTCAAGTACCTGCTGCCGGATATCAGAAAGCTCTGCCGTATGATTGGTGGAGAAGAAAGAAAAAAGGTTGAAAAAGAACCTGTAAAAGAACCTGCAGCTGAACCGAAGAAGCAGGAAAAGAAGGACAATCCAAAGCCATTCCCTGATTGGGAAGAAAAATAAAAAAAATGCAAAAAAAACGTTTCTTTTTTGCGTGGATTTGTCATATTGATAATATCTTAGAAAAAAAGACAGGAGGCAAAAAAAATGAAGAAAACAAACAAAGCTAACTTCAAAAAAATTGTAGGAGGTGTGCTTGCTGCGGTGATGGCGGCTGCAATGGTGGCAACTGCTGTAATCCCGGCTTTTGCGGCTGAGGATATTCCTGTAGCTGAAGAGGTACCGGAAGGTGTTTCTGCTGCGGCTGCGGCAACTGCGAAAAAGAAAAATGTGTCAATCGTGGTTGCAAAACAGGTGAAGATGAAAGACGAAGATGTCTATCTTGGCGCCACCCCGGCTAAGAAAGGTAAGGCAAAAATCACTAATTCCAATAGCAAAGTTGGAAGAGTGACTACGTACAAACAGAAGGGCAGCAGCCTGGTATGGTATTACTTTAAGCCAAAGGCTGTCGGCAAAACAACAGTTACAATCAAAGCTGGAAAAACTGTTCTGAAAAGAAAAATTACTGTTGTAAAATATCAGAACCCTGTGGCCTCTATGAAAATCGGAAATGCAAAAATTTCAAATAAGAATTTCAAGAAGAGTGACACCGTTTCTTTAAGTTACAACAAGTACAAAAAAGGCGGAAAACTGATTGTAACCCCGAACAGAGGTTTCAAGCTTGCTTATGCAAGTGCTGTGAATAAGGCCGGTGCTGAGATTGAGTATATCAATGCTTACGGCAATATCAAACCGCGCGGCGGCAAGGGAAATTATATCTTAATGCTGAGATTCCAGAATATGGTAACCGGCGTTACATATAATACCAGAGTAATTTTTAAATAATGAGAGATAACAGCCCTGCGAAAATGCGGGGCTGTTTTTTTTGATTTTTTTTGCAAAAAGTGTTACATTTTTGGGATTTTTTAGCATATTAGATGTGTCCGGCTGAATGGCCGGGGATAAGACCTCCAATCTTATCTATTACATTTGCCAGCGGAAGTAGGAACCGATTGGCATACGCGAGCACAGCTCGCGATTTCGTCTATACCTCCAATGCCCGCTTTGCCTGAAAAAATGGCCGGCGAGTGGCTGCCGCGTCCTGCGGCATATCGTACGGCGGGCACAAAAAAAAGTAATAAAAATTTTTTTAAAAAAAATCGGAAAAAGCGTTACACTTTTTAAATTATTTAGCATATTATATATGAACAAAAAAATCGGCAAAGAAAATGAAATACAGAACGCTGAGTCTGCGTAACCAAACCTGGTTTGGCGGAGCGAAGATAGGCGTATATACATTATGTTTACGGTTACTTCTTCTTTTGTGTTAAAAAGGCTGTAGTTCCTTGTATCGGTGGCGATAAGAAGGCATGTTTTATACTGAAGGCGCGCTCAGTTTGCCAGTTCGGCCGGGCAATATGGGATTTCTGATTTACCGTAACAGTTACTCGATTTTTTTTTGGATATATGCGATGGCGGCAAGTCCCGCAAGGGATAATGGCTTGGTTACATATTTGCGGCGAAAGCCCCGATGCTTGTGTCGGGGATGAAAGCCGCTTTTTTATATGATACATGAATACAATTAAAATATATTGTAGTCATGTATTCTATAAAAAATTTATTTTTTTTGTAAAAAAAATGTTTTCTTTTGCAAAAAATCCTGCATATTATATATAGACAAAAATAACAAAGATACATAGAAATACTATATCAGGAGGCAGGAACATGCAGGATACAAAAGCCAAAACAGACATTAACTTAATCCAGTTTCATAAGATAACAAGCCGGCATGTTTTAGTGCTTGAAGCGGACGTTGATGAACGCGATAGGCGTAAGCTTATTCATATATCAAATATTATAAGAATCGCCGGAAACGAATTGACAGCTATTATGAAAAAGAATTATGAACAGCTAACACGCACTAAAAAATACAGATGCCTTCAGGATATGTATGCCAAGGCCAAAAAAGCTGATAACAAGGAGCAGATGAAAACTATTGCTTCTGACATGAATGAAATGCAAAAATCATACAATCTTACATGGGAATACTGCCAAAAGGCGATGGTCAAGATTAATAAGCGATATCAGCTTAATTCTATTTTTGCTTTATCTAAAGCTGAAGATGTATGGCGGGCAATAGAAAAGTGCTTATTTTCTGACGGTAAAACAGTTCACTTTAAAAAATATGGAGATTATCCGGAAATTAGAGCCAGACAGCGTAATCGTGGAATCGTAATTTCGGCAGACGATAATGGCATGAAGTTTAAACTTGGGAATATTGTCATGCGTCCAATCGTAAATAAGCCAAAGCATACAAAAACCAGACGAGGAAATGGCATTAAGACTATTGAATCACACGACATCTTTACAGAGATGGAGATTGAGTCTATCATTAGATACTTAGAAAATCCGGAAGCGGTTGATGAGACTGCACTTCAGCTGTATAACCAAAAAGGTATTGTAATGGACACTTGCCGTCCATGTTATACATCTGTTTCATTTAAGGAGATACGTGGAAAAATACGTGTATTTATTCATATATCAATTGAAGGTGCAGCAAAAACGAAGTTTAATAAGGACGGGACAAGGCGTCATCAATACGGCAAAGGATTTATCGGATGTGACATTGGCCCGCAGAGCATAGCATATACATCAAAAGAAGAAGTCGGATTAAAAAACCTTGCAGAACGCGGTGCATCAATCAAAGCCAGAGAACAAAAAGAAGCCCGGATTTTAAGGAAGATGGACATGTCAAGACGTGCAATGAATCCTGAAAACTATAATGACGACGGAACGGTACGTAAAGGGAAGAAGACCTGGAAGAAGTCAAACCGGTATAAGAAATTGCATTCCCAATATAGAAATATATGCCGTATTGCTGCTGAAAACAGGCATCTAGCAATCAATGAGGAAGTAAACCATATGAGGGCGCTCGGTAATGTGTTTATTACGGAGCCAAAGAATGCGAAGAAACTCCAGAAGCGTTCTAAAAAGACAGAGCGTCAGGATAAGCCATCCGTCGTTCAGAAATCTGATGGTACAGAACAGCTCATATATAAATATAAGCGCAAGAAGCGTCATGGCAAGTCCATTAAAAACAGATGCCCGGGATACTTCCAGGCGCAAGCGAAAGCCAAGTTTGAAAGAACTGGCGGAGTCTACATTGAAGTTCCGGTAACATACCGGGCAAGTCAATACGACCATACCTGTAATAAATACATTAAAAAAGCACTTTCTCAAAGGATGTATGAATTGGCAGACGGGACACGGGTTCAGCGTGATTGGTATTCATCATTCTTAATGTACTGCATTGGTACAGACCTGCAGAACATCAGCAGATATAAATGTAAACGATACTTTGATGAGTTGTACGCAAAGTATCTTGAATTAGAACAATACATAATAAACAATAAGATTACAGTAATGAACAGCGGAATTAAATTTAAATCCGCGTAACATAAACAACAGGTGGGATTGACTATGCCCTCCCCATGCTGGAAACAGTATGAAAAGCGTCCGATAATATGACAGTCCTTCGGGATTGTCTGGACGTAAAGTGAAGATGCTCTGGCAGAGAGCTTCATCCCAAAGCCCTTGCGGTGTACGGATGTTGATAGAATGCAATCATCGGAACCCCCGCGGGCTTGCCCCGGGGAGTAGTCAGTTCTTAATTAATTGGAAAAAAGATTATTATTTTTTTGCGGGAAGTCCCCGCGAAGTACCGCCCTGGATTTTCAGGGTGTATGGCAGCATGGCACGCAGTGCCGGGCGTATATACCGAGCCGGATACTTGCTATTGCAGTTCAACGTTCTCGTAATGAACCTCCTTTGTAATTATTATCGACGGGCGGGAAACCCCCGCCCGCTTAGCATCGCAGACTTTCGTCTGCCTCGCACGCACGTCGTGCTGGTACACGCGAGCATAGCTCGCGGTATCATTTGGGTTAGAATTAAAAAAAGCAAAATACACTTTTGTGTGTTTTGCTTTTTTGCTTGTTTTTTGGTTTTCTCCTTGCTTCTTCTTATTTCCTTTTTTGTTTTTCTTTGTTTTTATTTTACATTTTTTCAGCATATTAAATTTGCAAACAAATATTTCCATTAAGGGAGGGACTTTATTATGACATTTATTTTAACAAAAACAATTATCGCAGCAATCATCATTCTTGCTGTAATGGCAGCCCTGACAATGTATAGCCTGATGGTTTATGCCTCAAAATCAAGGTCTGATTATGAACGAGCTATGGACGACGAGGAACAGATTGAATATCTTCGTTCCTTGAACAAAAAGGCCGCCGCAAAATAACCAGTCACAGCATCGCGAAAAAATCCGCGGTGCTTTTTTGTGTCGGAAAAAATCCGGCATATTAAATTTGCAAACATAAAAATAAGCACAGCAAAGAAAGGAGACTTTTTTGAGATGATTTTAAAAAACCCGAAAGAATGTTTTTGCCTTCAGCAAAGACAGACATTTTTTGTATTAAACGAATTAACAGCGCCGGAATGTATGGATGGCAGCGAACCGCTAACACTACATCATAGTACTTTCAGCCGGTTTAAATTCGTTATTATAAATGCTGATAAGAAGGCAACAACATCAAATATTCCGGTCTGCGTGATTCCGGAAATTCTGGAAACCGTTAGAATGAAAAACTTTTCAAGATTTATGCCGATGCCGGCACCGGTTGAAAAGGCATCTGACGCGGAGGATTTATCCAGTAATATCGCATATACAACGATTATCAGCGCGGGGACATTAAAAGGTAAGAGTCCTGCCGGAGCGTTATTGGAAAATCCAAATGTGAATAAGAAGATGCTGTTAAACCAGGTGGATTGGCTACAAAAGCATTTGGCGCAGTATCCAAGGAATCAGGTTCAGATAGATGCCATCAATGAGGCATTAAGGCTGTTTGATGCCGGTAAGCTGACTGCACAGTCTGCACCAAGCCAACCGGTAGAAAGAACCGACAATGAGATTTACAAATCAGGAATGAGGCCTCTTATCAGACGAAAAAATAAGAACGGCAAAACGTTTGTCTATGAAGTAAAAATCTCATGGATTCCAGGCTCAGAAAAGCCTATTGAAATTGAAATCAAAAATTATTTTGCCCCGGTCGTTAAGCGTGAAAACGGATTGCTTAATGTAATGGCGAAAGAAAAAGAAGAAGAAATAAAGAATGTCTTCCCTATGACTATGAATGAATGGCTGTGGTTAGACCACATTCTGAATGCTCAGATGAGGACATTTGAAGATATGAATGCAGCACGGTTATATAAAGTTGCTAAAGATGAAGAATGGGCAAATAAAAGTGCTGCTGCAGCTCAGCCTTCTTCTCATTAAAACATACAGGAGGCAAATGTAAAATGAATAAATATCTGGAAATGCGAAGTATCTGCCTCATAGAGCCAGAGACTGAAGAGTTTGTCCAGGTAACATATCTTTGTGACCTTGATTCAAATATGTATGAGGATGAAATTCTTGATACATGCGGAGGACTTAGAAATGTAGGAATGGCGAACGACAAGGAATTTATGGCTCTCGGCCTTTATCCAGTATCTTTATACTATGAAAAGGAAGGGAAGACCATGCGGGCACGGGAGAATTCGATGAGCGAATTTGACCTCGTGGAAGATAATATATATAGACCAAACACAGACGGTATCAACCTTCTGTGCAGGATTAAACATCTTAAAAAGAAAAGACAGCAGGCTGCGTGAAATACGCGCCTGTTTTTTTGTGCAAATTTTTTTAAATTTTTTCCGAAAAAAGTGACAAATTTTTGTTCGGATTCGGCATATTGATTTTGTAAATAAAATTGAAAGGAGAAAAAGGAGCACCTTTTGGATGGAAAATAAAAAGATATGCTTCCTTGATACGGAATTTAACGCGACAAGTTACGCAGACCAGAATGACGGATACCAGGAGATAACAGAGATTGGAGCGGTTGTCTTTCAGGACGGGAAAGTAGTTGACACGTTTCAGCGTTTCTGCCGGCTTAAGGAAGGACACAAATTAACAAAAAGATGTAAAAAAATAACCGGAATCACGCAGGAAGTTCTAAATGAAAACGGCATCCGGTTCAATGATGCCATGAAAGAATTTCGTGAATTCCTGGATAAGCATAACCTCAAAAGAGCATATGCATTCGGCAACGCCGATGCGATAGAGATGAGGACGACCGCAAAGCTGAACGGTGCAGACGCCGGCATTTATGAGACCATCAAGATGATATATAACATATACCCGAAATTTCAGAAACAGCTTGAACTGCATTATGTATTTTCACTTATGGATATCTGCCGGATATGCAATGTAGACCACGGGGCCGAGGGGCGTGCTCATTCAGCAATGAACGATGCAGAAGACACCGGGCTTGCGTTCTTTAATATGAAGCAGAATAAAATCAATCTGCCATTACTTAAAGAAATCAATACACATAAATATAATGTAGGTATTTACAGGGATAAGCGCTCTGTAAAAATGGCTAATATCAAGCGGCCTCCGGTCGTGACAGCTGCTTTTATAAATGATATTGAGACGGTCTTTGACAATGCCAGAGAGATTTTAAATGAACCAATCGTACGCGCTCTGCATGATGACATGATGAGGGTTATGGGACGGCCTGACCTGGAACAGGGCGAAGACGGGCTGTAAAAAATATACAGAAAGGATATAGAAAATGGGTAACAAATTATATAAACCTAAAAATAAGAGAAAAAAAGAAAATTTAAAGATGATTGACAAATTGGAGATTGGTGGTGTAACAATCGCCGCTATCGCACTGTTTGGATGGTCAGGGTATTCTATTGCAAACACATTCATTCCGCAGCCGGAGACGCCGGTGTATGAAGTCAATGTTGACAGTGTGTCTGACTATATGGATAACCTTGATGCTGAGGTTGAAGAGGCAGAAGCTACACCGACACCAACAGCAACACCAGAGCCAACCAGTACACCAGCACCGACAAAAGAACCAACTAAGACTCCGGCACCAACAAAAATGCCGAAAAAGAAAGTGAAAAAAGAAGAAAAGAAAGCAGAACCAACACCGGCAGAAGCAGCAGCAACACCAGCAGCAGCGACACCAGCAGCTGAGACTCCTGAGACTCCGGCCCCGGAAACACCTGCAGCCGCAACACCTGCAGCTGAAACCCCCGCTCCGGAAACACCTGCGGCAGAGACTCCAGCCCCGGCAGCTACATATGCAACAAATGACACTGTAAACTTCAGGACAAGCCCCGATAAGTCATCTACCGTAATCGGAATGATTGGTAAAGACGTACAGCTGACAGTGCTTGAAGACCAGACTTCACATCCCGGATGGTATAAGATTTCAAGAAATGACACTGAGGGCTATGTTTCAGCAGATTTTGTAACAACGAAATGAGAAAGGGAAAAATAATGAAAAAAATTAAGAAACTTGAAATTACCGCACTTGCCGCCGTACTTGTTGTGAGTGCTGCCGGATGCGGAAAAAAGGAAGAAAAAGTATACAAAAACAGTGATATCGTGATGTCTGTTAAGGACAAGAATGGCGATAAACTAAAGATTGATTATGCGACAGCATGCACCTATTTACGAATCATGCAGGCGGAAGCTTACAGCTACATGAGCTCTCTGTCAAGCCAGTCTAACGCCGGAGCTTCTGATGATGTATGGTCTGAGGCAGTGCCGGGCGATGATGCAGAGTATGACACATACGGCGAGCAGTTCAAGGGCGAGTCCCTGGATACATTAAAGACAATGATTTTAAGCGAAGCAAATCAGGATGAATACAATGTAGAGTTTACTGACGAAGACCAGGAAAAATGTGATGAAGTTGCAAAGAAATTTATGCAGGATAATTCAGACCAGAGTGCTGAGGCTATGCATGCAAGCGAGAAATCTGTTTCAAACGTTTTAAGGCTGTGGACAATTGAGGAGAGAGTGAGAGCCCAGATTATCAAAGAGGCTGACACGGAAGTAACCGATGAGGAAGCCGGCCAGACTACATTCAATTATGCAATCGTTTATAAAAAAGAAGTTGATGACCCGGAGAAGAAAGCAAAAGAGCTTGTTGATGCTATGAAAGACAGCACGGACTTTGAGACGGCTGCAAGCAATGCAAAGTTAACAGCCCAGACCGTTACTTTCACAACAAACGACCCGGAATATGATGATTATGACAAAACCATGATTGAAAATGCCGAGAAGCTGAAAGACGGCGAGTGTGACACTTACGAAAACAAGGACGGTAACATCGTTGTACTGTATATGAAAGCCGTAAACGATAAGGAGGCAACTGAAAGCCATAAAGATTCAGTCATCAGTCAGAGAAAGTCAGACCTCTACGAAGATACCGTTGACGGCTGGAAAGATGACAGCCAGGTTATCGTAAATAAAATGGCTTGGGACTCCATCAAGACAGATAAGAATGAGGTATTCACTGAAAAGCAGACAGACGACAACACAACCGCGAACACAACCGTTGATGGTGACGACAGCAGTACAACTGTTGACGTGACAGCTGATGATGGCGGTGATGTCGGCGATGTCGATATCTCTTCCGGAGATAGCAAAGAAGAAAGTGAAAGCAGCAATGCCGAAGAAGAGAACGGCGATACTGATGAGGCTGATAAAGATGGAGAGCAGGAAGAAAACACTGAAAAAGAAAGCTCTGAAAAATAAAAAAGAAAACATGCAGGAAAGTAACATATATACAATCATGCATTGCCGGCTTGCAAGACTGTATCTGTCAGGAAATGATGTCTTATCGCTTCCTGACGATACAGAAATCCTTGTAAACGTATGCCGTATATACACGCAGCTTGCGGATTCCACTTCTGCGCTGTATGCAATGGAAAAAGACCGGCAAGACTGCAGACATGCGAAATATGTCAATAGTTACAACTGCTGCAAAAAAGTCCTTGACAGGATGGAAGAACAAAACCAAGCAGAACGAATGTTCATAAAAATAACAGTAAAAGAAGCAAAACAGTGCTTCTGCAACATAAAAAATTTACCTGCGAACTCATTTCGCAGAAAGGAGAAAAAATGACAGTTAGAGAAATGATTGGGCTTGATGAGGCAGCCCTTAATGCGGAGCTTGATGCGGCAATCAGCCGTGTGAAAAAATTAAACAATAATGTTGATGAGATGGGTGACAACAGGGCAGACCATTCATGCCAGTATTTCTGTGCAAAAGACGGTGAGACCCCGGCGGAGTGCAGCCAGATGAATGCGCTGTACTGTAAGATTGGCGAATGTCCATTAAGAAAAGAACTGAGAACACGCCCGGCATGATTTTTTTAACAACACGCAAAATTTGCCAATGCTATTAAGTTAAGGGATTTTGGCAGCTTCAGCTGTCAAAGTCCTTTAATTTAAAAAACATTGACACGATTTTTTTCAAAGGGATTTCGTAACATTTGTTGCGAATGAACCGAGAAGATACTAATACCCCATGCACCAAGCGCTCTTGTACAGGTGCTTGCTCTGCTTCAAGTGTTAGTGATACTTCGAGTACAAGTACAACTTATTAGGTTGTACAGCGACATCTCTTCGGAGATGATTTACAATCTGGTTTCCACCAGAGAAAGGAGCTTTATGAAACAAAAGAAACAAAAAGTAATGGTTTACATTCTTAATAAGAAAGGCAAACCACTTATGCCAACAACTCGTTGCGGGCATGTCAGAAAATTATTGAACAGTAAGAAAGCTGTTGTCGTTAACAGTAATCCATTTACTATCAGACTGAAATATGATACACCAAACGGTGTTCAGGATGTGTTTGCTGGTATTGACTCTGGCAGAGAAAATATTGGTTCTGGTGCATCCAATGAAGATGGTGATTGTCTGTATCTTGGAGAACTAAAAACATCCAACAAGTCAATCAAATTGAAGATGACTGAACGCGCTGGTTTTCGTAAAGAAAGACGCAGGCACGACAGACAAAACAAACAACGTAAGGCAAGGAAAGACCATACTGAAATTCAAAATGGTAATGCTGATATTTGTAGAACAACTATTTCTTGCAAATCAGTACAAATCTCTTATCCTGCAGCAGAAAAATCTGTAACGCATAAAATCATTCGTGGCAAAGAAGGCAAATTTGCTAATCGTCATCGTGATGAAGGCTGGATTACACCTTCTGCCAGACAGCTTGTTCAAATGCATATGAACGATTTAAAGTCTATGTGTAAAATTTTACCTATAAGTCATGTTACTCTTGAAAGAGTTGCCTTTGATTTTCAGAAGCTTGAAAATGAAAACATCAAAGTTTGGGAATATGGTAAAGGTAAACTTTATGGGTATGATTCACCTGAAGAATATATTCACGATGTCCAGAATGGTAAATGCCTTGTGTGCGGGAAACCACATATAGATTATTTACACCATATCATTCCACGCAGTAAAGGCGGTTCTGATAAAGTAAGTAATATTGCTGGTCTTTGTTATGATTGTCATTACGGGCCAATGGGTGTTCATAATTGCCAGAACACACAGGACAGATTGCCTGAATTAAAGAGTGAAGCAAATAAACAGTATAAGGTAAGTCTTCTTAATTCTGTTATGCCGGTTCTTATTGAGGAAATGGATAAATTCTGTAAAGCGAATTCTATTATGTTTTCTATCTGTGAAGGTCATGACACTGCTAAAGTAAGGGATATGTATGATTTACAAAAAGACCATTGTATTGATGGATTTGCCATATCTTTAGTTGACAGAAATGTTAAATCTGTTGATGTTATGCCTGATAGGATTTATCAGAAACAACGCTATAAGAAGAAGTCTAAGAATATTATTCAGAAGCGTAATTGTAGAGAATATTATGACGACAAAAAGCTTGTTGCAGTTAACAGGCATAAAGGAACAGACCAAAAGGCTGATTCTTTAGAAGAGTATATGAATACATATGCAGAGACACATACAACCGATGAATGCAAAAAGCATTTTGATTCATTAGTTGTAAAGCCTGCTAGAAGAACCTATACATTTCATAAGGAATGGCGTATTTGCCCGTTCCATATTGGTGATAAAGTCCGATATGAGAAAAAGAACAAAATCAAAGGCAATACGAAAGTTGATACATTTATTTGTGAAGGTATTCGTTTCGTTAAAGATGAAAACAAAGCAGAAGTTAAACATAACAAAACGAAATCTAAAAAGATGAAGTTTTGTAGAGTCCTTGAATCTGGTTGTACCCCTTATGTAGATTATAGAAAATTGGCTTTAATGTAAAGATATAGGCTATCCGAATTATATCGGGTAGCCTATTTTTTTTGTTTTGTATCACATCTGTTTTGTTATGAAATGTTTATTTTAATAGCATTGGCGAAATTTGAAAATTGCGTGTTGTTTTTTTTAAAATTTAGCATATTGTTTTTGCTGAAAAATATCAGCTCGGGATTGTATCCCGAAAAAATCTAAAAAAAAGAGGCAAAAATAATGAGAATAAAAATTTCAGAAGACGTTTCCAGGGAATATTACGAGACTGTTAAAGATATCCTGGAAAACAAAGACTTTATCAAACTTAGACTGTACACACAGCATAACACCACAAACCGGCTGCTGCATAGCCTGAATGTGTCATACCTGGCCTGGCTGATGGCAAAGAAGCTGCATTGCGATGCGGCTGCGGCCGCGAGAGCCGGCCTGCTGCATGATTTCTGTCTGTATGACTTTAAAGACGGCACACCGAACGGTGAATTTCAGGCACTCTATCACCCGAAGGCAGCGGCAGAGAACAGTGAAGAGAGATTTGAACTGAGTGAGAAGGAGAAGAATGCGATTTTGTCGCATATGTTCCCGCTTGGGCCGATTCCGAAGAGCAGGGAAGCGTGGATTATTTCCACGGCTGACAAGATATGTGCTTCTGCGGAGCTGTGTAGCATAGCGATTGCGCTGGCAAGACGTGGAAGAGTTGAAATTTCACCGGCAGTGTAAAGATAAATACAAAAAAATATACACAACACCAAAACAAAAAAACACATCCACCGAAGGTGGATGTGTTTTAATTTTGCTTTCGCGGTCATATGTAAAACATTTCGGATTTTAACACCTGACCCGGAATTCCTTAGTTAAACGGAATTTCTTCATCCTCTGCAAATGGCAGAGGCTCCGGCATTGGCATTGCATCAGTCGGTGCAGCTGCAGCTGGCTGTGGAGCGGAAGGTGCAGGTGCAGAAGCAGCAGCTTCTTCGGAAGCGCGTTTGCTTTCAGTAAATTCCTGGTCTTCTACAATCACTTCTGTGGTGTAGATGCGCTGGCCTTCCTGGTTTGTATAGCTGCCTGTCTGGATACGGCCGGTAATCAGAATTTTCATTCCTTTACGGAAATATTTCTCTGCAAATTCACCGGTCTTTCCGAATGCAACGCAGTTAATAAAATCTGCGCTCTGGCCATCATTGCCAGTGCGTCTGCGGTCAACGGCAAGTGTATATCTTACGATTGCCATACCGCTATCATTAGCTGAATATCTTACCTCCGGGTCTCTAGTTAATCTTCCCATTAAAATTGTTTTGTTCATAATCATTTTCTCCTTTTCTTTATTTTTTTTGTTGATTTATGAATCATATATAGTATGCTTAAAAAAATCAGCGATAAAAAACGAAAATGGAAAAAATTTTTTATTTTTTAAATTGAATTTTTCACCTGTTCCATATATGCTGCAATCTTTGGTGCAGTCTCGGCAAGACCTTCCGGGTCTTCAAGGCTTAAGCGGAAGACTTCGGCAAAATATTCCATATTGTTATCGGTATTTACATCTTGCAAATCATATTTTTCTTTTAACGCTGGAAGCTCTGTGTTATGTGAGTCTGTTACTACCGGGTCGTCTGAATAGAGTTTCCCCTGGTCGTACGTTTCAAAATCAACGGCATGTCCTAACTCATGAACGACTGACGTTCCAAGTGCGTCCTGCTCTGCACGCAGATACATTTCATGAATATTACTGCCTACACATGTAAGGCCGTCTATCAGACGCCCACTATCTGACTTTACATCGCCCTCATATGACATCTGCGGGCTGTCAGTTACGCATATATCGTATTTCTGTAAGATATTGATATACTTTTCATCAAGCTCGTTGAATTTACCGTACACAAGCCCTACATACCGTGAGGCATTTTCCGAATCGCTTCTGACTGGCAGGTTATATTTATACTCTTTTGATAAATATCCGCCCCATACATAGCCTTTATCGGTTTTTGCCCACGTACCGTCATCGCTTATGATGCTGACCTTTTCTCCTTTTTGGTATTTTCCTATAACTTCACTGTTTTTATCTGGCTCCTTTCTGATATTAAGATTGACAACCGCATATCCTGCTTCCTTCTGGATTTCCGGTTTCTCTGGCTCATAAACCGCTACAAGACTGATGTCTGAACATAACGGTTCTGCCGCAACTGGCATTGCAAAAAAAGAGGAGCATAAAAACAGACTTGCTGTGAATAATTGTTTTTTCACCTTTTTTCATCTCCTTTTTAGATTTCCATGTCTGCATCAAAATAACGCATTACGGATTCTTTATCTAATATGCAAAATAAAATTTTTTTTGTTCACCGAATTTAAAAGGAAGCGTCGACCCTTTATGGTCGGTTTTATTATCATTGATTTTTATCTAGCAGAGAAACTATACCTTTAATTGAATCTGTTAGATTATATTGTAGCAAAATATAAAAAAAATAAAAAAATTCAATTTCTGCGTTTCATCTTGAATTTTTTCAGCATATTAAATATGCCAGAAAAACGATAAAAGGTGGTGAAATATATGACAGAAATTGAGAATGATAATATTATTAAAACCATGAAACTCCACATCAAAGTGGCAAAAGACGATGTGCAGAAATTAATTGATGTTACCACTGTGTATGCTGAAGCTTGCACTTATATCTCAGAATATATTTTCAATAATGGATTCGAGCTTGGATTTATGAATCTCCAGGAAAAAATTTATCATACAGTCAGAAATAAGTTTAAATTAAAATCTCAGATGACAATTTCTGCAATAAAGACCTCTGCGGCAAGATACAAATCTGTAAAAGAACAGCTGTTTCAGAAACCATATAAATATAAAGATGAGAATGGCGAATGGCATTACATTACGAAGACTTTGGACTGGTTATACAGGCCAATAGCTTTCAGACGTCCGCAGGCAGACCTTGTCTTTAACAGGGATTACAGTTTTGTTAATAATTCTGTAACAGGAGAATCAAAACTCTCATTGAACACATTAAAAAAGCGTATATATGTAGACTATGACCTTCCTGATAATTTTAAGGAATACTTTGACGGAACCTGGAAATTTGGAACAGGCAAGATTGTTTCTTTAAACGGGGAATGGTATTTTCATATTCCAATGACAAAAGCGGCTGATAAAGCATTTAATGTTGATAATACTGAACATTTGATTGGAATTGACCGTGGACTCAGATTCTTAGTTACTACATATGATGAAGAAGGAAAGACTGGCTTTGTTAGCGGGTCTGACATTATGAAGAAAAGAGATAAATTTCAGGCTGTTCGTGCTGAACTTCAGTCAAGAGGAACAAAATCAGCAAAACGTGTATTGAAACGCCTGGCTGGAAGAGAAAACCGCTGGATGACTGATGTTAACCATCAGATATCTAAGACACTCGTTCGCAGTTATGGAGAGAATACACTATTTGTGATTGAAGACCTTACAGAAGTGAGTTTCAGTGAAGAAAATTTGAAAAACCGTTCAGCAGACGGAAGATATGGACTCAGGTCCTGGTCATTCTATCAGCTTGAGCAATTCCTGATATATAAAGCAAATGAAGCCGGAGCAAAAGTGATTAAGGTTCCTGCAAACTATACATCCCAGAGATGTCCTGCATGCGGACGTATACATAAAGAAAACCGGAATCATGATACTCACGAATATGTTTGCGATGTATGTGGATATCGTTCAAATGATGATAGGATTGGAGCAATGAATCTTTTTGCTCTTGGCATCGAATACGTAAATGGTGATGTAAATCCTCATTTTTCTAAAAAATAAATATATTTTTGGCGGGTATATCCTGCTGGAATTAAAAAACGGGCATGCCAACAGCCCGGCGATGTGATTTCTGTAATCCTGTGTACCCAGGGATGCATGCTAAAGCATAGTTTGGGAGCTTTTTCCTCCGGGAAGATGACGTTAGGACCAAATGAACGAGACACAAGCTCTATAACCTACTGTGGAAGGAGTCTAGCAAACTCTGCTCCCTTTAGGGACGGAGTAGTTGACCTGACTTTTCTCCTTTGGGCTTAGTAAAATATTTGCAGTTCTTTCGCCTGCACGTGTACCCATTATTTAATATGCAAAATAAAAAAAATCGCAAAAAAAAATTCCGCTCTGTATAGAGCGGAATTATGTTTTCATGCCCGTAATGTTTCATGAAGCTCTTTGATATCTCCAAAACTGGCACCCTGACGATTAAATTTGGAGTCATCGGCGATGCCAGTCTCGTATTCATTTTTCGTAATATATTCGCCTTCAAACTCAATACCCGGGTTCTGTTCCTCACAAATCTTGCCGGATGCCTCAAGAAAACATTTGAGTACATTTTCTGTTACTGGTTTCGTAAAATCAAAATTCGTCGCCATGTAGAACTTCACATCCGGATGACCTTTTGGCCAGAATGCCATGAACAACTGCAGATATCCCTGAATTTTAAAATTTTCGCTTACTTGCATAAAAACTGTCTCCTTTCTTTTTAAACGGCTTTGCCGTGTGATAATCATTACAAAAATAATATGCTTAAAAAAAGAAAAGAGAAAAAGACAAAAAAAATGCCGCAGGATGATTCCTGCGGCCGCAGGATGTTCTGCAGCGGTCGTAATCGGCGATTAGCCAAGCACTGTTAAGTCAATCTTGTATTCTGAAGCGCCCTCGCCGTCTACGGTGTAGTAAGCTGCCTTCTCGTTGATATTTAAGTAAATCTTGATATCGCCCTTAAGCCCTTTCTCCAGCGCATCTTTCTTTACTTCCTTTTCAATATCGCTTACAGATACATTTACTTCCTCAACCTCAAGTACAACGTCTGAAACTTTTGTTCTTACAGTCTTAACAGCGGCTTTTGCTTCTGTGCTTGCTGCCTTTGCTGCCTCTTTTGTATCTTCTTTAATCATTTTTGCTCCCTCCTTGATGTCTGCTGCTGTGCTTTTTGCTTCATCAGCAACTTTCTGTACGCTTTTCTTTACTTCTTTTGCTTTCGGTGTGTCTGCAATCTTAACTGCCTCGTCAACGGCCTTATCAACAGCCTTGTCAATAGCCTTTGATGCTGACTTTCCTGCAGCTTTAACTGCCTTCTCTACGATGCTTGAAAGTGAATCTGTGTTTTTTGTGTTTTTTGTCATTTTATTTTTTCTCCTTTTTTAATTAGTTTGCGTAGCGTTCAACCAGTTCAACGTTTAGCGTATGCTCTGGCGGCGCTGAAAGTTTTCTGTCGTCGTTAACTGATATAACGACCATGTCAGGATGTTCCTGCATTACGATACCGGTCACTTCCTGCAGAAGCTGGGCGGCGGTTCCGGAATATCCGGGAGTGTGGACTTTTGGGATGGTCTCCTGGTAAGCGGTGAGGATTGAGTCCGGCTCGTCTGTATCGATATTGATATTACAAAATGCAAGGCATTTAGTCTGGTCAGTGAAATTAATTGTCAGTACCATGTAAAAAACTCCTTTCCTGAAATTGAGCGTTTTTGGCTCGTGTATTGCAAGCGCTTTTTCGCTTGCATATATAGTATGCAGGATTTTTCAGAAAAAGTAAAACTTTTTAAAAATTTGTTTTTTCTCCAAAAAATCCGCAAAGTTTTGGTAAAGATTTTGGCATATTGTAATAAGAAAAAAATCAGGAGGGAAAAATATGCATAAAAAAGCGATGCTGGCGGTTGCGGTCACGGTTGTGGTATTGTTTGCAGCGATGACGGTGCAGCGGCATGGAATAAAAACACAGCTGGAAGTGTATGGCCAGAGATACGAAAACGCTGAACAGAATTTGGATGCCGAGAAAGACAGGACAGGGAAGATTGATGACGAAGCTGAATATATGAAGACTGATGAGTATGTTGAGGGGGTTGCAAGAGACCGACTCGGGCTGGTGCATGAGACGGAGACGGTGTTTGTTAAAAGATAGAGGTGTGAGGTCAAGGCGAGAGATTAGAGACGAAAACTGGAAAAGTTGGCCGGCATGAAAAAAAAGAGCTGCGTGAGGTATTGGCCGGTTAAACCGGAAGGAAGGCGTTGGCTGACGGTAGTCTGGATTTGCTCTGTAAAGAAGATTGGGTTGGCGAGAGGATGTCGGCCGGCTGACGCCGGAATGGAATATGCCGGCAGCCGTAAAAGTTTGTTCCCAGGCTGCAGCACCGCTGCCGGCTGCGTTCTGCCGGCTGATATTTTCTGCCTGTTTTCTGCCAGCAGGTTTTGTTTCCAATAGATTTCGGCATATTGTAAGCGATACGAATTACAAAGAAAGGGGAATTTTTTAT